>ERZ1740062.326-NODE-326-length-31168-cov-5.085141_pt1 | contig 31168 bp, 18 predicted proteins | sample MGYA00581741_ERZ1740062 | MGnify/ENA primary metagenome ERZ1740062 (study PRJEB43018, sample SAMN04849747) | marine metagenome | isolation source: floating plastic debris | place: Pacific Ocean | collected 2008-09-01 | study: EMG produced TPA metagenomics assembly...
TCGACTGTAAAATAATTTCCATTTTTGGCTACTGCGGTAATTGGCTCTGTCTGGCCATTGCCATCAAAATCATTGAAATAGAGTCGTAGAGGCTTTTCTGCCGAAGCCTTGAATTTGCTATTGGTTCCCCAATTGCCCAATAGATAATCCAAATCCCCATCTTGGTCAATATCAAAAGGAAAAATAGCTTGCCATAGCCCAGTTGCCTCCACCTGTGTGGGTTCAGATAGTTTGCCCTTGTTATTTTTGAAAATGTAAGGGTTCATCCATTCGCCAACTACGATGAGGTCCATCCAGCCATCATTATCTATATCGCTCCACAGCGCATCAGTTACCATACCTTCAACGGAAGCAAAATCCGTTGCTTCTGAGAAAGAGCCGTTCTGATTTTGATACAAGAACGACGGTACAAAGGCACCAAATTCCGTGGTTTTGGAATACCCACCCACAAAAAGGTCTAAATCTCCATCTTTGTCATAATCACAAGGTTTTACGACACTTGTGTTTTGGTATTTATTCGGAAACTCCTTAGCGCTTAGGGAACCCTTTGAAGTGGTAAAATAACTTTCGGTAAGGGGAGGAGCATTTTTGAAAAAGTCACCACCACCATTACCAAAAAGGATATCCGCTTTTCCATTTCCTGTGAAATCAGCAATTGTCGCTGAAACATTTTCCGAAATAGAATCTTTTGATAGAACAGGCATAGCTTTTTTGACAAAAACAGAGTCATTGGCCATATACACGGAAGCACTTTTAAACTTTGACCCGCCAAACAGAATGTCTTCGGTACCGTCACCATTTAAATCTCCTAAAGCAAAGGCAGGTCCACGGTCTGAGGTGCGATATGGGATAAGTTTTTCTCTATTGAAATCCAGATAACGGTCTTCCACATGCGTAAAGTCCAATCCCAGCTTACCAGGCACTTTTTTGAAAATAACCTTTGAGGAATCTGAGGATATACTGTGCAAGTTTCGATTCGCCTCCGGAGAAATGGTCAAGGTTTGGTTCGCAGGTACATTGGTTAGCATTTCATATGTACGGTCCGGCCAAACAATTTTAAGCGAATCTATCTTTGTTAACTCTCCAAAACCAAAATGGATAATGGGCTCAGAAGACGCTTGAAATCCACGGCTTGGGAAAAGCTCTTTGAACTGGACCTTGCCGTCCGCATAAGCGTATACCTTGGAGCCCAAGGCGAAAGTGTTTGGTTTTTGCCCTTGTAAACGAACTTTTAGATAGCTATTGGAATCGTCTGTCTGGTTAACGTAAAGTGTAGGACTTTCATTTAGGTTACTGACCAGCAAGTCCAAGTCACCATCGCCATCCAAATCTGCGTAAGCTGAAGCACCGGAGAGGGAAGGTTGGGTTTTCGCCCAACTTTCGGAAACTTCTTGAAAGGATGCGTCGCCATTTCCTTTGAAAAAATAGTTGGCGACTTTACCTGAAGGCATCAATTCAAAGGCTTTTTGGTCGACCAGCTTGGTATTGTTGATTTTATTTTGGATTTGATTGCTAGAAACGAATTTGATGAAATCCAAATCGTTGGGTCGTTTCGGAATTCCGTTGGCTATAAACAAATCTTGCGCACCGTCTTGGTCAAAATCCCCAAACAGGCTAGACCAACTCCAATCCGTTGCTGCCACGCCGCTTTGCAGAGCGGTTTCCACAAAGTTTCCATCAGGTTGGTTCAAGAATAGCATGTTGCGGGTAAATTGGTAATGATACCCAAACTCTTCAATCCGTAGTTTTTGGGTTTGAACGTTGTCATCCCCTTCTGAAGACTTTAGAGGGACTTCATCTGCTGGAAGCATGTCCAAGGAAATTAAGTCCGGTAAACCATCGCCATTGACATCGGCCACATCGTTCCCCATTGAAAAACGGGAAGTATGTCCAAAGAAATCCTTTAAGCTTTCCGTAAAGGTGCCATCCCCATTGTTGAGGTAATAGTAGTCATCTTCGTGAAAATCGTTACCAATAAAAATGTCAGGATAGCCGTCTCCATTAAAATCTGACACTGCAATACCTAGACCATATCCGTTGATACCGCCATAGATTCCCGCAGCCTCGCTAACATCTACAAATTTTCCATTGTCATTACGCAAGAGCTTGTCTCCGGTTTCGTAGTTCCGTTTGTAGCGAAGGGCAGCTTTGCCATATGATTCCGAGGTGTGAACCGCATGGTTTAGGAGATATAAATCCAAATCCCCGTCCAAATCATAATCCAAAAAAGCCGCCGAGGAACTGAAGGTGTCAAAATCAAGGCCGTATTCCCCTGATTTTTCGCTAAAAGTGCCGTCTTGATTGTTAATGAAAAGCTCGTTGTAGCCATTAAAACCGTTAATACCCACCACGGCTCAAACGTAAATGTCAAGCCATCCATCACCATTCACATCGCCCATAACCGCTCCTGAATTCCAAGTGCTATTGCCTTCGATTCCCGCGGAAGTGGAAATATTTTCGAACTTTAAATCACCTTTGTTTCGGTACAACTGGTTCTTGACTTGGTTCCCTGAAAAGAAAACATCAGGCAAACCATCATTATCAATATCGCCAATGGCGACACCACCTCCGTTGTAAAAGTAGAGATAGTCTAAAATATTGAGTTCGTCGGTTTCGGTAATGGTATTTACAAAGTCAATACCTACTTCTTCCGCCGGGATGGTTTGAAAGACATCACCCCCTTTTTTGCAAGACAAAACCAGTAAAAAAGTGCAAAAAACCAGTATTCGACTATTCATCTAAAGCGAATATTTGAGGTTTTCCTTCATTGATCGCAGCGATTAGAAAACGATTCCCTTTCTTATCTTTTAGCTGGGCCAAATGTTTCACTTCTTCCCGAATAAAGAAACCGCTCTGATTGTAGTTTTGCCATTCAAAGTTAAGATTGCCGTCACCTAGCAAAACGTTTCCGTAGTTGGCGTCCAACCTTGAGAACTGCGGTTTGTATTCGAAGTTGTTGCCCGCCATGATGAGGTCAAGGTTGCCATCCCCGTTGACATCAGCACACGAAATTCCACAAATACAAGAGAATTGGGCTCTTGGCGGCAGCTTTTTGATGGTGAACTTTCCGTTGCCTTCGTTGATGGCAATTACGGAAGAGGAGGTTGTACTTTCTTTAACGATGGATTGTTCAAGGACGAATTCTGAAAACAATTCAGGCATGGTACGACGAGCGTAATCAGAAGCTTTAAGGTTTTCCTTTTTCAAGGATACCAATTGTCCAGTTAGTTCCTTTTTCTGATGAATGGGGTAATCTCCCCCGTTTTGCTGCAAGGTTACGATTTGCTCAATGGTTCCGTTGTTGTCGAAATCATTGATCCATAATTTCATGGGCTTTTCTTTGGATGGCCGGTAATGTAGATTTTCACCCTGGTTACCCAAAATGAGGTCCAAATCACCATCTTTATCCAAGTCTTGAGCGGCTACCGCGTTCCACCAACCACTTAGCCTGTCCAAACTTGTTGGAATTTTTGAAATACGTCGCCCCATGTTTTTATAAACCTTCGGGGTATCCCATTCGGAGACCGTAATCAGGTCATCTTTGCCATCACCGTCCACATCGGCCCAAATGGCATCGGTAACCATACCTTCATCTTTAAGATCATATCCCCTTCGTTCGGTGGCATCTACGAATTGCCCATCTCTATTCTCCAGCAACAAATGCTCAGGATTAGGTCCATATACCCCGACCACGCTTCTTGAACCGATAAAAACATCAGGGTCTCCATCGTTATCAAAATCATTGGCACTTAGCGTCGCCACATTTTTGAAGGTGGATGGAATGGTTTGTTCTGAAGCAGTAAAGACACCTGTTCCATTGTTTAAATAAAGCCTTGAGCGATACTTGGTTTCTTGGTTGAATTCATTCCCACCACTACCAACCATAAGGTCCAAGTCACCATCGGAATCTGAATCCAAGAAGATGGCAGCGGTATCTTCGTAATTTGCATCTTTGAAAAAGGCTGCTTGTTTGGTTAGCTTGAATTTCCCTTCACCTTGATGGATATATAGAAAACCTTCACTTCCTTTCGCGCCTCCAATGTAAACATCTTCATGCCCGTCACCGTTCACATCGGCTACGGCCATAGCCGGGCCTTCTTGGGATAGTTTTTTATAGATAAGCCCCTCATAATCGAAATCGTTATAAGGATTTTCCTTGTGTGCCATGAACCTATCGTTGGATAACGGTTTTAGCAGGGTCTTTGACTTCTTTGGTTTTGGGATGACATATTCTTCAGACGCATCTTGCTGACTTAGTTCCAATAATTGATTTGCCTTTACTTCAGTCAACAACGCGGTACGATTGTTCGGCCAAACCACACGAATGGAGTCCAGTTTTTCATGTTGTCCGAGTCCTAGTGTCATTTTATAATCTACGGAGGATTGAAATCCGCGAGAAGGCATGAGTTCTTGTTTGACGATGTTGTCTCCAAAATAGAACTCAGCCAAAGTTCCAACGGCAAAAGGATTGTTTTTGGCCCCTTTGAACTGCAGTTGGATGTAATTGTGGTCTTTGAGTTCGTTTGTACGGTTTTGGTACACAAAGGTTTCGGTATTCACATTGTTTACCACCAAGTCTAGGTCGCCATCATTATCCAAATCACCATATGCCGCGCCATTGCTTCGTGTTTCCAAATCAAACCCCCAAACTTTATTGGCGTTGGTGAAGGTGATGTCACCGTTGTTTTGATACGCATAATTGTGTTGCGGCTTTATAGGCATCTTATTGATGATGGAGTCAATGGATTCCTTTTTGCCGGTCAGGGCCATTTTTTGGATGATTTCGTTGGCAAAGAAGTCCACAAAATCCAAATCGGTAAGGTCGTGGTTGATACCGTTGGTGACAAAAATGTCTTTAAGACCATCATTGTCCATATCAAAAATTAATCCAGCCCAACTCCAGTCCGTAGCATCAATACCACTGTAATACGCGACTTCGGAAAAGGTGCCATTTCCATTGTTGAGCTGTAAGGTGTTTTGGATGTATTGTTGGTAAAAGTCTTTGCTTCGTTTTAAATCAAAAACATTGTATCCTTCAAATTCCATAACTGATTTAACCCGTTCCTCCGGTTCAGGAAGCATATCCGTAATAAAAATGTCATTGAAACCATCATTGTTTACGTCGGCTATGTCAATACCCATTGCGGAAAGACTCAAATGCGATGTATATTCCTTGATTTCTTCGGTAAAGGTTCCATCCTTTTGATTGATGTAGAGATAATCCCTTTCGTAAAAGTCATTGGAAACATAAATATCTGGATAGGTGTCTTGGTTGATGTCCGTTACCAATACCCCGAGTCCAAATCCGATAAGGCTCCCGTAAATGCCAGCTTCTTCGCTAACATCAACGAATTTACCACCATCATTACGTAAAAGCATATCACCGACTCCTCTAAAAATATGAGGAACACCATCCCAGTCTTGGGCGCGCACTTCACGTTGTTCTGCATAGCCTAAGCTGCTCACAGGGATATTGCTATTGTTCAAAATGTAAGCATCCAAATCTCCGTCTTTGTCGTAATCGAAAAAAGAGGCGTGCGTGGAAAATCCAGTATCAGCTAGATTGTATTCATTCGCTTTTTCGGAAAATGTCAAATCCCCATTGTTGATGTAGAGGTCATTGTCGTGGTTGTTTCCCTTTAAGTTTCCGGCATTACTCACATAGATGTCGAGCAACCCATCCGCATTGATATCAACCATAACCACTCCGGTAGACCAAGGTTTGTTTCCAGCCACTCCGGCTTTTTCGGTAATATCTTCAAACTTTAAATCCCCTTTGTTCAAATAGAGTTTGTTGGGTTCCATGTTTCCCGTAAGGTAGATGTCAATCAGCCCATCGTTGTTTACATCCCCCAGGGCTACTCCACCACCATTATAAAAATTTCGATATTTGAAGATGTTGAAATTCTTTTGGTTTTCAACCTTATTTACAAAGTCGATACCGGTGCGCTCAGGTTTTAAAAGGGTAAAAAGTGTTTGCTCTTGTTTTTTCTCTTCGGATGGTTCCTTTTTGTCGGTACATGACATCAATACGGTCCAACACAAAAGGATTGATGCGAAAACTCTAATGCTCATTTTCCTTGTCTTTTACTCAACATCAATGCGGGCGCGTTGTTGCGTCCAATGATAAATTTTAGTTTCTGGTTTAGGTTTATGCTACCGATGCTTTGGACGACCCCATCGATACTTGGGTCTTGTTTGTGGTTATGGAAGAAGAATCCCTTTTTGTCATTTTGTAAAAATAGGCCATGTGATGCGTCTAACCTACCTAACTGCGTGCTAATATGGTGATTATTGCCCACAATTAACACATCTAAATAGCCATCTTCGTTCAAATCTTCGACCAAAATGTCATTTACTTGAGACGCTTGGGTTAGAAACGGAAGGGTTTTTATGGAAAAATGTCCATCCCCTTTATTTTCAAAATAGCAGCTATTCAATTCAAAGATTTGTTTCCGAGAGGCGTCGTTTAACCCTTTGCTGCCGAAAAGCTCTTCAATGGAGGCATTGGCAAAATCCAAGTACGAAAGGAACTTTTTGTTCAAAAAAGGCATTTGTTTGACCAAGGCATCTTTCGAAGCAAAAGGGGTTTCAGTTCCTTGATGAAAGTAGGTTACAACGGGTTCTACACTGGAATTCCCATCAAAATCGTTGCGATACAAGGTGATGGGCTCGGTAGGGCTTGCCTTGAATTTGGTATTCAGGCCCCAGTTCCCTGCGATGAGGTCAATATCCCCGTCTTTGTCAAAATCTGCAGCTTTGATAACGTTCCACCAACCCTTGGTGTTCCCGAAAGCTCTTGGGGTTTGTAATACGAATGTTCCTTTTTGATTTATGTGGATTTCAGGATTTTCCCAATGGCCGACAGTAATCATATCCGATTGGCCATCTTTGTCAATGTCGACTACTTCAACATCTTTTAAATTTCCGGCATTTGCTAAGTGTGGCATTCGCTTTTTGGTCACGTCGTCAAAACCACCTTTTCCGTCATTGAAAAGCAAAAAGTGTTCAGGATTAGCCCCAAAAGAACGGGTTACCCCATCAGAAACCAGAATGATATCTTGAAATCCATCGGCATTGAAATCTCCCACGCCAATGTCGGAAGCATTTAGCACAACATTTTGTGGGATGCCAGAAACCAATTCCAGAACCCCGCCTTGGTTTTTATATAGCTTGGGACGTAAAGGATTTCCAGCGTTAAATTCATTTCCGCCATTGGCAACGAGCAAATCCGTCCAACCGTCCTTATCGAAATCAAAGAAGACACAAGCGGTATTCTCGTCGATTTTACTAGTTTCAAATAAGGCTTGTTGACTACTTTGAAATAGACCTTCGGAATCTTGAAGGAATAGTCCTCCTGCCTGATTTTTGGCCCCACCGATAAAGACGTCATCCAATCCATCTTTATTAATGTCGGCGACAGCGAGACAAGGACCATTGTTGGAATTTGCATAAGGAATCAAAGGCTCTCCATCGAAATCTATGGACACGCTCTCCTTGTGCTGAAAGGAGATAATACTATCATTAACCACAAAAGGAGATAGGTTTTGTGTCGGTTGAGGAATCTGTTCTGAAGCATTTGCTAGTTTTAAAACCAGTTCTGAATTTGCTATGATTTGCTTTACGGTTTGTGTTTTACCTCCCGGCCATTTTACCTGAATGGAATCAATGGGCTGTTCCTTGGGTAAGTTGATATGAAACATTGGCGGAACGGCTGAAAGGTAACCTTGGTCTGGATAATTCTCAAAATGTTGAATGGTTTGACCAGCGAACACGGTCATGGTAGCACCGATACCTACGGGATTATTTTCTCCGCCTTCAAATTTCACCTTTAAATCGGCTTTTTGGTTGGAAGTATTTTCTAAAAGTGTGGCCTGTTTATCGACATGGTTTATCACCAAATCCAAATCCCCATCGTTGTCAAAATCTGCATAGGCACAACCATTGCTAAAGGTTGGGATGGATTTCATCCATTCTTTAGATACATCACTGAACGTTAGGTCGCCATTGTTTTTGAAAAAGTAGTTCGGCACTTTCTTTTCAGGAATTTCATTGACAAGAGGTAAATCCGTTTTTTTCATGCCTGCATCAATACGTCTTTGAATGCCTTCGTTGGCAATGAAGTTCATAAAGTCCATATCATTTGTTGCTCCTTTAATTCCGTTGGAAACAAAAATGTCTTTCAATCCATCTTGATTAAAATCAGCAGCTAATGTTCCCCAAGACCATTCCGTAGCAGAAATGCCACTAAGGTTTCCGATTTCAGCAAATCGTTCTCCGTCAAGATTGAGGTGAAAAGTGTTTTGCATGTACTGGGGCGAAAAACCATTTTTGAGGTATTGTCTGTAAATAGGATAGCCGTATTCCACCCCCGATGTTTTATAGGTCACCAAGTTTTCAGGAAGCATGTCCAACGAAAGGATATCGGTCCAGCCGTCATTATTGATATCGGTGATGGTGTTACCCATTGAAAAGTGGGTGGTATGCCCTAACATGTCCGGTTGGGTAGAGATGATTTCTTGAAACGTACCATCTGGCTGATTGATGTAGAGGTAGTCGTTTTCGAAAAAATCGTTTCCGACATAAATATCTGGATAGCCATCTTGATTGACATCACTTATGGCGAGTCCTAAACCATATCCTGCTTTCCCTTGAAAGATACCTGCCTCTTCGCTGACATCAATGAACTTTCCGTTGTTGTTTTGGTACAATACATCGCCTGAAATCGGGTTGTATCCTTTTCGTTGACTGCCTTTGCCGTAGTTTCGATTGGGATGAACCGAGTGATTCAGAAGGAACATGTCCAAATCTCCATCCAAATCATAATCGAAAAAAGAAGCTTTCGTACTAAGTCCAGAAAAGTCAATTCCATATTCCTCTGCTGATTCCTTGAATTGCGGAACTCCATTTTCATCCAATCCTTGGTTGACGTACAATAAATTCTTGCCTTTGAGACTTCGGTATCCTGCCGCTGTACAGATATAAATATCAAGAAGTCCATCTGAATTGATGTCTATATAACTGGCCCCAGTAGACCAAGAAGAGGTCGGGGCAATTCCTGCCTTTTGGGTCACTTCTTCAAAAACCAAATCACCTTGGTTCAGATACAGCGCATCTGGTACCTGATTGCCGGTAAAAAAAATGTCAATTAAGTCGTCATTGTTAAAGTCTGCGGCGATAACCCCGGCTCCATTGTAGTAATAGAGGTAATTCAAAATATTCAACTCTGGGGTGTCGGTAAGGGTGTTGTTGAATGTGATATTACTGTGTCCGTCAGATACCTCTTGGAGGAGGGTTTGCTCTTCTGAACAAGAAGAAATCAAAAGCAAAAAAAGCAAGGCTGCAATAGACTTTTTCACAATACCAAATAAGCTGGCAATTTAAGTAAACTCAGAGGAAGTTGAAAGTTAAAGTGGGGTAGGACTTAGCGATTAGTAAACCCTTTTTCAGAGTCCGTGCTGGGATATGCAAAAATCATTAAATTGCGAAATATCAACTGACCTAACTCAATTTTATGGGAAATCTTAGCACCTTCGATTTTGTAGTCATTGCGCTCTATTTTTTATTGGTTTTTGGAATCGCTTGGTTCGTTACCGTTAAAGAGCGAAGCGGCTCCAGTAGTAAGGATTATTTTTTGGGTGGACGTAATTTAGGATGGTTTGCCATTGGAGCATCCTTGTTTGCCAGTAACATTGGTTCTGAACACCTGATTGGCCTTTCAGGTTCCGGGGCAAGAGGCGCCTTTCCAGAGGCACAATTTGAAATTTTGGCGGCGCTTATCCTTCTGCTTTTGGGATGGGTTTTCGTTCCATTTTATATCAAAAGTGGCGTATTTACGATGCCAGAATTTCTGGAAAAACGATACAACAAAGGTTCACGGGTATACCTTTCTGTGATTTCGATAATCTCCTACGTACTAACGAAAATATCCTTTACCATTTTTGCTGGCGCACTGGTATTTGAAGTATTGCTGGGAATTCCATTCTGGACAGGTGCCATTGTTACGGTTATTGCCACCGGAATCTACACCGTATTTGGCGGATTGAAAGCCGTGATTTATACCGATATGGTACAATCAATGATTTTTATTCTCGGAGGGGTCGCAGCCACATATTTTGGCTTGCAGGCCATTGGAGGATGGGATAACGTTATGTTGGCTATTCAAGATAACGCTCCGGAACCGGAGACCTTCATGAGTCTCTGGAGAAATAAAGAATATTCTTGGATCGGAGTGCTTTTGGGAGCACCTATTTTGGGAATTTGGTATTGGTGTACAGACCAATTCATTGTGCAACGAGTGCTTTCAGCAAAAAATATCAAAGTGGCGAAGCAAGGAACCATCTTCGGTGCTTTCTTGAAATTGTTACCCTTATTCATTTTCGTGATTCCAGGTATTGTGGCTTATGCGCTGTCAGTTACGGAGTTTCCAGATATGTTTACGGTTACCAATCCGATTACAGGGGAAACCAAAACTACCACCGATGCGGCGTTACCAGCATTGATATTGAGAGTACTTCCGACGGGATTCAAAGGGTTGGTTGTTGCAGGATTCTTGGCAGCACTTATGAGCTCTTTGTCAAGTGTGTTTAACAGTACTTCTACCTTATTCACTTTTGACTTTTATAAACAATGGAAACCAAAAGCCTCAGAAAAAGAATTGGTGATGGTGGGCCGTTTGGCTACTATCCTTTTGGTTTTAGTTGGTTTGGCTTGGATTCCATTTATGCGCAAATTGACCGAAGGAGGCGGAATCTATAAATACTTGCAAAGTGTACAAGCGTATATCTCACCGCCGATTGCTGCAGCATTTCTTCTGGGAATATTCTACAAGAAAATCAACGGGAAGGGAGCTTTGGCAGCACTTTGGACGGGTTTTGTGCTCGGTATAGGGCGTTTGGTACTGGAATTTATGAGTCAGGAAGGTGGTTTGGCGATTTCGGAAACCTCATTGCTCGGGACTTTGATTACCATGAATTTCTTGCATTATGCCATTTTCTTATTTGTGGTAAGTATTGCTATTCTAATCGTGGTTAGTTTGAGCACGCAATCGTCATCGAAAGAACTGGACCCTAGTTTGACTTATCAGTATGGGAACAAAAAGACCTCTAGCGATGAAAAAGACTCAGGTTCTAATAAAGAACTTTGGATGACCTTAGCAATCATAGTAGTGGTCTTAGTCATGTGGTGGGTATTCCGTTAGCAGGAATTCACTTTATAAAATAATGAAAGGACTTTGTCGAAAGATGAGGTCCTTTTTTCATATAGTTACTCAAATGTTAGTTTTTTATCTAGGTGTATTGTGAATATTGAAAACCAAACAGGAGTTGGTAAAACATAAATAATATACATCCGAGTCAATTGGAGAATCTTTTTATTGACTTCACCGTTTATCTCAAAGATGGATGCAGCGATTCTCTTCTCGTTGAGTTGAATGGGGGTAATTAATCATGCAAAGATTATGATGGGGGTCGAGTTAACAAAAGTGCTGGTCAATTCTCCAGGTAAAAAGTCCATGGATAGTATTTTGTTGGAAGGAAGAATTCCAGTTGTAAGTTGAATTCAATTGGATGTAAAACACTTAACTTTTGGATAAAGAAATGAATGTTTAGAGAGCGTATGCTATTACGAGAAGTGTTTAAAAATAAAAAGTCCGCCAATTGGCGGACTTTTCGATAAACGTATGCTTAAACTAAAACTTAGTAACCAGGATTTTGTTGTAAGTTCGGATTTGCAAGCAATTGTGGTAGTGGGATAGGGAATAGCAAACGGGTATCGTTAGCAGTTTCTGTATCACCTTTAAACTCCCACTGTCTTAGGTACTGACCGAAACGAATCATATCGTTACGTCTCCAGCCTTCTACAAACAACTCTTTACCTCTTTCTTCCAATAACTCTGCTTCGTCAAGATCACCAATTGGAGCAACACCACGTACTGTTCTTAATTCATTTATCGTAGCAGTTGCATTACCAGTGCCACTTCTAAGTTCTGCTTCAGCCTTCATTAAAAGGGCATCAGCATATCTGAACTGAATACTGTGGTTGGTAAATCCACCGAATCGCGGGTTGTACTTGATTACACGAATACCGGTAACCTCACTGTTGTTAATAAGGTTAGGAGCTCCATCGCCATCTACAAATTCTCTAGAGAAAGATAATGGACCACCTTGTCTGTCTTCCAATGCAGTTCCATCAGGACCATACTGTTGACCTAAAAGGAATCCGAAACCAATGTTTGAACCATCAGCGATACCATCATTGTCATCATCTACGGTTCCTTCAGCTCCGGCAGCAACACCTTCGGTTGGCACAAAACCTCTTCTTTCCTCTTGACCACTTCCTTCAAGGTTCGAGTTAGGATCACCTTCGAACATGTCAAAGTATTCGGCAAGTGTACTGAAACCATTCCATCCACCAGCTTGTTCTGGAGTTGTCAAGTTGTAGTGTAGCCCATTCCAAATACGGTTACCTACACCAGACTCAGTCCACCAGATGGTTTCAGTATCTGAGGTGTTTCTAAAGATGTTAAAGTAATCAGCTTCTAATGCATATCCTTCAGCAGCGATAGCATCAACCAAAGAAATTACTTCAGCCATATCTGCAGCAGCAGGAGTTCCACCACCACCGGTCAATTGAGCGTCATAAATGTGACGATTCAATAAAACTTTGGCTTTCAGGAAACGTGCAGCTGCTTGCGTACCGCGATTCATGGCATCTGTATTTCCAGCAGCAACAGCAGGTAAACCTAAAATAGCTGCATCTAAATCAGCTATGATAAGATCTACAGCAGCAGCTCCAGTAAATACCTCCGGAATAGCAGTTGTAGGTAACTGTGTATCTCTAATTGGTACTTGTCCGAATAAATCGAGAATCGACCACATAGAATATGCGCGTATGAAATACGCATCCGCAGCTTCCCCAGGAGTAGCGCCACTTCTTTCATCTAGAATTTGCGATGCAGCTAATTGGCTCGCATTCCAGTTATCGAAAGGAGTAATAATATCTTGTTCTTCCAATCCCCATTCATGTTGATGTAATTTTCTCCATCTACCGTTGTCACCCCAGTCAGCACCTCTTGTAGGAATCAAAAGAGCGTCAGAAGTAACTTCTCTAAGGGCGTAAATGTTGGCTTGATCACCTAAGCGACTTACACCAGAGTACATTTGGTTTACTGCCGAAGCAGTATTCTCCAACCCCTGGAAACCTTCATCAATAAAGGAATCACTCTCCTCTATTTCCAAATCGGTACAGGACGACAATCCAACAACCGACAGGAGGGTCATTACATAAAATTTAACTTGTCTTCTTTTCATGATTTTCAATTTTTTTTAATTAAAACGTAGCATTTAGGCCAAATGTTATAGTTCTAGGATTCGGGAACGAAGTCCAGTCTATACCTCTACTAGGTAGAGCTGCTTGGTTAAGTTGACCTGTATTAACGGTTACCTCAGGGTCGATTCCACTATAGTCAGTAATCAAGAACAAGTTCTGACCCGTCACAGATAATCTCAAACTTTTCAAAGTACCATCACCACTAAGAGGAACATTATATCCAATGGATGCGTTTTGTAACCTTACGAAATCGCCACTTTCCAAGAAACGAGTAGAAACTGCAGTAGATGCGCTTGGGTTTTCACCAGCGTTTAAAGCATCTACGGTAATGTTTCTTGAAGTATTCAACTGACCTGCATTGAACAATGCGTTGGCAGTGTTGTTATACACTGAGAATCCGAATTGTCCTGCAAGGAATACATTGACATCCCAGTTCTTGTGACTAAAGTTCAAATTCAAACCAGTGGTAATGTCTGGAAGACCATCTTCGTCAACGAACGTTTTATCCGCATCAGGATCCCCTACACCATTACCGTCGATATCGACATAGGTTGGGTTTCCATCACCATCAAAGCCGTCGAAAATCGCCATGTAGTAAGAGAATAATGGAACTCCAGCTTCAAATCTTTGTGCAAAGGCGCCGGTAAGACCTGGACCATTAACGGGACCTAGGTTGATGGAGCCAGCAAAGTCATTGATTTCATTTTCGTTGTAAGCAATATTGAAACTTGCACCGAACGTAGTGTCTTCACTTTGGATGAAGTCATAGTTCAAAGCAAATTCAACCCCCTGGTTTATCACACTAGCATCAACGTTACCAAACTGGAATGGATTGGTAGAAGGTGCTGCAGGTGGTGTTTGCAATAGAATGTCTTGTGTATCTCTACGATAAAAATCGATGCTACCGCTTAGTCTATCATTGTTGAAACCGAAATCAATACCAATGTTGAAATCTGTGGTTTCTTCCCATCTTAAATCAGGTTGGTCAGTTGCGATAATCGCCAAACCATTCTCATTATCGATGGTAACACCATTTTGAATAGTACCTAAGTTAATTTGAGAGTAACGTTGTCTTGCAACGAACTGGCCAAAACCTAGACCATCTTGGTTACCCGTGATACCACCACTCAATCTCAATTTCAAAGTAGAGAAGCCATCACCGATGAAATCTTCTTCACCAATCTGCCATGCGAAAGCACCTGAAGGGAAATACCCGTATTGGTTTTCAGGACCGAAACGAGAAGAACCATCCGCTCTCATCGTAGCTGTAAAGATGTACTTATTAGAAAGTGTATAGTTTATCCTTCCAAAGAAAGATTGTAATTCATCTGTATTATCGAAGTTATCAAAAACCAAGGCTTGAACTCCACGAGCGAAGTTAATATCTTGATTTGTTGTTTCCGCATTGGGGAACAATCTGTTAACTGTTAAGTCATCTCTGTTAGGAGCGTAATAAAACTGCTGGAATGAACCGCTAATCGCATTTTGAGCAGCATTAACCGTACTTGTCAATGCGCCACCCATACCATTCAAATCAGTGGTATTAAAGCCTCTAGCAGCTGAGTTGAAACCAAAGTTTCTGAAATCTTGATAAGCATATCCTACCAAAACATCCAAATTCGAATTTTCGAATTCTTTTCTGTAGTTTACAGTTGCTTCCAGTAGTTGGTTTTCACGTTCCAACGTATTGAACGTTCCCGCACCTACATTAGAAACACCGTCAATATTGATGATGTTAGAGGATAGCACAGATACATTCTCACTATCTGACTTGTCATAACCAAGATTCACTTTAGCAGATAATTCCGGTGTGAATTCATATTCCAAAGAGGCGTTTATAAGCGCACGATTAGTGTTGGTTATGTTCTGGGCTCCATCCAAATAGTTTCTTGGATTCAACAGACCTCCTCCTGGATCAATATTAGGATTATTAGGAATCGTAGGGTTGGCAGAATATGCAGCACCTAAGATATCTCCAGCGAAACCAGCATTCCCTTGCAAAGGTGGTTGGCTCCTATTTGTTCTAGAAAGCGTTCCTTGAATACCTAATTTCAATTTGTCATCCAAAAATCTTTGATTCCAGTTTACTCTTCCTGAAATTCTTTCAAAATCAGATTTTTCAATTACACCAAACTGCTTTTGATAGCCCAAAGTGGCACGGATATTACCTGAACCGTAATTCTGGCTATATGCTAAGTTTTGTGTAGTTGAAGTCGTAGTGCGGAAAATAACTTCTTGCCAATCAGTACCTCCACCAAAATCTACGTTGGCTGCATTACCTCCGCTGGCTGTAATCGCATCTAAAAACTGATTTGGCTTTAATAATTCAAACTGACGGTTGTGGCTAGAGATACTTAAATTCGAGCTGAATTCAAACACACCTCCACTACCAGCTTTACCAGTCTTTGTAGTGATGATAACAACACCGTTCGCACCTCTAGAACCATAAATCGCAGTTGCAGAAGCATCTTTAAGGATACTGATGCTCTCAATATCATTAGGATTCAAGAAGTTAAGCGGGTTACCCGTTGCACTAGTGGCATCGTTGTCACGACCTGAAGTACCTGTTGCATCAGTATTCTGACCAAAAAGCGGTACCCCATCAACGACAAATAACGGATTATTGTTCGCTCTTACCGAGTTGGCACCCCTAATGTTCACTGAGATACCTGCACCTGGCTCACCACTGTTCTGTGCAATGTTCACACCAGCAGTTTTACCCTGGATAAGTTGTTCTGGTGAAGCAATTACCCCTCCATTAAAGTCTTCAGAGGTTACCGAAGCAACCGAACCGGTAGCATCCTTAACGGTAGTCTGACCATAACCGATGATCACAACCTCATCCAAAGCTTGCGCATCTTCTTGTAGTGTTACGTCTAATGTAGTTTGACCAGTGTATGAAACTTCTTGTGTTGCATAACCGATGTAACTAAATACCATTACTGAGCCGTCCGTTACATTGTTTAGTGTGTAATTACCATCAAAATCTGTTTGTGTACCATTGGAAGTACCTTTGATGACAACACTAGCTCCTGGTAGGGGACCGTTTGAGTCAGAGACCGTTCCCGAAACCGTTTGAGCCTTTGCCACGCCGAAACACACAAATGCTCCAAGCAGCAAAAAACTTTTTAGTAGCGTAATCTTCATAGATAATTAATTTTAAGTTTAGTTAATTTCAATTCAAGTGTTAAACATATATAAAAAAAATGTTAATCAAAATTTAAGTAATCCTCACTATTTTACGAAAACGGTTTCGTGTTAATAAGTTTAACGGGATGTGAGGTCAATAAATCAGAAGCATATTATTTTGTTATATCTCAAAATTTACCGTACTATTTCACCAGAATCGCAATAGCTTGGCTAATATACTATAATTATCTTTAGGAAAAATTAACAAGACGCAATAAATGCAGTGCCTGCCGGGGATTTCATCTGTTAAATGAACCAAGCAGGGTCGAGTTTTAAATTCAATTCTCTAATTTCCCGTCTTGATTACATTAAATTAACCTGGGACGTTGTTAAAATCAAAAATTACTTTAAAAGACATTGCCCGAGAGCTCGAGGTTTCGGTTTCCACGGTTTCAAAAGCATTGAAGAACAGTGAAGAGATTAGTCGAGATACCAAAGAAAAGGTTCAGGCGTTTGCACGGCTCTACAATTACAAGCCTAACAATATCGCGATTAGTCTCAAAAACAAACGTACCAAGAATATTGGTGTTGTCATTCCGGATATTGTCCACTATTTCTTCAATACGGTAGTACGTGGCATTGAGAAATATGCAAACGCTAAAGGATACAATGTAATCGTATGTCTTTCGGAAGAGTCCTTTGATAAGGAAGTCATTAATATGGAGATGCTTGCTAATGGTAGCATCGACGGATTTATTATGTCCCTTTCGTCTGAGACGCAGGCCAAAAAAGATTACAATCATTTAAAGGAAGTCACACAACAGGGTATCCCGGTTGTTTTGTTCGACAGAATTACAAACGAAGTAGACTGCGACAAGGTAGTTATTGACGACCAGCTTGGGGCCTATACCGCAACCCAAAAATTATTGCAACAAGGGCGTAAGCGGGTTGCCCTTATAACAACGGATGATTATTTAAGCGTAGCAAAGTCCCGAACAGAAGGATATACCAAAGCGCTTTTGGATGCGGGGATTCCGGTTCGAGATGAGTTGATTCTGAAGCTACCTACCATGGAAATGGATGAAGAAGCCATTCGTGACTTTTTCAACAACACCGATATGGATGCTATTCTTTGCGTAAATGAAATCTTTGCTGTCTTCAGTATCCGTATTGCCATGGAGAAAGGCTTCAAAGTTCCGGAGGATATTTCCATTATCGGATTCACGGATGGGATGCTCGCCAAATATGCCAATCCGAGTCTGACGGTTGTCGCACAACACGGGGAACGGATGGGCGAGATTTCTGCAAAAATGCTTATTGATAAGGTAGAAGATGAAAGTGATGAAGAAATCTTTCAAACCAAAATTTTAGAGCCCACACTGGTACTTCGAGACTCTACAATTAACTAAGTTTGTCACAACCACAAGACAAACGTATTTACAACATATCACATGAACCAAGATTATATCAAAGCAGACCCTTGGTCTATTATCGAGGAAGGATTCGATGCCGAACGGATTAAATCTTCTGAAAGCTTGTTCAGTATTGGGAACGGTGCCATGGGGCAACGCGCAAACTTTGAAGAAAGCTATTCAGGTGATACTTTTCAAGGGAGTTATATCGCCGGTGTTTATTATCCCGATAGAACTAGAGTGGGTTGGTGGAAGAACGGCTATCCTGAATATTTTGCCAAAGTGCTTAACGCTCCAAATTGGATTGGGATTGATGTTATGGTCAATGACCAACCCTTGGACTTGAACGGCTGTTCTTCGGTCAAAGACTTTAAGCGCGAACTGAATATGAAAGAAGGTTGGTATCGAAGAAGCTTTGTGGCAGCACTTCAGGATGGTACCGAAGTAGCAGTGAAAGCAACTCGCTTTTTAAGTCTAAGTTTAGATGAAGTTGGGGCCATCGAATACGCAGTTACACCGATTAGTAAAGATGTGGATGTCACTTTTACGCCCTATCTGGATAGTGGCATCACTAATGAAGACAGCAATTGGGACGATAAATTTTGGGAAACTACCCAGGTAACGGTTGAAGGGAAACAAGGTTTTATTGAATCGCATACGCTGAAAACCAATTTTGGGGTGTGCACCTTTATGGAGAGTAGCATCTTTTTGGATGATGAACCAGTAGACCTAGCTCCAGAGACCAAATCGGAAGACATGCGGGTTAGTCTTACGTATACAAAACCAGTAGCTAAAGGACAAACACTGACACTTCACAAGTTTGGAGGATATACCGTCTCTAGGAATCATGAAGCTTCCGAGTTGACCAAAGCCGCCAAAGCTGTTTTGAACAAAGCAACGGCACTTGGTTTTACAGGATTACTTGAACAGCAGAAAGAAGCCTGGGCCAAGATATGGGAAATGAGCGATATTACCATTGATGGTGATGTCAAAGCACAACAAGGTATCCGTTTCAATATCTTCCAGCTCAATCAAACCTACCTGGGGAAAGATTCTCGATTGAATATTGGCCCGAAAGGCTTTACTGGAGAAAAGTACGGAGGCAGCACCTATTGGGACACTGAGGCGTATTGTTTGCCATTCTACATGGCCACCAAAGGAGAGGATGTCGCATGGAGCTTGCTGGAATATCGTTATAAACATTTGGGCAAAGCCATGGAGAATGCGACTAAATTAGGTTTTACCAATGGGGCCGCATTATACCCTATGGTGACCATGAATGGAGAAGAATGTCATAACGAATGGGAAATCACCTTTGAAGAAATCCATCGAAACGGAGCTATCGCTTTTGCCATATACCATTATAATAGGTATACCGGTGATTTCAGTTATATCCCAAAAATGGGATTGGAAGTATTAATTGGTATCGCCAGATTTTGGAAACAACGATTCAACTATTCCGAAGACAAAAAGCAATACGTCATGTTGGGTGTTACCGGACCCAACGAGTACGAAAACAATGTCAACAACAACTGGTACACCAACTACATCGCAAAATGGTGTATCGAATATGCGAAATCATGCAGTGAAACGGTAGCGCAAGACTATCCTGAGGACTACGAAAGAATTGCGGCGAAAACAGGAATCTCTAAAGAAGAATTGGAAGAATGGGGCGAGATGGTCAAGCAGATTTATTTCCCATATTCGGAAGGGCATAGTGTCTACCTACAGCAAGATGGATTTTTAGATAAAGAAATGATACGTGTGGCGGATCTAAATCCTTCACAGCGACCCATCAACCAAAAATGGAGTTGGGATAGGATTTTAAGGTCTCCCTACATCAAACAGGCAGATGTGCTACAAGGGTTTTACTTCTTTGAGGACCACTTCACCCAAGAAGAGCTTGAAAAGCACTTTGACTTCTATGAGCCTTTTACCGTTCATGAGTCGTCACTGTCACCCTGTGTGCATAGCATTCAAGCGGCAAAACTGCAACGCATGGAGCAAGCCTATACGTTTTATTTGAGAACATCCCGCCTAGATTTGGATGACTATAATAAGGAAGTGGAAGAAGGTTTGCACATTACGTCTATGGCAGGTACTTGGATGAGTATAGTTGAAGGTTTTGGCGGCACAAGTATCGTGGAGGGCAAACTCAGTTTTGCCCCTCAAATCCCAAAACAGTGGGAAGGCTATTCCTTTAAAATGAATTTTAGAAACCAAGTGGTTACCATCAAGGTTTCTTTCAAGGAAACAAGTTTCGAGCTTTTAGGAGATGCACCACTTGAAATTTTGGTAAACGGACAGCCTTTGACCTTAACGCCAAACGAAGTGAGTGTGGCATGAAAAGGAAGTATCTCTTCTCAACCTTTTTGGCCGTAGGGATATTGATGGCCTGTCAAACTGAAAAAAAGACCATGGAGGCACCAAAAATCACCAAACGGAAAATCGTAATCTATCAAGTATTTACCCGTTTGTTCGGTAATACAGATACCTTGAACAAGCCATGGGGTACCTTGGAAGAGAATGGCGTTGGAAAGTTTGCAGATTTTACGGATAAGGCACTATCTGAAATAAAAGACTTGGGTGTAACCCATATTTGGTATACGGGAGTCCCACACCATGCCTTGGTGAATGATTATACGGACTATGGAATTTCCAATGATGACCCTGATGTAGTTAAGGGTAGGGCGGGTTCCCCATATGCGGTTAAGGACTATTATAATGTCAATCCTGATTTGGCGGTAGACCCTGCAAATCGTTTGGAGGAGTTTAAGGCTTTGATTGCACGAACCCATGCTGCAGGATTAAAATTGATGATTGATATCGTCCCCAATCATGTGGCGCGTAATTACGAAGGACGGACGAATCCCGAAGGTGTTTCAGATTTTGGGGAACAAGATGATACTTCTCTCGCTTACCATGTGAACAATAACTTCTACTACATCCCAGGAGAAGCCTTTAAAGTACCGAATTGGGAAAATGAATACCTACCCTTAGGTGGTGAAGAAAGCAATTCTTCGGACGGTGCCTTTGAAGAGGTCCCAGCCAAGTGGACCGGTAATGGTTCAAGATTGGCACAACCACATTTCAATGATTGGTACGAAACCGTTAAAATCAACTACGGGGTGCGTCCCAATGGTGAGTTGGATTTTGCAGTGCTCCCAGAAGATTACGCAAAAAAGGACCATGCGGCGCATTTAGCCTTCTGGCAAGACAAAAAGATTCCGGATTCTTGGAACAAGTTCAAAGATATTGCCCTGTATTGGCTGGAGATGGGTGTAGATGGATTTCGATTCGATATGGCCGAAATGGTTCCGGTCGAGTTTTGGAGTTACATGAATTCCAGCATTAAAGCTAAAAACCCCGATGCCGTTTTATTAGCTGAGGTGTATAATCCTGATTTGTATCGAGCTTACATCCATAAAGGAAAAATGGATTATCTCTATGATAAGGTAGAATTGTACGACAGTTTGAAGCACATCATTAAAGGATATGGATGGACGGACCATATTCCAGTAGTTCAAAAAGGGATGGAGGATATTGAGCATCATATGCTACATTTTTTGGAAAATCACGACGAGCAACGTATTGCCAGTGCGGAGTTTGCTGGAAATGCTGAGTTAGCCAAACCTGCCATGGTAGTATCCGCTACCTTAAGCACATCTCCTACTATGATTTATTTTGGACAGGAAGTTGGCGAGCCTGGGGCTGAAGACGCGGGTTTTGGGAAACCTTCGCGCACATCAATATTTGATTACATAGGAGTGCCCCACCATCAACGATGGGTCAACAACAAGCAATTCGATGGTGGGCAACTGTCGGATAGTGAAAAGGAGCTTAGGGATTTCTATCAGAAGTTGCTCAATTTCACGATAACAAGTGAAGCTTTAATGGGTGAGTATGAAGAAATCCATTTTTTCAATAAGGAACATACTTCAGGATACGACCATAGAATTTTATCCTACGTGCGCTGGTCGCCAAACGAAAAGGTATTGGTAGTTTCCAATTTTGAGGATGATAAATCATACGAACTAGATTTGAAAATCCCAGAAAGTATCATTGAAAAATGGTCGCTCGAAGAAGGAATCTATGACTTCGAGGAAATGTTATGCCAAGAGCAAAACCTAAAATTGATTGTCGAAGAGGGTAAAGGTAACATAGCGGTAAAATTAAATCCGCTGGAATCCCTTATCTTAAAACTGAAATAAAAAAAAGCGGATTGTTTTACAATCCGCCCCACGGTTTAGTGGTTGGTTAGTTACCGTTATTAGTTATTTAGCTGAGAACGGTCAAAAATAACAATTTGCTAAAAATTAACATAAAAAATAGATTAAAATTAATTTCAAAACGTCAAAATTCAATATTTGATACCTTATTGTGGGTTTTGAAACCAAAATGAAATTTTAATCTTTCCTGAAAAATGAAAAAAACGATTCTTTTCTTTTCCATTGTGTTTATGATTTCTTGTAAGGATAAAACATCTGAATTTTTGGTCATTGGCCATAGAGGAGCCATGGGTCATGTGATGGAAAATACCATGGCTTCCATCCAAAAAGCCATGGAGATGAAAGTAGACATGATTGAGATTGATGTTTTTCGGATAAAGGATGGCGAAATTATTGTTTTTCATGACGATTTGGTTGATGAGCTTACGGATGGGAAAGGTCCCGTTGAAGGATACGATTTGGATAGTTTGCAGACCTTAACGTTGCACGGTAACCATAAAATTCCTACCCTAGTTCAAGTGATGGACCTTATGAAGAACCAAACGTCGTTAAATATTGAGCTGAAAGGGTCCAATACTGCGGAATCGGTGAATACCATTATTCAGGATTACGTTGCAAAGGGAATTTGGACGGAGAACAATATTGTAATTTCCAGCTTCAGATGGGATGAACTTCGCATGATGCGGAAAATCAACCCCGATATTGCTATTGCTGTCCTCACGGAAGAAGAACCTTTGGATGCCATTCCAGAGGCAAAAGCATTGCAAGCGATAGCTATCAATCCTGATTTTACAACCTTAACCGTCGAAAAAACTGAGGCGATTCATGAAGCAGGCTTCAAAGTATTTCCTTGGACGGTGAATGAGTCGAAAGATATCGAAAGCATGAAAACTTTTGGTGTGGATGGAATTTTCATCAATTACCCAGAAAGGGCTAGATAATGTTCGATGTAATTGTTGTAGGGGGAGGTGCAGCTGGGTTTTATGGCGCCATTCAAATGGCCAAAGCCAATCCAAGCCTGTCCATAGCCATTTTAGAACGCGGGAAAACGGTGCTTTCCAAAGTGAAAATCTCTGGAGGTGGACGCTGCAACATAACGCAAGGGCAGTTTTATGTAGATGAAATGATTAAGGGGTATCCCAGAGGAAACAAAGAACTCTTGGGCCCTTTTTACACCCATGCGCCTTCAGAAGTAATTGCTTTTTTCGAGGAACATGGCGTATCGCTAAAAACAGAGCCTGATGGCCGGGTTTTCCCGAAAAGTGACTCCTCCCAAACAGTGATAGATTGTTTTATGAACCTTACCGAATCTTTGGGTATCAAGGTGCTTCGAAATAGCTCGGTAAAAAACTTGACCATAAAGGAAGAAGGTACTTGGCAAGTAACCACAATGAATAAGCATTATCTAGCCAAAAAAATATTATTGGCTTCGGGCAGTAATTCAAGAATTTGGCAGATGATGCAAGAGCTTGGTCATACCATTGTGGAACCCGTGCCTTCATTGTTCACCTTGAATATCAAAGACGATAGGTTAAAAGGGATTCAAGGGATTAGTACGAACGCGAGCATTTCTGTTCCTCCCAAAAGCATATTTGTACAACCTTCAAATCTGAAATTGAAAAGTCTTCCCCGAAAAGAACCGGTGCTACAGGAAGAAGGGCCGGTACTGATTACTCATTGGGGATTGAGTGGTCCAGCCATTTTAAGACTCTCCGCTTGGGGTGCCCGAGTTTTGAACGAATACAAGTACAACTTTAAGGTTATTGTGAATTGGACACCGGACTACACCTATGAATCCATGTCACAATACCTGAATGAGGTGAAGGAAGCTGAAGGGAAAAAGACGGTTGCCCGCACCAAAGCGGTTGAAATTCCGCAAAGATTGTGGATGAGTTTGGTCAATGCGGCTGAAATTCCCAAAACACTGCGTTGGGCGGAAACTAACAAGAAACAAATTTTAGCCTTGGCGGAACAACTCACGCAAAGCAGTTTTCGGGTAGAAGGCAAAAGCACCTTCAAAGAAGAGTTTGTCACGGCAGGAGGCGTTGATTTAAAAGAAGTTGATTTCCGAACCTTTGCGAGTAAAAAATTACCTAACCTTTACTTCGCCGGTGAGGTTTTGAATATTGACGGTATCACGGGAGGATACAACTTCCAGAATGCGTGGACTGGCGCCTACATTGCCGCTCAGGCAATTGCCTGTTAATGCTGTTAGCCTAATGAAATAGAAAGAAAAGCAGCTGCTAGCGCACCCAAAATAGGCCCAACTACTGGAATCCACGAATACCCCCAACCATTAGACCCTTTTTGTTTTATAGGAACTAGTGCATGTATAATACGAGGTCCCAAATCTCTCGCTGGATTTATGGCATAGCCTGTTGTTCCACCTAGTGTTAGGCCTATTCCCCAAACGATTAAGGCAACGGGTAATGCACCTAATGAACCAAGACCGATAATCGTATTGTCTTTGGTCATTGTGGCGTCTGTAAAGTGCATCACCGCATAAACCAGTACAAACGTCCCTAGGATTTCGGTCAGAAGGTTTAAAAACATATTTGGAATAGCAGGGGCATTGCAAAAAACCCCTCTTTTCGAATTTCCATCTTCGGTTTGTTCAAAATGGTCTTTATGGACCAACCAAACGAAAAACGCTCCAAGCATAGCTCCAATAAATTTGGCAAGAATATAGCTTGGCACATCATAAATGGAAAAATCACCGGAAGCTGCTAAACCAATGGTTACTGCAGGATTCAAGTGAGCTCCGCTATACGGTCCAGCTACTACTACCCCAGTGTAGACGGCAAAAGCCCATCCGGTTGTGATGACTATCCATCCAGAACCACTACCGTAGGTGCCTTTCAGGGATACATTGGCGTTCACGCCACAACCCAATAAAATCAACAAAAAAGTTCCGATGATTTCGGAAATAAAAGGAGTCATAGTGTGTGATTAGTTTGATTTAGTCCAGTGTTCCAAGGCGTCCACGGCACGGTACCATCCTTTGATTTTTTCGGTCATGCCTTCTTGTGCTTCAGTGGGAGTAAAGGTGACATCGGTTTGCCAGATGGCTTTGATTTCTTCTTCATCTTTCCAAAAACCGACAGCGAGGCCGGCAAGGTACGCGGCACCCATCACCGTGGTTTCGATATTTTCTGGACGTATGGTCTGGGTGTTCAAAACATCCGCTTGGAATTGCATTAAAAGGTTGTTTACCGTCGCGCCACCATCTACCCTGAGTTCATTTACGGCTATTCCAGAATCAGCTTCCATGGCTTTAACGATATCCATAGTTTGATACGCAATAGATTCTAACGCGGCGCGAGCAATATGAGCATCCGTGCTGCCTCGTGTCATACCGAAAATCGTTCCTTGAGCATATTGGTTCCAGTGAGGCGCTCCCAAACCGGCAAAGGCAGGCACAAAATATACGCCATCTGTATCCGAAACTGAACTGGCTAATGCTTCGACATCAGACGAATTTTTTATGATTTTAAGACTATCTCGCAACCATTGCACTACGGCCCCAGCGATAAAGATGCTTCCCTCGAGGGCGTACTGGGTTTTGCCATTGATTTTCCAAGCTACCGTAGTCAACAAGTTGTTTTTCGATACGATGGGTGTATCTCCAATATTCATGAGCATAAAGCAACCCGTACCATAGGTATTCTTGACCATCCCTTCCTCAGTGCACATTTGGCCAAAGAGCGCTGCTTGTTGGTCACCTGCTATTCCAGCAATCGGAATTTTCGCCGCAAAAAAGTTAGGTGCCGTAGTTCCGTACACTTCACTGGATTGCTTTACCTCGGGCAACATGCTTTTCGGAATGGAAAACAACTCCAATAGTTCCTCATCCCAAGCCATTGTATTGATATTGAACAAGAGTGACCGGCAGGCATTGGTCACATCGGTAATATGAAGTTCGCCTTGGGTCATTTTCCAAATCAACCAACTATCGATAGTCCCCATAATGAGTTCTCCAGCTTCGGCTTTTTCACGAGCGCCTTCTACCGAATCCAAAATCCATTTGACTTTGGTGCCAGAAAAATACGAATCGATAACAAGACCCGTTTTTTCGCGAATCATATCCGATTTACCTGCTGCTTTCAGTTCATCGCAATAAGCCGAAGTTCGTTTGTCTTGCCAAACGATCGCATTATAAACGGGTTCTCCGGTATGCCTATCCCAAACCACAACCGTTTCGCGTTGGTTGGTGATACCGATAGCGGCGATTTGCTCGCCTTTAATGCCTTTTTTACTGACGGCCTCGGCAGCCATTCCCGCTTGGGTGGCCCAAATCTCTGTGGCGTCATGTTCTACCCATCCGGGTTTAGGAAAAATCTGTGTGAATTCTTTTTGTGCTACGGAAACAATACTTCCTTTTTGGTCGACCACTACAGCTCTACAACTGGTGGTTCCCTGGTCAAGCGCCAGGATATAATCGCTCATTTTATTCATTTTAAGGTGTCTGAAATTACTAAAATTAATTGGAGTATATTTCTTTAAGAATCGTATTCTATTGGAAACATATATCATACTGCTGAAAGGGGTAAACGTTGGCGGAAACAACCGTATCAAAATGGCCGAGTTTCGCGAGCACCTATTAAAAAAGGGCTTCAAAAATGTCAAAACCTACATTCAAAGTGGCAACATTGTGTTATCCCATGACTCCTTCATTGATGAGGTGAAAAAGGAAGTCGTTGAAGTATTGTCTCAGGACTATGGTTATAATGTGTCAGTTTTGGTTTTTACCCTTCAACAGTTTGAAGACATCTTGGCCAAATGTCCTTATGACGTGCCTGAAAATGACAAAAAAGTGTATTTCTCTTTCTTAGAAGAAGTCCCAGATACTAAACTTTTAGAAGAATTTCAATCCATTTCGTTTCCAGATGAATTGTTTGAGTTAGGGGAGCAGTGCATTTATTTGCTTTTTCAATCGGGGTACAGCAAGGCAAATATGACCAACACTTTCATCATTAAGAAATTAAAAGTTGCAGCTTCCACCCGGAACCTTAAAACGGTCAAAAAAATCTTGGAGTTGGCCAAAGGCTAGTTCAGCATCCAAATGCGGTAATTCAATACGGCAGCGAAAGCTACCCAAAGAAAGTAGGGTATCAACAAGTAGGCAGCGAGTTTGCTCACGACCTTGAACCATCTGAAAGTAATGCCAATCAATGCGAGTAAAATAAGAATGACCAGCATGGCCCATTCGGGAGACTTGAATCCGAAAAAAACAATGCTCCATAAGGCGTTGAATAATAGTTGAAATCCAAAATGGTACAGTGCCGTTTTTACCCAAATATGATGGAACCCTTTAGACCAAACGATTCCTGCGGCAACCCCCATCAAAACATAAAGTATGGTCCAAACCGGAGCAAAAACGCTATTGGGTGGATTAAAACCGGGTTTGTTCAAGGTAGTATACCATGTGTTAACCGAGCTCTGGGTCGCAAAACTGGAAAGAAAACCAATCAGCAGACATATGGCCACAGCAACAAGGATATTCAGGGTTTTCTTTTTGTTCATGATTAGTACGCTACTCCCCTAAAATAATAATTTATTTGAATCAGGGTTTGGCTGTTTAAAGCGGACTATATTTGCCCAAATTTGAATGTTGGATGACCGAAAAGGATTTTATACCAAGTGATTACCAAGATTTACGTGAGAACGGTTCGGTAACTTGGAAAGCACCTAGCAACATTGCGTTGGTGAAGTATTGGGGTAAAAAAGGCAATCAGATTCCCGCGAATCCCTCTCTCAGCTTTACCTTGGATACTAGTGCTACGACTACAACGCTTTCCTTTTCCAAAAAAGAAGATTCCAAAGATTTTAGTTTTGAGGTGAAACTAGACGGTGAAGCTAAACCCGATTTTGCACCTAAGATTCAAACCTTTTTCGAACGTGTAGAAACGTATTTGCCATTTCTGAAATCTTATCACTTTGATATTGATACCTCCAACTCTTTTCCGCATAGCAGCGGAATTGCTTCCTCAGCCAGTGGCATGGCAGCGCTTTCGCTTTGTTTGTTGGATTTGGAATGGCAATTTTCTGATATGGACGTGGACCATTTCGACAAGAAAGCCTCTTTTTTGGCGCGTTTGGGTTCGGGTAGTGCGTGTAGGAGCATCAAAGGTTGCATGGTACAATGGGGAAGTCACAAAAGTATGAAGGAGAGTACCGATTTTTTCGGCGTGCCCTATCCTTATCCTGTTGATGCCGTTTTCAACACTTTTCAAGACACGATTTTATTGGTACATAAAGGACAAAAGCAGGTAAGCAGTACTGTTGGGCACGGATTGATGCATGGACATCCGTTTGCTACGCAACGTTTTGAACAAGCGCATCAGCATTTGGATGATTTAGCTCCTGTGCTTAAAGCAGGGGACCTTGATGCATTTATTGCCATTGTGGAACGCGAGGCCTTGACTTTGCATGCCATGATGATGAGTAGTTCCCCTTATTTCTTGTTGATGAAGCCTGGAACATTGCAAATCATCGAAAAAATATGGGCGTATCGCACGGAGAAAAGGGTTCCGGTTTGCTTTACCTTGGACGCTGGGGCCAATGTACATATGCTTTACCCTGAAAAATGTAAAGTTGAAGTGTTGCAATTTATTCAGGATGAACTGGTTGCGCATTGTGAGAATGGACAGTATATTTGCGACCAAGTTGGAACGGGAGCCGTGAAAATTTCTTGAACAAGGATGTACGTACTACCGTTTTAAAGCGTTATGAAGTTGACTTTGGATAATCAGAATTGCATCACCTTGATTTTTTGTTTATCTTTAAGTAAGGTTTAATTAAACAAAAAGGAAAATTCCTTAGGAAAAAGTATGAAAGGACCACTGTTTTACTCTAAGATTCTTTTGTTCGGAGAGTATGGTATCATCAAAGATTCCAAAGGACTTTCCATTCCCTACAACTTTTTCAAAGGAGCTTTGAAGATGGATGAAAATCCATCGGAGATTGCACAAAAATCCAATGAAAGTCTTTCCGCTTTTGCGAGCTATTTGGAAAAACTGGCAGCAGAAGATTCCAATTGGGTCACTTTTGATTTGGAGGCTTTCAACGAAGACGTTTCTCATGGCATGTACTTCGACAGTTCCATTCCTCAAGGCTATGGTATTGGCAGTAGCGGTGCCTTAGTGGCGGCGATTTATGACAAGTACGCCACGGATAAAATCACGGTTCTTGAAAATCTGACCCGGGAAAAACTATTGACCTTAAAAGGGATCTTCGCCAAGATGGAATCCTTTTTTCATGGTAAATCCTCCGGTTTAGACCCCTTGAACAGCTATTTGAGCCTTCCAATTCTTATCAATTCCAAGGATAATATTGAATCAACTAGCATTCCTTCCCAAAACAAAGAAGGAAAGGGTGCTGTTTTCTTGTTGGACAGCGGCATAACGGGCGAGACGGCCCCTATGGTGCAGATTTTCATGGAAAAAATGAAGCATGAAGGATTCCGAAATATGATTAAGGATGAATTCATTCAGCATACCGATGCTTGTGTGGATGATTTTTTGACGGGTAACGTTAAATCCCTCTTTGGAAACCTAAAAAAGCTTTCCCATGTGGTGTTAGATCATTTCAAGCCCATGATTCCTTCCAAATTCCATGACCTTTGGGAAAAAGGCATTGAAACGAATGACTACTATTTGAAACTTTGCGGTTCTGGTGGCGGAGGTTATATTCTGGGCTTTACCCAAGACCTTGAAAAAGCTGAAAAAGCGCTTGCCGGACATAAACTCGAAGTGGTTTACAACTTTTAAACCCCAACATGCTTAGTAGAAAAAATAAACTCTTGCTGTTTAAGCTATTGAGTTTGTTTTCTGTGGTTCGGGGTTACAACATTTTGGTCATCACCTTTGCCCAATATTTAACATCCATCTTTATTTTGTCGCCCGACCTTCCCCTAAAGGAAGTGGTTTTGGATATTAATTTGTTCTTGATTGTAACGGCCTCGGCTTTGGTCATTGCAAGCGGTTACATCATCAATAATTTTTACGATGCGGAAAAGGACCTCATCAACAAGCCTACCAAAAGCATGTTGGACCGATTGGTGAGTCAGCGCTTTAAGTTGACGACCTATTTCATTTTGAACTTTTTGTCGGTTTTGGCTGCAAGCTATATTTCTTTTAGAGCAGTACTGTTTTTCTCGGCCTATATTTTTGGGATTTGGTTCTATTCCCACAAATTGAAGCGCATTCCGTTTCTGGGGAATTTGGTATCCGCTTCATTGGCGATTGCGCCCTTTTTTGTGGTTTTTGTGTATTATCAGAATTTTGAAACCGTGATTTTTGTGCATGCGCTCTTCTTGTTTTTATTGATTTTGGCACGTGAAATCATCAAAGATTTGGAAAACATGGCAGGGGATATGGCCCAGAACTACAAGACCATTCCCATCATCTACGGAAACAAAGTTTCGAAGGGAATCATAGCCCTGCTCATTCTTCTCACTTTAGTGCCTGCTATCTTGCTTATCAAGATTTTTGATGTAGGCTATATGTACCTTTATTTTTGGATTTGTATCGTTCTATTGGGGATTTTCATGCTGTTACTCTGGAAGTCTGAAAAGAAAAAGCATTATGTATGGCTCCACAATATTCTAAAATTCATCATTGTTGGAGGAGTATTCAGTATTTTGCTGATTGATGTGGATTTGGTTTTAAATCGAATATTCTAATGGAAGACATGCTAAAGGTGGCCATGGCCCAATTGGCACCGGTTTGGTTGAACAAGCAAGCTACTTTGCAAAAGATTTTGGACGCGGTTTCCGAGGCTGCAGATAATGGTGCTGAACTGATAGTTTTTGGGGAAGCTTTTCTCCCGGGTTACCCTTTTTGGTTGGCCCACACCGATGGTGCCGCTTGGAATTTGGATGTGAACAAGGCGTTGCATGCGCACTACACGAAGAACTCCATTCAAATTGAAGCCGGGGAATTGGACGCGCTGTGCCGGTTGGCCAAGGAAAAAAGCATCGCTACCTATTTGGGCATGATGGAGCGTGCCAAAGACAGAGGCGGACATAGTTTGTACTGTTCTTTGGTGTATATCGCCGCCTCAGGGATC
>ERZ1740062.327-NODE-327-length-31021-cov-7.128011_pt1 | contig 31021 bp, 26 predicted proteins | sample MGYA00581741_ERZ1740062 | MGnify/ENA primary metagenome ERZ1740062 (study PRJEB43018, sample SAMN04849747) | marine metagenome | isolation source: floating plastic debris | place: Pacific Ocean | collected 2008-09-01 | study: EMG produced TPA metagenomics assembly...
CTCAGCCGCGGGCGAGGCGGGCAGCAAACAGGCGGTTGCCACGCTGATGGCGCCGGACACGCCGATCGCCGCATGGCAACGGTGGGGGATGAAATTGCGCGTCGAGACAGCGCCGCCGCGGGTGGCTGCGTTCGCGTGCGCGGAGTTGGTGGCGGCGATGCTCACATCAGGCCCGGCAGAAAAACCGAGATGGAGGGGAACGTGATCAGCAGGAATATGACGACGACCTCGCAGGCGAGGAACCAGAATATTCCGCGAAACACGGTGGTGAGCGCGATGCGGTCGCCGGCGACCTGTTTGACGACGAAGACGTTCAGGCCCACTGGTGGGGTCAGGACGCCGATTTCAAGGAACTTGACGACAAGCACGCCCAACCAGATGAGGTCGATGTGCGCGGCCTGGAAGATCGGCAGGAACACCGGCAAGGTCAGCAGCATCAGGCCGATGGGGTCGAGAAACATGCCGAGCACGATGTAGACGAGGGCCATCGCCAGGACCAGGTAGACATCGCCGATACCCCACTCCACCACCATGCCGCTGAGGAAGCTCGGAACCCCCGAGACGGCGAGGAAGCGGGTGAGGAGGATCGCCGATATGGCGATCAGCAGGATCGATCCGCTGGTGCGTAAGGCGTCCATCACGCTCTCGCTGATGACCGGCCAGGTCAGGCGGTTCTGCAGGGCGGCGATGACCATGGCGGCGAAGGCGCCGAAGGCACCCGCCTCGGTCGGTGTCGCAACCCCGCCGTAGATGCTGCCGATCACCACGATGATGAGGGCCGGGATCGGCCATACCGGCTTCAGGGCCCGCCATTTTTCAGTCTTCGTATTTTCGATGTGCACCTTCGGCGCCAGCGCCGGATTGGCGGTGCAGCGCGTGACGATCATCAGGGCGTACATGAATGCCGTCAGCAACCCCGGGAAGATGCCGGCGATCAGCAACTTGTCGATCGGCTCTTCTGAAAACCATCCGTACAGGATGAACAGCACGCTGGGTGGAATCAGCGCTCCCAGCGTGCCGGCGGCCGCCACCGTACCCGCCGCAAGCGCCTTGTCGTAGCCGCGATCCAACATCTCGGGGATCGCCATGCGGCCCATCGCTGCGGCTGTCGCGACGCTGGAGCCGCACATCGCCGAGAAGCCGGCGGACGCAAAGTTGGTGGCGACGGCCAGTCCGCCCGGCATCCAGTTCGTCCAGATGCGGGCCGCTGAATAGAGGTGGTTGGTGAAACCGGTGTGGTAGGCGATAGCGCCGAGCAGCAGGAACATCGGCACCGCCGAAAGCGACCAGTTCGCCGCGAAATCATAGGTCAATGATCCGAGGGCGCCGAACGCCGCTACCGGCCCGCGAACCAGCCACATGCCGACCAGCGCGACCGATCCCAGGGCAAATGCGATGGGCACGCGCAGGGCCAGCAGGACGACGACGACGCCGAGGCCGGAAAACCCGATCTGGAGAGAACTCATTCGAACCCAACGCCTTCTTTTTTGGAGAGCGTCTGCCCTCTTGTGTTCGTTTCTTCGGCGGCGGCGCCCATCGCGACGAAGCCGTCGCGGCAGGTGCTCTTACGGCGTCGCCACGCCGCTGCCCGTCGCCTCCGGCGTCGGCCCCTTGCGGAGCGCACGTCGTAGGAACTGGAAGGAATGCAGGATCAGCACCAGAGTGAACAGGCCGAAACCGACCGTCAGGAACCAGCGCGTCGGCCACACGTAGATCTGGTAGTAGACGGCGTCGACCATCTCGAAGGTCATGGTCCGGCGCACCGCCTCGATCCCCGACATCCAGGTTACGCAGGCGGCGAACACGGCTGCCAGCAGGCAACTGAAGGAATCGAGCGCGGCAACGGCCCGAGCGCCGAAGCGCACGGTGAACAGCTCGACCAGGATGTGCTCGCGCCGGAACTCGGTGGCGGCCAGCGGCAGGAAGACGACCGCCACCATGTAGTACTGGGACACCATCTCCAGGGTGCCGACGATCGGCCGGTTAAGCAGATACTTGAAAAGGACGTCGGCTGAGACGTGCAGCATCATGAGGAGGATCGCAACCCCTGCGATGAACGCAAGGGCATGCGACCCACCTCGCAACACGCGCTCGACGAATCCGCCGTCCTCTTGCGGTGGAATAGCCACTTGCCGGTTCCCGCTTACTGGAGGGAGGGGTTCGAGTAGATGTTGTCGTTCAGCGCCTTGGCGTACTTCGCCTGGTCGTCGCCGACCGTGGCGACGATCTTCTCCCACTTCTCGAGAAGACCGGTGTAGACGTCGAAGATCTTGTCGGCATCCGCGATGCCGTTCTTCTGTGTCTTGGCGACGATACGCTGGACTTCGCTCTCCTGGAACGCCTTCATCGTGGCGGTAAGATCGGCGCTCATGGGATAGACCTCGACCTTGCCCGTCTTCTCTGCCGCGGCGACCGACGCGCTGCTGGCCTGCATATAGGCGAAGGTCATGTCGGCAAGGGCGCCGCCCAACCGGCCGATCAGCGCCTTGCGCTGTGGCGCGTCGAGCTGCTCCCAGACGCTTGTGTTGATGGCGTCGTGCAGCAGGCCGCCGATGGAGCCGAGCGGCGTGCTGATGACATCGGTCGCCACCTCCTCCAGGTGATTGGTCGTCAGCCAGTCGAGCGGGACAATGGCGCAGTCGATCTGGCCGCGCTGCAATCCCTCGTACGTCTCGTCGCTCTTCAGATTGACGGGAACCATGTCGAACTGGGTGACGAGCAGCGCAAGGGCGCCGACCGCGCGCACCTTGGTGCCACCGGCGTCGGCGGCCGACTTGATCGGCTTGTTGCAGACCAGGTGGAAGCTCGATGTCGCGAAGCTCATCATCGGAATGGCGTTGATGGCCTTGAGCTCGGCCCGGCACTTCGGGCAATGCAGCATGACCATTTCGTTCATCGCCCCGACCAGCACGCGCGGATCAGGATGCATCAGCTCGGACAGGGCCGCTTCGACCGGCACGGTCGTCGGGTCGTAGACCGGGTTTACGAAGCCCGAATCCGTAAGCCCGTCCCGCAGGATGCTGATCAGCGCGTTGCCGCCGCCCAGGGCGCCGCCGTAGAAGGTCTTGAACGTCAGGTCGCCCCCGGTGTCCTGCGTGACCTGGTCGAAATAGGCGTCCATCGCCTTGTTGACCGGGTGCGCTGGCGGAAGGTGGTTGGCGTAGGTCATCTCGCGTGACTGCGCGGCGGAAATCGAGGAAATGGCCGAAAAGGCCACGGCGGCGACTCTTATCGCAAGCCGACGATTTGAAAGGGCAAACATGTAGTCCTCCATATTCAGCAGACGGGTTTTATCGAGTCTTTTCTTGGTTCAAAATCTGCGGCTTGGCGCCACGGCTCAATCGAGCCGGTAAACTTCCTTCGGATTGTCCCTCAAGATGCGGTCTCTCACGCCTTCGTCGGGCGCCCATTCCAGTAGCAGGTCCAGAAGATCCCCGTCGTTGGGCATCGTGCGGTTGTTCATGTTCACATGCGGCCAGTCGGACCCCCACAGCAGCCGCTCCGGCGCATGGGCGACCAGGGCACGGGCAATCGGGGTCATGCTCGGGTAGGGCGGCTCTTCCAGGGTGCAGCGCATCGGTCCTGATAACTTCACCCAGACCCGCCCGGTATCGAGCATCTCGAACAGTCGCTTGACGGCCGGCTGATCCACCCCGCCGGCCGCCGGGATGTGCGCGAAGTGATCCAGGACGATGCGATTTGGCAGGGCCAGGAGCTGGTCCGATATATCCAGGATCTCTGTGCCATAGGGGTAGGCGTGAATGGGCCACCCGGCCTCGGCGCAGATCGATGCGATGCGCGGCGAAATCTGTGGCAGGTTGCCGCCATGCCGCGGACTGACGAAGCGCGCGCCGCGGACACCGAGCCGGTCCAGACGCTGGATTTCTTCCGCGGTTACGATTTCCGGGAGCAGCGCCACGCCGCGAAAGCGGTCGGGGAAGCGCTCGAGCACGTGAACCAGGTGCGTGTAATCGGCGCCATAACCGCCCCCGCTGACGATGATGGCCGTGCTGAGCCCGAGGATATCCTGCATCTTCAGGTTGGTCTCGGGCAGGGCGTCGGCGGAGATGTATTTGCTGCCCGGATTGAAGGGGTACTTCGATGCCGGCCCGAACAGATGGATGTGACAGTCCACAGCGCCTTTCGGACACTTCAGTCGCGGCGTCTTGGTGTTTGGATCGGGAGGTTGTGTAAGCGGTGGCTGCGTATTCATTTCCATGGATCCCGATGGCATTCCGACCGACTGGAGTTCTTCATTTTGTCTTGCCGGCGGTCCAATCTGGAACCAGGCCGGCCCGATAAGATGCTGGTCCGGATGCTTGCCGAACCCTCCCGGATCGCCGCCTTCGATTTCGCTGAAGGCGTTGGCCGGGAACCGCGGGTCACCTTGCGAACACGGTGCCGTCGAACAGCTTGCGGGCCGTCCGCAGAAAAGCGGCACGTTTGATCTCGGGTGGATCGGCGCTCTCGTCCAGTTCCATCAGGACGTCAAGGGCGCCGGTCGGGTGTTCGACGGAGAGCCTTTTGGTCGCTCCGCCGGGGATTGCCGCCACCTCAGCCGCGGGCGAGGCGGGCAGCAAACAGGCGGTTGCCACGCTGATGGCGCCGAACACGCCGATCGTCGCATGGCAACGGTGGGGAATGAAGGTGCGGGTCGACACGCAGCCGCCGTTGGCGGGCGGCGACACCATGGTCATCTTGGGCACGGTCTTGTCGCGCACGTCGCCCAGGTTCATCAAGGGGCCGGCGGCGAGGCGGATTTCCTCCAGCCGTGCCTTCAGCTCTGTATTCGAATCGAGCTCTTCGCGGGTCTCGTCGCCGCGGATGCCCATGTCGGCGGCCAGCAGCACGACCACCGGCATGCCGTTGTCGATCAGCGTGACCCGGGTGCCGGCCACTGTGTCGACCGCGTTGCCGGTCGGCAGCAGCGCGCCGCAGGTCGACCCGGCCGCGTCGGTGAAACTCAGCGGCACCGGCGCGGCGGTGCCGGGCACGCCGTCGATATGAGCGTCGCCCTGATAGGTCGGCGTGCCGCCGGGGGTGGCGATCTCCGCCACCGCGGTCTGGCCGCTGTTGACCATGAAGATGGTGATCCGCGTCACCGGGTCCTGCGCCGCGATCAGGCCCTGCTCGATGGCGAAGTAGCCGACGCCGGCCAGGATGTTGCCGCAGTTCTGGCCGTAGCCGACCCGCGCCTCGTCGACGAAGACCTGGGCGAAGAGATAGTCGATATCGATGCCCGGGCGCGCCGAGGGTTCGACGATGGCGACCTTGCTGGTCAGCGGATCGGCGCCGCCGATGCCGTCGATCTGGCGCGGATCGGGCGAGCCCATGACCGACAGCAGCAGCGCGTCGCGGGCCGCTTCGTCGCTCGGCAGGTCCTTGGCCAGGAAGTAGGCCCCCTTGGAGGTGCCGCCGCGCATCATCGTGCAGGGTATCCCGGTCAAGGATCAGCCCTCCGCCTTCCAGGTGGCGTAGTCGACGTATTTCAAGCCCTTCTCGGCCAGGCGCTCACGCATGCCGTAGATGTCGAGGCCCAGCTCGCCGGCCTGCAGCCGGGCGCGCGTGGCCGCCTCTTTCTCTTCGCGGGCCAGCGCCTTGGCCAGCACCGCGGCGGCCTCCTCGCGCTTGACCACGCAGATGCCGTCGTCGTCGGCGACGATGACGTCGCCGGGTTCGATGACTGCGCCGGCGCAGGCGATCGGCAGATTCACCGATCCGATGGTCTCCTTCACCGTACCCTGGGCGGAAACCGCCTTGGACCACACCGGAAAGCCGAGGCGCTTCAGATCGACGGTGTCGCGGGTGCCGGCCTCGATGATCAGCCCGCGCACCTTGCGCGCGATCATCGACTGGGCCAGCAGTTCGCCGAAGTAACCCTGGTCGCTGGGCGAGGTCGGCGTGATGACGACGATGTCGCCATCCTGGCACTGCTCGACGGCGACGTGGATCATCCAGTTGTCGGCCGGCGGCAGCGACACGGTAACGGCGCTGCCGGCGATCCGGGCACCGGAATAGATCGGGCGCAGGTGGCTCTGCAGCAGGCCCTTGCGGCCCTGGGCCTCGTGCACCGTGGCGACGCCGCAGGCGGCCAGGCCGTCGATCACGGCGCGGTCGGCGCGCGGGCAGTTGGTGACGACGGTGCTCATAAGGTATCCACCGTGCGCGGGAAGATCGACTGGAAGGCCTCGGCGTATTTCGCCGGGCGTCCGCCGGCCTGGCCGCCGGAGTTGCGGCGGAACTGGTTGCCGCGGTTCTCGGCCACGTTGGTGTAGTACGACCACAGATGCTCCTGGCCTTCCATGCACTCGATGGCGGCGCGCTTCTGTTCCCAGACGTCGGTGATGTCCAGGATGGTGTCCGGCTTCCAGCCGCACTGTTCGGTCTGATGCGGCTCGAAGAGGTAGAGCTGCGGGGCGCCGAGCACCTTTTCGCCGGGCTTGTGGCCCCAGGCCTGGGCGATCATGCGGCATTCCAGGGTCACCTGGGTCGCATAGGGGTGGTCGGTGTTGTAGGGGTCGCGCTCGGAGTGCGACAGCATGAAGGCCGGCTGCACCTTGCGGATCACGTCGACCAGACGCTCCTTGGCCTCGGCGTCCGCCACCAGCGGGTAGTCGCCCAGGTCGAAGAAGTGGATGTCGTGGGCGTTCAGCGCCTTGGCGGCGTTCTCGGCCTCCTTGCGGCGGGCGTCCTTGACCTGCTGCAGGGTGATGCCGGACTGCTTCCACAGCTTGGCGGACTCGCCGCGTTCGCCGAACGACAGGCAGACGATGTCGACGTTGTAGCCTTTGGCCGCGTGGGATGCGATCGCGCCACCGGCGCGCCAGACGAAATCGGCGGCATGCGCGCTGACGACCAAGGCAGTCTGCCCAGCCATAGAGACCTCCCTCATTGATTGCTCCAGTTCTGCGGCCGGGAGTATTGCCGCGGGAAGCGGCCCTGTATAAGAAAAACCGCGACGGAACCATTACGTTTGGCTATCGGGAGAATGGCAATCGCGGCAGAAGCGGGCGCATAAGCCTTGTTGCAGTGCGGCATTTTGCGCGGTTCGATAGGGGGTGGGCATTAGCCCGGCGGTTAGGGGGCGTTTAAGGCCTGGCGTTGTGCAGGTCGGCCACGATGTCGAGCGCCTGGCGCAGCTCATCGGGGCCGATGGTCAGTGGCGGCGAGAGGCCGAGGAAGCGGTTGTCGGCGATACCCAGGTGCAACCCGGCGGCGAAGCAGGCCTTGCGCAGGCCCGGCAGTTCGGCCGGGTTCTCCGCCTCGATTGCCATCAGCAGGCCGCTGCCGCGCGCCGCGCGGAACAGCGGGGAGGCCTGGGCGATCTCGCCGAGGCGCTGCAGCGCCTCGCGACCCAACGCCGCGGCGCGCGCGGCCAGTTCCTCTTGCCGCAGGATATCGAGCGTGACCAGGCCGGCGCGGGCGAGCAGGGGGTTCTTCTGGTGGGTGTAGTGGCCGATCGCCAGATGCCCGGAGCGGTTCAGGGCGTCCCGCGCGATGACGGCCGAAAGCGGCAGTGCGCCGCCGCCCAGCGATTTTCCGAGCACGGTCATGTCCGGTGCGGCGTCGAAATGCTCGCTGGCGAAGAGGCGGCCGGTCTTGCCGAGGCCGGTTGGCACTTCGTCGAAGATCAGCAGCGTCCCGCTGGCATCGCAGAGCCGGCGCACCTCCGGCCAGAACCACGCCGGTGGCATGTGCGGCGTGGAGCGGATCGGCTCGGCCAGGAAGCAGGCGAAGTCGCCTTGCCGCAGGTGGCTCGCGATGGCCGCCAGCGCGGCGGTGGCGGCTTCATCCCCGCCCTCCCCGCGGCGGCGCGCCCAGAACGGCGGCACGTGATGGCAGCCCGCGAAGACCGGAAAGCCCTGGCGCTCCGCCGCGCGCCCGCCGGCCCACACCGCGCCCAGCGCGGCACCATGCCAGCTATCCTCGAAGGCCAGGGTTTTCACGCGCCCGGTGGCGACGTAGGCCAGCTTGAGGGCCATCTCGATGGCGTCGGCGCCGGAAAGGCCGAACAGCACACGGCCCTTGCCGTAGGGCCACAGCTCCGAGAGCTGCTCGGCAAGCTCGACCGCGGGCTCGTTGGTGAAGCCGCGCGGGGTGAAGGGCAGCGCGTCGAGCTGGTCCTTCAGCGCCTGGATGAGCCGCGGGTGGCGGTAGCCGATATTGTGGCAGGTGTTGCCCTGGAAATCCATGAAGCGGTGGCCGCTGTGGTCCTCCGCCCAGATGCCGTCGACGGCGCGGAAGGTCTTTTCGACCGGGGAGGAGCCGACCTGATGCAGGAAGGCGTCGGCATCCCGTGCGATGAGGGAGGTCATGCCGCCACCGCCTGCCGGCTCTCGATCCGGTCGCGCAGCGACATCGGGCCATGGCGGTTGATCAGCGCCAGCCCCCCCATCACCGCAAAGACGATGATCAGGATGGTGACGCTCATGGCGCAGGCGGCGCCGTAGTAGGAAACGCTGGCGGTCTGGAAGATGGCGACCGAGGCGGGGTCGAGGTCGGGGCCGACCAGGAAGGTGATGGCGGAGAAGGTGCACATGCCGTCGACGAAGATGTAGAGCGTACCCAGCAGCGCGGCGCGGCGCATCATCGGCAGGGTGACGAAGGCGAAGCGTTGCAGCAGGGAAGCGCCCAGCGCCTCGGCAGCTTCGTCAACCGCGCTGTCGAGCCGGCGCAGCATGGCGCGCCCGGCCAGCACGCCGACGAAGACATTGCCGAACATGATGTTGAGGATGACGATCGCCTCGGTGCCGTTGAGCGACAGTGCCTTGATCCCCAGCGGGTTGTTGAAGGCGACGATGTAGCCGATGCCGAAGACCACGCCGGGCAGGATCGCCGGCAACAGCACCAGGAAGGCGATGACCTCGTTGAACAGGCCGCGCACCCGCTCGGCGAGAAAAGCGATCGCCACCGCCAGCACACCGCCGAAGGGCGCGGCGATGAGGGCGAACCTGAGGGAGATCCACACAGGCTCGATGCCGACGTATTCGGAGACGAAACCGGGTACCGCGTCGACTGCGGTGAAGTGGTGCGGCGTGAAGCTGAAGTCCTGGCCCCAGACCTTCACGAAGGCGCCGGCCACGATGGTGGCGTAGATGACGGCGGTGAAGCCGATGATCGACCAGGCGAGTGCACTGAGCGTCGCCCTGACGTAACCGGGCACGGGAATCTGCGATGGACCGGCCTCGGTCGTCTCGAAGCGTTTGCGCCGGCCGATGCGGCTCAGCAGTACGTAGACGCAGATCGCCGGCACCACCAGCCAGACCGCGACGGCGGAGGAGAGCTGGGTGTTGGAGAAGCCGATCATCTCGTCGTAGAGCACGCCGGCCAGCACCGGCATGTCCTTGCCGATCACCAGCGGGTTGCCGAAGTCGGTCATCGAGAGGATGAAGACCAGGGTGGCGGCGCGGATGAGGCCGGGCTGCGCCATCGGCAGGGTGACCCGCCGGAAGGTCTGCGCGAAAGTCGCCCCCTGGATCGCCGCGGCCTCCTCCAGGCGTCCGTCCTGCTTCGACATCACGTTGTCCAGGATGATGAAGGCGGGCGGCAGGGCCGAGAGAATCTGCGCCAGTACGACGCCGGAAAAGCCGTAGAGGTTGCTGACGCCGGCGTCGATGAGGCCGAGCTGGTCCTGCAGCAGCTCCTTGGTGACCAGGCCGTTGCGCCCGAACAGCAGGACGGCGGCGGTGGCGATCACCACCGGGGGCGACACCAGGGGAATGAGGATGCCGTAGCGCGCTATCTGCGCGCCGGCCACCGCTCCGCGGTTGATGCCGAAGGCGAGCAGGAAGGCGGCGAGGGTGGTGACCGTGGTGGTGATCGCGGCCAGCCGCAGGGAGTTCCAGGCCGCGTTGCGCATGCGCTCTTCGCGGACCACTGTCAGGTAGTGATCCAGCCCATAGGTCCGGTATTGGCCGCTGCGCAGGCGGTCGAAGGCCGCCGCTGTCAGTTGGTCGCGCACCTGGAAGGCCAGGGGGATGCGTTTGTGCAGCATGACGATGGCCAGCGGCACCGCTGCTTCGACGGCGGTGCGGGTCGCCGCATCGAGGTCCGCCAGCGTGGTCCCGGCCGCGGCGATCTGTGCATCGAAGGGCGCCTTGCGGTCCCAGGGAACGTCGAGGCCGTTCAATTCCAGGGCGGCCGCCACTGCTTCCATGCGGTCGCGCGGTTTCGCCGCGGCGGACCAGCGCGCGACGGCCTGCTCCCGGCGCGCCGGCTCCAGCAGGTCGAGGGCCTCCAGCGTCACCTGGCGCAGTTCGGCCAGCGGCATCGGATGGTCGACGGCCAGGCTGCGCACCAGCATGGCGCCGATCGGCACGGCAATGAAAAGCAGTACCGGCAGGCCGATGAGGAGCGAGGCGAGGGCGCCCGGCAGGCGGCGCCCGATGGGGGTGCCGCTCATGGCGCCGTGGCTCCGTCGCTGGAGAGACCGTCGGGCGCGCCGGGAAACACCGTGGCGAGGCCGGCGCGGGCGGACCAGGCGACCGCGGCGCCCGGCTCCAGCGGCTGGCCGATCCAGTCCACCGTCGGCACGTCGGCGGCGAGCTGGCGGTCGTCGAGGGTGGCGAGGCTGAGCCGCACCGTCTGACCCAGGAAGGAGATCGCGCTCAGCACCGCCGGCACGCCGCCGTTGCCCGGCGGCGTCAGCGTCACGTGCTCGGGGCGGACCGAGAGTGTCGCCGGGGCGTTGCTGCCGTGGCTGCCGGCGCCGTTGCCCGGGTTGCGCACCGGCACGGCGACGCCGCCGACGTCGACGCTCTCGGCGTCGATCACCCGGCAGGGCAGGTTGTTCATCGAGCCGACGAAATTGGCGACGAAGCGGTCGGCCGGATGCAGGTAGACCTCGAGCGGCGTGTCGACCTGCAGCAGCCGCCCTTCGTTCATGATGGCGACGCGGTCGGAGATCGACAGCGCCTCCTCCTGGTCGTGGGTGACGTAAACCGCGGTGATGCCGAGGGCATCGACGACGCGGCGGATCTCGACGCGCAGGTGTGCGCGGATCTTGGCGTCCAGGGCGGAGAGCGGCTCGTCGAGCAGCAGGATCGAGGGCTGCGAGATCAGCGCGCGGGCCAGCGCGACGCGCTGCTGCTGGCCGCCGGAGAGCTCGTGCGGGTAGCGCGCTTCAAGCCCTTGCAGACGCATCATCTCGCACAGCGCACCCACCCGCTCGGCGACCTCCCGGCGCGGTCGGCGCTTGATGGCGAGGGAGAAGGCGATGTTCTGCGCCACGGTTTGCGTGGGAAACAGTGCGTAGCTCTGGAACACGAAGCCGACATCGCGCCTGTTGGGCGGCACGTTGGTGACCGCCGCACCGTTCAGCCGCACCGTGCCGCCGTCGGGCTGCACGAAGCCGGCGGCGATCCGCAGCAGCGTGGTCTTGCCGCAGCCGCTCGGGCCGACCAGCGAGCAGAACGCGCCAGGCGCGATCTCGAGGTTGACGGCGTCGACGGCTGTGGTCGCGCCGAAACGCTTGGTGATGTCTGTGAAGCCGATGGCTGTCATGGTTGGGCTGCTGGCGTGACGGGGCGGCCGGCGAGCGGGCGGGGGGCGTCGGCCCCCCGCGCCTCACGTGCCTACTGCTCGTACTTCTTGGCCCAGTCACGCTTGAAGTCCTCGGCATCGATCGGCCGGCGCATCTCCCAGAGATAGACCTGCTTCTGGTCGATCTTGCCGTAGCCCGGCGCGGCGCCGAGGCCGATGCTGGGCTCCAGCACCTTCATGCCGGCATCGCTGAACAGCCAGTCCATGAACACCTTGCCCTCGGCTTCGTGCGGCGCTCCGGCGACCAGGCCGCCGCCCTCGATGATGTTCGGCGACAGGCGGCCGATCACCATCTCGACGTCGGAATTGGCAGAGACCTGCTGCATGATCGCGGTATCGTAGCTGAGACCGATCACCGTCTCGCCGCCGCTTACCTGGCGCGCCGCGGCGCTGCCCGAGGAATTGTACTGGAAGATATTCTGGTGCAGGTTATCGACGAAATTGTCGCCGAACATGTCTTCCATGTTGGAGAAGATGGTGAAGCCGGTGCCGGACTTGGTCGGTGCCGCCACCGTGATCTGACCCTTGTAGGCCGGCTTGATGAGATCGACCCAGTCGACCGGCATCGGCAGGTGCTTTTCGGCCAGCAGCTTCTTGTTCACCGCCATCGCCATGATGGTGCCGTTGTGGCCGATCCAGAAGCCGTCCGGATCCTTGAAGGCGGTGTCGACCACGCTGTTCTTGGGTTCGTAAGGCTGCAGCGCCCCGGCTTCCTTCAATTGCTGGAGCGCGAAATTGTTCACCATCCAGATCACGTCGGCCTGCGGGTTGCCCATCTCCGCGATGGCCTTTTCGGTGATCGGGCCGGTCGACATATTGGTCGACGTCACGGTGATCTCGGGATGCGCCGCCTGGAAGGCGGTCATCACGTCCTTCTCGATTTCGGAGTTGGACGCGGTGTAGAGCACCAGCTCACCGGCCTCCGCGACGCCCGTGATTCCGGCCATCGTCACCACGGCTGCGGCCAGCATGGCGCGCCGTGCAATCCTTCTGCGCATGGTCATTGGTCTGCCTCCTCCTGTGCGGAACATCGAACTGGTTTTCATTCCCGGGAGGAAGCTATAGGGTTAATCAGAACTTGGCGAAACACGTAAAGTGTTAAGTTTAAATGACGCCCGGTGGGCAACATTGCAGCCTGAGGAAAGCCTTCATGAATTTCGTACAGATGCGCGCCTTCAACGCGGTGGTGCGCTACGGCAGCATTTCCGCCGCGGCCCAGCAACTCGGCGTCAGCAAGCCGGCGATCACCCAGCAGATCCGGGCGCTGGAGGACAGTCTGGGCATCCGCCTGTTCCATCGCAAAGGCAACAGCCTGGCGATCTCCGCCTCCGGGCGCCGTTTCCTGGAGCCGGCACAGGTCATGGCCCGGGTGCTCGACGAGATCGAGGTGCTGGCCGCGCGCACTGCGGGCAACGACGAGGGCGAGCTGCGCATCGGCGCCTGCGCGCCCTTCGTGCTGGTGCCGATCCTTGCCGCCTTCGCGCAGCGCTATCCCGGCATTCGCAGCTGCACGGAGATGGGCAACTCGCAGACCCTGGCCGCCAAGGTGCAGAACCACGAGCTTGACGTGGCGATCGCCACTCTGCGGCGGCCGCCGCCGGAATTTCACAGCATCTGCCTGGTGACCCAGAGCGTGCGCGCGGTGGTCGCGGCGGCGCATCCCTGGGCGCGCCGCCGTCGCGTGACGCTGGCGGATCTGGCCGGCCAGGTCTGCGTCATGCGCGAGCGCGGCTCGATGACCCGCAGCCTCATCGAAGACGCCGCGGCGGCGGTCGGCGTCACGCTCGACGCGCGCCTGGAACTCGGCAGCCGCGAGGCGGTGAAGGAGGCGGTGGCTGCCGGGTTTGGCGTCGGTTTCGTACTCGACCGCGAGATCGGCCGCGACAGCGCCCTCGTCGAGGTGGAGATCGCCGGCACCGGCCTCTCGGCCGGCGAATACCTCTACTGCCACAAGGACCTCGCCGGCATCGGCGCCATCAAGGCCTTTATCGACGTCGCCAGCGCCGTCTGCGGGATCGGCGCGGCCCCCGCCGTTGTCGCCTGAACGGCCTGCCCGCCCGGTCGCCCCCGCCCAGTCGCCCCGGCCCGGTCGCCGACGGCAGGCTTGACCCTTCCACGCCGCACTGTAGGTATTAGAGACAGCTATTGAACCCGCGAACAGAGTTGACGGATGGGGCGGCCAAACCTACGCCATTTGAGGGCCTTCAGCCTGGCGGTGAGCGAAAGAAACATTAGCCGGGCGGCAGAGGCGGCGCATATCACGCAGTCGGCGGGCAGCCAGGCGGTGGCCAAGCTGGAGGTCCACTACGACTGCCGCCTGCTGGAGCGCAGTGCCGCCGGCGTGTATCCGACGGACCTGGGACAGGTCGCGGTTGACCGTATCGACCGCGCCCTGAACCGCCTGCGGGCGGCGACCCAGCGGGTCTGTCCGCCGCGCGCCGCCCGCCAACCCGGCCCGGTGGCGCCCGACCGCATGCTGTCGCTGTCGCAGCTGGCCGCCTTCCTGGCCACGGCGCGCGGCGGCGGCGTCAAGGCCGGCGCCCGGCGGCTCGGCCTGTCGGCGCCTTCGGTGCACCGCGCGGTGCGCCAGTTGCAGGACGTGTTGGGCGTCGAACTGCTGGAACAGACTAGTCTCGGCCTGGCACCGACCCGCAGCGGCGCCGACTTCGCCGCCGCCGTTGCCCTGATCCTCAAGGAAATCGACCTGGTCGCCGACGACCTCGACGAGGCGCGCGGGCGCCATCGCGGGCGGGTCGCCATCGGCTCCCTGGCGCTGGGGCGCAGCGAGCTGGTGCCGCGGGCCGTCGCCCGCGCGGCCAAGGCCTTCCCCGATGCCCAGTTTCTGATCCAGGACGGCACCTACGACCAGCTGCTGCTGGGCCTGCGCGCCGGCGACCTCGACCTCATCGTCACCGCCGGGCGGCCGCTGGTGACCGACGACGTGGTGGAGGTGCCGCTGTTCGACGACGTGCTCGCCGTGGTCGCCCGTCCCGGCCATCCGCTGGCGGTGGACGGCGTCGCTTCGCTGGCCGACTTGCGCCACTATCCCTGGATTCTGCCGCGCTACGGCACGCCGACGCGGCGGCGCTGCGACGAACTGCTGCAGACCATCGGCGCGGCGCAGACCGAAGGCATGATCGAGACCGGCGCCCTGGTCTCGGTACGCGCCCTGCTGCTGGAGAGCGACCGCCTGACGCTGCTGTCGCGCCGGCAGATCGCGGTGGAGCTGGAGGCCGGACTGCTGGCGGCGCTCGACGTGCCGCTGCCGGAGCCGCGGCGCATCATCGTCGCCACCCTCAGGCGCGACTGGAAGCCGACCCAGGTGCAGGCGGCGCTGCTGGCGGAACTGAAGGCGATCACCCGGGAATGGACGGCGGCGGATGCCGCCGCGCGCCGATCATCCTGAAGCAGCTGTTTCGGCGGCGAGCCAGGTGGCGATCTTCGGCCAGTGTTCCGTCAGGGTGCGCTTGCCCATGAACAGGCCGATGTGCCCGCCGGGCACCAGCGCCTTTTCGATGCTGCCCTTGGGGCTGCCCAGATGCGTCTCGGCGGCGAAGACCTGCTCCTTGGGCGTGATGTCGTCATCGGCGCCGGCCAGCAGGTAGGCCGGGCAGGTCACGTCCTTCAAGGACAGCTTGCGGCCCAGGCCGGTGAAGCGCCCCTTGGCCAGGCGGTTTTCCTTGAACAGCTCGACGACCGCCTGCAGGTACCAGCGCCCCGGCAGGTCGATGGGGTTCTCGTACCAGCGTTCGAAGGTTTCCGACTTGCTGAGATAGTCGGGATCGTCGAGGTGCCGGTAGAGCTCCAGGTACTTCTCGAAATACTGCTTTTCGGCGTGCATGTTCTTCCAGCCCTGCAGCATGTAGCGGCCCTTCATCAGGCCGACGCCCAGCTCGACCAGCTCCTCGAAGAAGCGTGTCGGCACCTGGTCGACCAGCCGGCGCAGCGGGCCGTCGCCGGCCTGGGTGTCGCTCGGCGCGCCGGCCAGCACCAGCTTGCGCACCTTGGCGGGGAAGCGCGCGGCATACATCGCCGACATCCAGCCGCCCTGGCACAGGCCGACCAGGTTCACCCGGCCGCCCAGGTCGTCGACGCAGACGTTGATCTCGGCCAGGTAGGTGTCGATGCTGAAGTCCTTCATCGCCGGCGTGGCGCTCTTCCAGTCGGTCACCAGCACGCGCGGCACGCCGTTGGCCTGCAGCGTCTCGACCAGGCTCTGGCCCTTGTGATAGTCGGCGATGGTCGCCGAGTGGCCGGCATAGGGCGCATCGACGATGGTCGGGATACCCTCTGCGCCCTCAGGGGAGAAATCGCGCAGCCGCTGGGTGCTGAGATCCAGCATCACCTTGTTGCGCGTCGCGAAGCTGGAGGGCTTCGGCGTGGTGATTTTCTCCGCCGCATCGGCAAAGGCGATGTTCTTGCGCAGCAGGTCCAGTTCGGCCGTTCCCATCTTCTCGGCCATCTGCATCGCCGCGGTGAAGGGCCAGAACAGCGGGATGCTGTTCTCGGCGGGAATGCAGGGATGTTTTTTGGTTGGCTTGTTCATTGCGGGTTCCTTTCGGGGCCGCCGCCCTGGGCATGGCGGACCAGGATGGTTGCCAGCGCGCAGGAGGTCAGGCGTGCCAGCGGGCCGTCGGCGCGGCTGGTCAGCGCGATCGGCACGCGGGCGCCCAGCACGATGCCGGCCGACAGGGCGCCGGCCAGGTATTCCATCTGCTTGGCCAGAATGTTGCCGGCGTTGAGGTCCGGCACTACCAGGATGTCGGCATCGCCGGCGACCGGCGAGACGATACCCTTGGTCTTGGCGGCCTCAGCCGAGATGGCGTTGTCGAAGGCCAGCGGGCCGTCCAGGATGCCGCCGCGGATCTGGCCGCGCTCGGCCATCTTGCACAGCGCCGCCGCGTCGACCGTCGCCGCGATTTTCGGCGTTACCGTTTCGACCGGGGCGAGGATGGCCACCTTGGGGCTGGCGATGCCCAGCGCGATGGCCAGGTCGATGGCGTTCTGCACGATGTCGCGTTTGGCTTCCAGGTCCGGGGCGATGTTGATCGCAGCGTCGGTGACGAAGAGGTGTTTGGGATAGCTCGGCACGTCGAGGGCGAAGACATGGCTGATGCGCCGGGCGCTGCGCAGGCCGGAGGCCTTGTCGACCACCGGGCGCAGCAGCTCGTCGCTGTGCAGCGCGCCTTTCATGATGGCCTCGGCCTGTCCGGCGCGCGCCAGCTCGACGGCCTTCTCGGCGGCGGCATCGCTGTGTTCCACGGCGATGACCTCGAAACCGGCGAGATCGATGCCGGCCGCCGCGGCCGCCGCTTCGATTTTGTGTGCCGGGCCGATCAGCAGCGCCCGGATCAGGCCGGCCTGCTGCGCCTCGGCGGCGCCTTGCAGCGAAGGCCCGTCGACCGGATGGACCACCGCCATGCGGATCGGCGCCAGGCCGTCTGCCAGGGTGATCAGTTCGTGGTGGCGTGCGCCGGCGTCGTCCGCGGCTGTATTCTGTAGGGCGGCGGTATTTTGTAAGACGGTCATCGCGGGTGTCCTCTGTAGCGGTGCAGCCAGCTATGGGTGCGGGCCAGGTGCCGCGCGCTCCCCGCCGTGCGGTGATAGACCAGACGATAGACGAGTATCTTCGCGAGATTCTCCAGCGGCAGCCACGCCAGGGCGTAAGCCCAAACCAGCAGGGCATAGTGCCAGCCGATGGGGGTCACGAACCAGCCGTAGACCGCCGCCAGGGTGCCCAGCACCTGGGTCGCCTCGCAGGTGGCGAACAGCCGCCAGTTCGGCCAGGGCCGCTGCCAGAACCAGCCGGGGTTGCGGGCAACGTACAGGGTCAGGTGGCCGGCCACGAGCAGCTTCAGGAAGATGAGGGTCTGGATGATGTCGCGCGGCAGGTGAAGATAGCTCTCCACGAACCAGAACAGCAGGAAGGTTTCCACCACGCCGACCAGTCCCAGCACCAGCGAAATGGTCAGCACCCGATGCATGTCCCAGCGTACCGGCCGGGGCGCGACGGGGGCGTTGTCGTAGGCGATCATCATGATCGGGAAGTCGTTCAGGATCGCCAGCAGCACGATCATGACCGCGGTCACCGGGTAGAAATTGAACACCACGATCGACAGCGTCATGAACAGCAGCACGCGGATCGTCTCGGCGATGCGGAAGGTCGCGTAGCTGGTCATGCGCTCGAAGATGCGGCGCGCCTCCTCGACGGCGCTGGCGATGACCGACAGGCCTTCGCCGGTCAGCACCAGGTCAGCGGCGGCGCGCGCGGCGTCGGTCGCGCCGCTGACCGCGATGCCGGCATCGGCCTGGGCCAGCGCGGGCGCGTCGTTGACGCCGTCGCCGGTCATGCCGACGATGTGTCCGCGCGCCTGCAGTTCCTTCACGATGCTGTGCTTGTGCTCGGGAAACACCTCGGCGAAGCCGTCGGCGGTTTCGATGCCGTCTCCATCGCGCTGTCTGCCGTCGCTATCGAACAGCGTGCTGGCCGGCACAATGTTGCTGCCCAGCTTCAGCGTGCGGGCCGTCTCGCGCGCGATGGCGACGTTGTCGCCGGTCACCATGCGGATCTGCAGGCCCATGGCTTCGGCGGCCTGGATGGTGGCGGCGGTGTCGTCGCGCGGCGGATCGAACAGCGGCAGCAGGCCGAGGAAGCGCCACTTGCTGTTTCCTTGGCCGTTTCCTTGGCCGTCCCCTTCGCCATCGCTGCCGCTCTCCCGGCGCGCTACGCCCAGGGTGCGGTAGCCCTTGCGGGCCAGGGCGTCGACGGCGGCTTCGACCTTTTCGCGGACGGCGTCGCTGGGACCGTCCAGGTCCAGGATGACCTGCGGCGCGCCCTTGGCGACCTGGAAGTGCCGGCCGTCGTGTTCGATGTCGGCATCGGTCTGCTTGCGCACCGGGTCGAAGGGCCGGAAGGCCGTCTGGGTGTAGCCCGCCAGTTTCGCCTTGCGCCCCTGGGTGTCCGCGGGGCCGTCATCCAGGGCGCCGAGGATGGCGCTGTCGATCGGATCGTCTTCCGCGTCGAGCCGCGAGGCGAGTGCGGCGCACAGCAGGATCTCGTCGACGTCGCGCGCCTCCACCGTAACGGGATCGCCGACCTGCAGCCGGTTCTTGGTCAGCGTGCCGGTCTTGTCGGAACACAGAATGTCCATGCCGGCCAGTTCCTCGATGGACACCAGCCGCGAGACGATGGCTTTCAGCCGCGCCAGCGCCATGGCGCCCACCGCCATGGTGACGGACAGCACGGCGGGCAGGGCCACCGGAATGGCCGCGACGGTGAGGATCAGGGCGAACAGCAGGGTCTCGACCAGCGGGTCGCCGCGCCACAGGGCGACCATCAGGATCAGCGCGATCAGCCCCAGGGTGCCGAGGATGAGGAAGTTGCCGATCTTCAGCACCGCATCCTGGAAGTGCGAGCGGCGCCCGGCGCTCTCCACCAGTTTGGCGGTGCGCCCGAAGTAGGTCGCGCTGCCGGTCGCCGTCACCACCGCGGTCATCTCGCCCAGCCGCGCGATGGAGCCCGAATAGACGGCATCGCCGATCTTCTTGTCGACCGGCAGGGATTCGCCGGTCAGCGCCGACTGGTCGACGCTCAGGTAGTCGCCCTGCATCAGCTTGGCGTCGGCCGGGACGATGTTGCCCAGGCGCAGGGCGATCACGTCGCCCGGCACCAGTGCCGCCGCGGCAACGGTCTGCCATGTGCCGTCACGCCGCACGCGGGCATTCAGCGCCAGGGTCTGCTTCAGGGCGGCGATGGCGTTGTCGGCTTTGAACTCCTGCCAGAAGCCCACCGCCGCGTTGATCAGCAGCATGGCGAAGATGATGGCGACGTCGGCCCAGTGCTGGACCGCGGCGGCAATCAGGCCCGCGGCCTCGATCATCCAGGGGATCGGCCCCCAGAAGAACGACAGGAAGTGCTGCAGCGCGCTGCTGTGCCGTTCGGCCAGCGCGTTGGGGCCGTAGCGCGCCAGGCGCTCGGCGGCTTCGGTGCCGTTCAGTCCCGTCGACAGGTCGGTCGAAAGCTCGCCCGGGAGCCCGCCAGGCAGCCCGCCCGGGACCTCGCCCGAGACTTCGCGAGAAAGATCCTCGGCGGGGTTATCCGCCTGCCGGTCTTGCCCGTGCGGCTTCGGGGGGTGGGGGGGCGCCGCCCCCGCAGGGCGGCTGTCGCTGCGTGTTTGTTTTGTCATGCCAAGCTGAACCTCGGTTCATGCCGGCGCGCTCATGGAGGGGCGCGTCGCTGCGCCTTCGGCCGCGGGGAGCCCCGCGGCTGGAGGACATTCTGATCTGTCCGATGGTTTTCACTTAGGTACTCGGCCCGGGCCTGCAATGGGCGGTTTGCCGCAGTGCACAAGAAAAACGTCTGAAGCGGCGGAAATCCGGCGGAATGCGCGGATGGAGGATTTTTACTGCGCCGCCAGCGCCTCGATCTTCTTCAGCAGGTCCTGCGGAATCGCGATGCCGTCGCGCAGCGCCGCGGCGCGGCGTTCCTGTTCGCGCTGGCCGGGCAGTTGCACGGGCGCGGCGGCATCGGCCGGCGGCGTGCCCTGCACCAGATCGCGGAAGCGCGTGACGGCGGCGGCGTAGGCTTCGGCACCCAGCAGGCGCTGCGGATCGATCAGCAGCAGGAAGTGCCCGGTCCCGCAGGGCCGCTCCGGAAAGTCGGTCCAGGGCGAGATGTCGGTCAGGAAGCGGGCGCCGGCCAGCACGCCCGACAGCATGTCCACCGCCTGCGACAGGCCGGAGCCCTTGTGCCCGCCGAAGGGCAGCAGGAATCCGGCCAGCGCCGCCGCCGGATCGGTGGTCGGCTTGCCGGCGGCGTCGACGGCCCAGCCTTCGGGAATCGCCGTGCCTTCGCTCTGGGCCTTGCGGATCTTGCCGCGCGCGGCGACGCTCATCGCCATGTCGAGCAGGAAGTGCGGCCCGTCCGGCCCGGTCGAGCCGGGCCCGGCCGAGGTTAGGACGGGCGCGGCGATGGCCAGCGGGTTGTTGCCCAGCCGCGCCTCGCGGCCGCCCCAGGGCGCGATGGTGGTCGAGGCGTTGGTGCCGCAGATCAGCACGAACCCCTTTTCGCAGGCCTTCAGGCCGTAGGGCGCCAGGGCGCCCAGGTGGTTGGAGTTGCGGCAGCCCAGGTAGGCGATGCCGGTCGCGCCCGCCATCTCGAACCCGGCTTCCAGCGCGGTCATGGCGACCGCCGGGCCCAGCCCGTTGTCGCCGTCGACCAGCGCCAGCGACGGCGCCTTGGGCTCGACCGCGATCCCGGCGGCGGCCTTGATGCCGCCCAGGCGCAGGCGCTCGCAATAGCTCACCAGGCGCAGCACGCCGTGGGTGCCCAGGCCCATCAGGTCGCCTTCCACCAGGATGTCGGCGGTCCAGGCGGCCTGCCGCGGCGGCACGCCGGTGGCGCTCAGCGCGGCGACGGCAAGGCCGCGCAGCTCTTCGGCGGTGCGGGTAACGGAAGCGGTCATGGCGGGAGACTCTCTTGTACGGCGGTTGGGGGCTCTTGTATAGCGCAAGGCGGCTGCCCTGCGCACCCGCACCGCCGCGCCATTTGGCTTGCGCGGGCGCATGGTGTATCCCCGACAGTGAGGAAACGGTCCGGGGGAGCCATTCCCGGACGCCAATAATGGAACGGATGAAGATGCGCAGATACAAGATCGCGGCGGTACCGGGCGACGGCATCGGGCCGGAGGTGATTGCCGCCGGCATGGACGTGCTGCACGCCGTCGCCGCCCAGGACGGCGGCTTTGCCCTGGAGACCGAGAGCTTCGACTGGGGCTCGGACCGTTATCGCAAGACCGGGCGGATGATGCCGCCGGACGGCGTCGACACCCTGCGCGGCTTCGACGCCATCTACTTCGGCGCCGTCGGCGATCCCGATATCCCCGACCACATCACCCTGTGGGAACTGCGCCTGGCGATCTGCCAGGGCCTCGACCAGTACGCCAACGTGCGGCCGACGAAGCTGATGCCCGGCATGGAAGGGCCGCTGAAACGCGACCTCGGCGAGAAGATCGATTGGGTTATCGTGCGCGAGAATTCCGAGGGCGAATACGCCGGCGTCGGCGGGCGCGTCCACACCGGCCTGCCGCTGGAAACCGGCCTCGACGTCTCGGTCTTCACCCGCGACGGCGTGTCCCGCATCTGCCGCTTCGCCTGCGAACTGGCGATGAGCCGGCCGCGCAAGCGCCTGACCGTGGTCACCAAGTCGAACGCCCAGCGCCACGGCATGGTGTTCTGGGATACGGTCTGCCGCGAGGTGCTGGCCGACTTCCCGGATCTGGACGTCGACTTCAAGCTGGTCGATGCCATGGCCGCGCTGATGGTGACGAAGCCGGCGGCGATCGACACCGTGGTCGCCACCAACCTGCACGCCGACATCCTCTCCGACCTCGCCTCGGCGCTGACCGGCAGCCTGGGGAACGGCGCCACCGCCAACATCAATCCGGCGGGCGACGTGCCCTCGATGTTCGAGCCGATCCACGGCTCGGCCTTCGACATCGTCGGCAAGGGGATCGCCAATCCGGTCGGCGCCTTCTGGACCGGCGCCATGATGCTGGAGCACCTGGGCGAAGCGGATGCCGCGGCGCGCCTGATGGCGGCCATCGGGACGGTGACGGCGAACGGGCCGCGCACTCCCGACCTGGGCGGCCAGGCCGGCAGTGCGGACGTGACGAAAGCGGTGCTGGCGGCGCTGGCCGGCAAGGCCGCCTCGTTGCCGTAGAGTCTACTTGTCGTAGAACATGTCATAGATCGCGTAGCTGATGTCGCTTTCCAGGGGAAACGACAGCATCCCCATCACCGAATAGCCGAGCAGCCAGGGCATCAGGTAGAAGCGCACCATGAAGAAGAACCAGGCGACGTAGAGCGGCACCAGTTGCGGCAGCAGGAAGCCGGGCGTGATCGGCCGGAACACCCGCAGGATCGGGTTGGTGTACTTCACGAAGACCTTCATGAAGAAGAAGTCCGAATCCTCCGGCAGGAAGATGTTCATCGCGACGCGGCCGATCAGCGTCCACATGACAAGGCCGAGGATGTAGTCGATCGCCACGACCCAGATCGGGAAGGTTGCAAGCGGGTCGGTCATGTCGGTGCTTCGGTTCCGGGGAACGGTAGGGCGGGAAGAAAAAGGGTGGCGGAGCGAGCCCCGCCACCCTGATTCACACTGCTTTCGGTTTGCGGATCAGTGCGCCGCGCCGAGGATCGATTCACCGGAGGGAATGCGAACCTCGTCGACCATCGCCTGGGTTTCCGCGTCGGGTGCCGGGGTCATCAGGGTGACCACCACCATGGCGATCAGGCTGACCGGCATGCCGATCATTCCGAAGCGCAGGTGGTCGATGCCCATCCACGGCGTGCCGCCGGTGTACACGTAGTACAGGTAGGCCGAACCGGCGACGAAGCCGCAGACCATGCCGGCGATAGCCCCTTGCGTGTTGGCCCGCTTCCACCAGACGCCCAGCACCAGCGGGAAGAACAGGCCGGAGCAGGCGAAGCAGAAGGCCCAGGCCACAGCACCCAGGATACCCGTGAGCTGCAGACTGGCGATCAGGGCCGCGAGGGCACCGATGCCGAGCAGCAGCACGCGGGCGACGATCAGGCGGTGCCTCGTGTCCGCCTTCGGGTCGATGATCTTGTAGTACAGATCATGGCTGAGCGCGTTGGCGATCGCCAGCAGCAGACCGTCGGCCGTCGACATGGCGGCCGCCAGGCCGCCGGCGGCGACCAGACCCGACACCACGTAAGGCAGGCCGGCGATTTCCGGCGTTGCCAGCACGACGATGTCAGGCCGCATGAAGAACTCGTTGATCTGCAGGATACCGTCGCCGTTGGCGTCCGACATCCAAAGCATGCCCACGCTCTCCCAGTTCTGGATCCAGGCGAGACTTCTGACCGCCTCGTAGGACTGGTTGATGATTGCCGTCGGCAGAGTGGGGTCGAGCAGCTGCAGCTTCGACAGCGTGGCGAGAGCCGGTGCCGTGAAGTACAGCAGGAAGATGAACAGCAGCGACCAGGCAACCGACTTGCGGGCGGCCCGGACCGACGGCGTGGTGAAGTAGCGCATCAGGATGTGCGGCAGCGAGGCCGTTCCCGCCATCATGCAGAACGCCAGGGTGACGAACCGCCAACTGTCCATGCCGCCTTGCGGGTCGTTGTGCGGTGTCCTCAGGATACTGACACCGCCGGGTGCGCCGTCGATCGCCGTGGCCCCCAAACCGATCAGCGGTTCCAGTTCCTGGATGCGGGCTACCGCGTCGCCGTAGCTGAAGTGGGGGATGACGCCGAAACCCTGTTTGTTCGACATCCAGATCACCGGCGCCAGATAGGCGATGATGAGCACGATGTACTGGGCCACCTGGGTCCAGGTCACCGCCCGCATGCCGCCCAGCATGGAACACAGCAGGATGCCGAGCAGGCCGATCCACACGCCGTATTGGAAGGGGATGTGGAAGGCGCGTGCGGCGATGGTGCCGGACGCGTTGATCTGCGCGGTCACGTAGGTGAAGGAGGCGACCACCAGCACGATGATGGCGCAGAAGCGGGCGAGATTGCCGCCGTAGCGGGTGCCGATGAAATCCGGCACCGTGTAGCAGCCGAACTTGCGCAGGTAGGGCGCCATCAGCGAGTTGACCAGGACGTAGCCACCGGTCCAGCCGACGATGAAGCCGAGGTAGCCGTAACCGCCGAAGTAGATGCCGCCGGCCAGCGCGACGAAGGAGGCGCCGGACATCCAGTCCGCCGCCGTGGCCATGCCGTTGTAGACCGCCGGCACTTCGCGTCCTGCGACGTAGTAGGCCTCGACCTGCATGGTCCGCGACAGCCAGCCGATCACCGCGTAGATCACCACGGTGAAGGCGACGAAGAGAATGCCGATGGTGTCCGCCCCGGCGCCGAACTGCTCCAGGATGGCCATCAGGATGATGAAAACCAGGAAGCCGCCGGTGTACAACGCGTAGATGCGGCCGAGGTTGTCGATAAAGCTGCCTTTCATTTTCATGATCCGCCCCTATTCCTCGCCGACGCCGGCTTCGTCATCGATCGCGTCCTGGCGCCAGTTCTGGAAGAAGATCAGCACCACGAAAACGATCAGGGAGCCCTGGACGATCATGTAGTAGCCCAGGGGAAATCCGATGAAGCTGAACGTATTCAGCTCCTTAGCGAACCATGGAACGATGAAGGCAAAGATGAACCAGAGTACCAGGACCAGGATGGTGAGATTTCGCGTCCTGGCCCAGTGACGCGTTTTGGCGTCTTGACTGATTTCAGGCATTTTATCCCCCGAGGTAATTATTGTATTTTACCTTTGCTTTGGCTCCACTGTCCGATCCCTGCTGATGAACCGGTGGAAGCAGTTCACGATGGTACAAAAACCGGTACCCTCGCAATACCAATAATCATAACTGCCCATGGAAAATTAATGACGTCGGCGTGCAATTCGGCTGGAATCGGCCCTTTAAAGGGTGTTCCCGGGTGATGCCCTTTCTTGTGCGGGCGAAGGCTTTTCTGCCCGAATTCCTGGCGCGGCTGACGGTGCGGCGCGACTCGGGGCCCATCGACACGGTCGAGTCGCTCTGTCGCTTCGTCTCGACACGGGCCGCTTTCGTCGCCCAGAAGACCCTCTACGGCTATCTGAAGACGCGTATGGGCACGCGCTATCCCAGGATGTTCGAGGACGATGTCCTCATCGCCTCGATCGACGTCGCCAAGATGCACGTCTATGCCGCCTGCCTGTCCGATCTAGCGATTTTCGCAGCGTCGCGCAGTGTGCAGGACGTGCCGGCGCACGATTTCCCCCACGATTCGGGCATCTGCCGCGCGCTGGCCCTGCATTGCTTCGAGCGCGGCCTGGCCGACAACGCCGAGCAGGCGGGCGGCGTGCATGCCTTTTCCGCTGCCGAGGCGGTGGCCGCCTTCAACCGGCGTCTGGCGCCGTGGGACTGGGCCGGGGGGCCGAAAGGCCGGCATATCTTCACCGAAAGCCCGGCGGCGCTGGTGCACTGGGCGCCGATCGCGCCGGAACTGAAGAAGCTCGACCGGGAAATCGTGGAAAACTCCATCAAATTCACCTGGCGCGACGTGCGTGCGGCGCTCGACAAGCGCATCGACGGTGATGCGGTGATGGCGGAAGCCGGCCGGCTCGCTCGCTTGAAGGCTTGATTCCGGCGGCGGGCGCCGCGGCGTTGAGGAGGGCTGGTGCGATGAGTTTCCTTGCGGTGCAGGGTAGCGGGCTGTCCGGGCTGCCGCTGCACGCGGTGCCGGCGGTGGCGGTGGATACCGAGACCACCGGCCTGGACGTAAAGGCCGACCGGGTGGTGGAGATCGCCGCGGTGCGCCTGCACGGCGGCCATGCGGCCGGTGCGACGGGTGCGACGGGTGCGACGGGTACGGCCAGTGCGGGCGCCGCCGCGCCGCACTACGCCAGTCTGGTCAATCCCGGCGTACCGATCCCGCCCGCCGCCACGGCGATCCACGGCATCACCGACGACGCGGTCGCCGCCGCCGCGCTTTTCCCGGCCGTCATGGCACAGTTTTCCGGCTGGGTCGGCAAGGCGCTGGTGGTCGGCTATTCCATCGGCTTCGACCTCGCGGTCCTGAAGGCCGAGCATGCGCGCCACGGCTTGCCGTGGACCGCGCCGCGTTCCCTTTGCGTGCGCCACCTGATGCAGTTGATCGCCCCCGACCTGCCCAACCAGTCGCTGGAGCTGTCGGCCAAGTGGCTGGGCGTCGAGGCCGGCGAGCGGCACCGCGCCCTCGGTGACGCGGAAACCGCCGCGCGGATCTTCCAGGCGCTGGTGCCGCGGCTGCGCGAGAAGGGCATCGTCACCCTGGCCCAGGCCGAGCGCGTGTGCCGCAGCCTGACCACCCGTCTGGAGGAGGAGGCGCAGGCCGGCTGGCACGACGTGGTGCGCGACAGCCGCAGCCTGCCCAAGAGCGTGGCCGAATACGCCCGCATCGACAGCTTCCCCTACCGCCACCGGGTTGCCGACGTGATGCGCATGCCGGCGGTTCGCATCGACAGCGGGCTGTCCCTCAAGGCGGCGCTGGCGCTGATGATGGAACAGGGCATCAGCTCGGTCTTCGTCGACCCGCCTGGAGGCCTGGGTGAACCGGGCGACGAACGCGCTGGCGAACCCGGCGGCGAACCCAAAAGCGTTCCCAAAGGCGATCCCAAAGGCGATCCCAAAGGCGATTACGGCATCCTGACCGAGCGCGACATCCTGCGTGCGGTGAATGCCGAGGCGGCGGCGGCCTTCGACGCGCCGGTGTCGCGCTATGCCAAGTTCCCCCTGGTCACCGTGGAAAGCGGCGAGTTCGTCTACCGCGCCATCGCCGGCATGTCGAAGCGCCGCTTCCGCCATCTCGGCGTGCGCGATGCCGGTGGTGCGCTGGTCGGCGCCCTCAGTGCGCGCGACCTGCTGCGCCAGCGCGCGAGCGATGCCCTGTCGCTGGGCGACAGCCTGGAGCAGGCGGCCAGCCCCGCCGATCTCGGCCGCATCTGGGCCGGCCTCACCACCGTGGCCCGCGGCCTGGTGTTCGAGGAGGCCGATCCGCGCGACATCGCCGCCATCGTCTCGCGTGAACTGCGGGCGCTGACCAAGCGCGCCTGCGAACTGGCCGAGGCGGCGCTGGACTCGGGCGGCCAGGGCGGCCCGCCGCGGCCCTATGCCATGATGGTCCTGGGCTCCGGCGGGCGCGGCGAAAGCCTGCTGGCGATGGACCAGGACAACGCCATCGTCTTCGATGCCCGGGAGCCGGGCGAGGGCGAACCCGGCGGGCCTGTGGACCGCTGGTTCGAGGCGCTGGGCGTGAAGGTGGCCGACATGCTGAACGACGCCGGCGTGGTTTATTGTCCCGGCGGCATCATGGCTTCAAAGCCGGAATGGCGCATGGACCTGACCGGCTGGCGCCGTCGTATCGAGATCTGGATCGGCAAGTCGCGCGCGGAAGACCTGCTGAACAGCGATATTTTCTTCGACGCCGTGCCGGTGCACGGCGACGCCGGGCTGGCCGAAACGCTCTATGGCGAAGCCGCTGCCGCCGCGCGCGGTTCGCGGACTTTCCTGAAGGCGATGGCGATGAGCGCCAGCGATTTCCACGTCCAGCTCAACTGGCGGGGCCGCCCGAAGCTGGAAAACGGCCGTATCGATTTGAAGAAAGGCGGCCTGATGCCGATCTTCTCGGCGGCGCGCATCGTTGCCCTGACTCACGGCATCGCCGCGCGCTCGACGCCCGAACGGCTGGAGGCGGCGCGCCAGATGGGCGCCTTCGACACGGCGCTGATCGGCCGCCTGATCGAGGCTCATAAGATCCTGCTCGGCGCCATCCTGCGCCAGCAGTTGCGCGACCTTTTCGCCGGGGTGAAGCTCTCCAACCGGGTCGCCCCCGGCGAGATGGAGCCCTACGAGCGCCAGCAACTCACCTGGGCCCTTGGCCAGGTCGACAGCGTGCGCAGCCTGCTGGGAACGCCGGGATTCGGGTGAGAAGCGTGATTTAAGGCTTTTGCGCCATTTATTGCTTATCGCGGCGAATCCGGATATCAGCAATAAGTGATCTTATCCAGTTGCGTTTCGAGATCAGCCACAAAGGAAAAATCATGACCGTTACAAAGACTCAGCTTGCCGAGGCCTATGCTGCGGCCTTGAACAAGGCACTCGGCGATCAGTGGGATTACGAGTTCAGCCGCCGGGACGCCAGCCGCTTCCTCGACGCGCTGTGGCCGGTGGTCTCCCAGCTCGCGCTCAAGGACACCAAGAAGACGATCCCGGGCAGCGTGCCGCTCGGCAATCTCGGTCGCCTGAAGATGCGCTTCAAGCCGGCCACCAAGGCCCGCAAAGGCACCAACCCCTTCACCGGCGAACCGGCGACCTTCAAGGCCAAGCCGGCGACCCTGCAGCCGCGCTTCACCGCCGGCAAGGCGCTGAAGGACGAAGCCAGCAAGTACTCCAAGAAGCTGAAGTAAGACTCTTCGGCCGACTTCGCCGACGAAGGCTCTCCTCCCTTCCGGCACTTCGGAGATCCTCAGGGGGTTTCCCAGGTGTCCGCCGTGGTGCTGGAAGGGGATGGCGACGCTGCCGGCGAGCTGCCGGACCACGAGCGCCAATAGGTCACCTGGGCGCTCGGCTTATGGACAGCCTGTGCAACCTGCTGGACATACCGGTGTTCGGGTGAGGTCCTGAGGCCGCCGGCCTCATCTCGCGCCGGATTCCAGGAAGAGGGCTCTTTTGTCGAAAATCAGCCTGGTGCGATAGCCGTCGACACAAGGGTGCGGTTCCGGCTCGGCGCCCTTGCGGATCTCGATCGCGCCGCAGATCGAGTCGATGCAGGTGGTAAGCAGCAGGCTTGCGCTGGCGCCGAAGAACTGCAGACCATAGTCGTAGGCGATGGTTTCCGGGTCTTCGTCCGAAGGATCGGTTGTCGAACAGCAGGCTTCGATGATCTCGATACGCTCCACTTCACCAAGTTTGATCTCCAGAGACGAGGCGCCGTAGAGGTGCGGCGGGTGCTCTCCGTCGGAGACGTAGGATATTCGGCCGGGCCGGGGGCTACGCTCGATGCTGTAGGTGCTATGGTCGAATCCTACCCGTGATCTGCCGAAAAGCGTCGTCAGCACCACGAAATCGTCTCGGCCGACCCAGAAGACAAGCTGATCGACAAGATGCGGCGCACCGTCGAATCCCACCTTCACCTCGGGTGCGAAGACCGTCCAATAGGATTTGGGACGGAGGATCGCCTTGAGTGCATCGATCCCCGACTCGCTGATGTGTGCTGTCTGATGTGCCATGCCGTTTCCCGCCGCCGCGTACCAGCTTGGCCGGACTATATTCGACTTCTTGCCCGCTTCCCAAGCAGTCTACTTCGGAAAATCAAAACAAGGAGTTCTATCCCGCGGAGGACCCGGCTCACCTTGTGACCCAGTCCAGACACGCCATCGACCTGGCAACGGAACGCGGCTGGTTCTTGAGGTCCGTGTGCTGCTAGAAACAATACTTTGCAATCCACAAGGCGAAGGCAGGTTTGGTATGACTGTGCGGCCGACAACAGAAGCAGACATCTGGGATCTCATCAATGCTGCGCTGGACCGCATGACCGTCGCGCAGCAGCGGCTGTGGGAGGTCATTCAGATCATGCCGGAACAGTGGAGCCAGCGTCCTTGGAGCGATGTTGCCGGCGGGTTCTGGGCCGTCGCGATCATTGGGCGCTACGTGATCTGGTATAACCACATCGAAGGCGGCTTCAATCGATCGACGTTCTCGGAGTTCGGGGAGATCAACGAGTACAGATGCAATCAGGATGGGTTGGAGGAGGCCGTTCAGCCGGTGCTCAATTACATCCGAGACGGATACGACTCAGCCGGTCACTTCGGGCCGCCACAGTCGCCACAGCCGATGCACTAATGCGCCTGGCTACGCCTACGCCCGAAAAACCGTCCCCGCGCCTGCCGTGCGCGCCCGGGCGACGGCCAGGGCGGCGATGGCGGTGTCCTGCACGCCGGTGCCGGTGAGGTCGCAGATCACGCAGGCCTCGTCGCTCGCGCGGCCCGGCTTCAGGCCGGCGATGACCTCGCCCAGTTCGGGGAAGGCCGCGTGGGCATCGACGGTACCGGCCTCGATGGCGTGGTGCAGTTCGCCCAGCAACCGCGCCTGGGCCACGCGGTCGGCGATGTAGGCATCGGCGGCGGCCAGGGCTGCCGGCGCGATCTCGTTCTTGTAGTGCGCGTCGGAGCCCATGGCGACGACGGTCAGGCCCGGATGCAGGTGCGCCGCCTCGATCAGCGGCTTGTTGGACGGGGTGGTGGTGATCACCACGTCGCTGCCGGCGCAGAGCGCGTCGAGGTCGTCGGTCCCCCCGACCGGAATGCCGAGCGTCTCGCTCATCTCGCGGGCGCAGGCCGCCGCCTTGGCGCCGTCGCGCGCCCACACCAGCGCGCTTTCCAGGGGACGGACCAGGCTCAGGGCCTGCAGTTGCAGGCGCGCCTGCACGCCGGCGCCGACGATGCCGGCTTTTTTGGCGTCCTTGCGGGCCAGCCAGTCGGCGGCGACACCGCCGGCCGCCGCGGTGCGCAGGTCGGTCAGGTAGCCGTTGTCCAGCAGGATGGCCTCGACCAGTCCGGTCTTGGTGCTGAACACCACCATCAGGCCGTTCAGACTGGGCAGGCCGATCTTCGGATTGTCGAAGAAGCCCGGGCTCATTTTCATGGCCAGCATGTCGAGCCCGGGGACATAGGCGGTCTTCACATCGATCTCGCCGTTGGCGTCGGCGATCTCCAGGTGCAGGACCGGCGGCATCACGACGGGCTGGGTCGCCAGCGCCTTGAAGGCCGCCTCGATGCAGGCGACGACGTCGCGGTCCAGCGTCAGCAGCGCGCGCAGGTCGGCTTCCGAGAGCAGGGATATTTCAGCCATGGCGTGCCGCCGGCTCTTGCGCCTGGCGCTCGCCTGTTTCCTGTCGCTGGCGCTCGCCTGTTTCCTGTCGCTGGCGCTCG
>ERZ1740062.328-NODE-328-length-30783-cov-6.661514_pt1 | contig 30783 bp, 40 predicted proteins | sample MGYA00581741_ERZ1740062 | MGnify/ENA primary metagenome ERZ1740062 (study PRJEB43018, sample SAMN04849747) | marine metagenome | isolation source: floating plastic debris | place: Pacific Ocean | collected 2008-09-01 | study: EMG produced TPA metagenomics assembly...
CCGCCGTCTTTAGGATAGTTACCTGTTTCAAGAACAATTTCGCCATCGTTACCTATCGGCCTGATCAATCGCAGTGGTGGCCACGCATCATCGATGGTGAGTATGTCGATCCGCGTGTCGCCAACAACAACCGCCCGCCCGAAACCCAATAGCATATCCCCCGGATGCCGATGGCTTCGACCCTATGACAGACGCGCTGCCCCAATTCGGGCGGCGTTTCTCATTGTCAACAGGAGAGAAGCATGGCGAGCAGCCTGATTGTGAACCTTATCATATCGAGCGCGGGTTTTGCGTTCGGTGGCGTGTATTTGAAACGGTATGCTGATCTCGGGATCGCGTTTGGGATCTTTGCGCTCAGCAACCTGGTTTATGCGAATGTTCTGGCGAAAGGACTCGGTCAGGGTGCAGCGCTGAGCAGCATGGCACACCTGCTCATCATGTCGGCGTTGGGCGTATTGGTCTTCGGAGAAAGACTTGGAATCTACAACGTGACCGGGTTGATATTTGCTTTATTGAGCATCTGGTTTTTGGCACTGGCAACGCAAAGCGCATAGCGATCTGCAAGTGCATATCCCCCGGAACCGGATTCCTGTGCTGATAGAACAAGAATCAGAGTTGGCCTGACACGGCAAACGGAAAGACACGTAGGCCACTTGGTCAGTCACCGCAGTCTGAAACGCCAAATGCCGGTCAACTCGCCCTTGAAATCAAATGGATACAGAAAGGAATGGCAAGTCCAAATCACGCACAGGCGGGACAGAACCTCTTTATGTCTTCTGTCACCGGCCTGGCCTATGTGTTGGCTTTCTTTGCTGCGTTTCTCGGGGGGCCTACGCTCTACTATGTAACGGCACCCTACGTTTTGGAACTGACCTACCAGACCTATGGCGGTGAGATCATCGGTCTCGCAAAAATGGTTTGGTACGGCCTGAGCTATCTGCTCATCTTCTTCGTGGCACGCGCAACAATCGGAACAGCACTGATATTCGGCGGATTGGCAATCGTCATCCGCTTCATGTGAGCACTCAACAAAGGAGGAAGCAGTATGGCTCGTCATAAAGTTCGCGGCCTTTTGGTCGAAAGGGAGGAAAGCGTCTGGCCTGCTGTCATCGCGGTGGTGATCTTTTTGATTATCATCGGAGCGGCTATCGGCTGAACCACATGACATCAAATTTCAAATTTTCGGGCCGCCTTCGGGCGGCCCCTTTTGTTGGGAGAAACAAATGAACTTCGATAAGGAAACTAAGCGTTTTGGGAGCGCCGAACTGGCAACTGAGCGTCAGATATCTCGCGCCGACTTCTTGGGAGGCGCAGGCATGCAGTTTGGCTACTTTGGGCAGTCAGCGCTGATGTTGGAAACCGATGCGCCACGGCTCACTATCGCGGGCGCTGGGTCTGGCAAAATGCGCGATCTCCTATCAATGGCGGTGGCTCGGGCAGCAGGAATGCGCAACTTCATCCTCGATCCACGCGGCGAAATCGCCTCGGTCACGATGGTTAATTTCGTAACTGCGGGCGCATATCTGTATTGTTGGAGCCCAACGGGCCTGGATGAGCTGCCGCAGCATGCCATGCAGCCGCTTGATATCCTAAAGCTGGGAACCCATCATTCCATGCGGACTGCAAGTTCATTCTGCAAAGCCTCATCCCAGTAAGCGGTTCAGCGAGCGGCAAGTACTTTGAGCTTCGGGCGCAAGAATGGGGCGAAGCCTTTGTAAAAATGCTTGTTGAGCGTGACGGTGAGGTCTCATTCCCATCGCTCTACAGAACGCTAAATGCCATCGAGTCCAATACTGGAGAATGGCCTGACGTTCTTGAATTCATGCTGGAATCCAGCATGGAAAGCGTGCGCCGTTGCGCAGGCGAGATGCTCGCCAAACAGCAAGATAGCCCGCGCGAGTTCGGAAGCATCGTTGGCGAACTCTATGCTTACCTGAATTTCCTTGATGATCCGATGCTTCAACGCGCGCTTGAGAACCCGCGTGCGTCGCTTTAGGCAACCTGTGATCCAGCGCAGCCTGCGACATGGTTCATCAATGTACCTGTTGAGTATATGGCAATCTGGGCCGCGGTGTTGCGGACGATGTTCACGGTGCAAATGTTGTACAAATCTCGAAGCCCATCATCGCCGCCGGTCAACATGATCATAGACGAAGTGGGTCAGCTCGGGAATTTCGATGCTTTGCTGCGATCATTTACATTTGGTCGCGGGGCCGGTGTACGCGCCTGGGCCTTGTTTCAGGATGCTGGGCAAAGCTCCCGCAACTCTGGACCCTCTGGGTTGCAAGGCTTCATGGGATCGGCGGCGCTGCGGCAGTTCTTTGGGGTACGCGATTATCAAACGGCGCAGATGGTCTCTGCCAAGCGCCAAGTCATTCAGAAGATGCGGGCGCGCGTGGAGAAAGGTTACCACGTCTTTCCTGCGCCGGTCGGCTATCGCTACAAGAAAGACCGGGTGCACGGGAAGATTCTGACACGGGTTGAACCTATTGCATCCATTCTCGCCGAAGCACTTGAGGGATTTGCCAATTGTCGCTTTGCCTCCCAATACGAAGTCAAGCGCTTCCTAGAGGGCAAACCAGAGTTCCCAAAAAGCGGGAAGAGCGGTTATGTTCATCCTTCCAAGGTCAAGGCTATCCTCCAACGAAGTGTCTACGCAGGTGTGGTCGAAGCGCCATGCTGGGGTGTGTCAATGCGCAAGGGGCATCACGAACCGCTTATCTCCATGCAGACCTTTGAGCGCATCCAGAGTGTCTTGAAAAGCAAGGTTTATGCACCAGCGAGAAAAGACATCAGCGAGGACTTTCCGCTGCGTGGCTTTGTTCATTGTGATGACTGCGGCCACCCTATGACGTCATGTTGGTCGAAGGGCCGTAACAAGCATTATCCGTATTATCTTTGCGATACGCCAAAATGTCCCTCAAACCGGATATCCATACCGCGCGCTCGGGTCGAGGACGGTGCTGAGGCGCTTCTACGGTCTTTGGAACCTGCTAAACAGCTCTTCACGTTGGCACGCATCATGTTTGCGGATGCATGGGATATGCGTCTGACCCAAGCTTAGCCCGAAAGAGAAACGCTCATCAAGCAAATCACTGATATTGATGGCCAGATTGACGTATTGTTGGACCGCCTTGTCGATGCAAACAGCGTGTCTTTGGTCAAAGCTTATGAAGCCAAGCTGGAAAAACTGGAGAGATCTAAGCTACAACTCAGCGAACAGGTTAAAAAAGCGATACCGGAAAAGGACAGGTTCGAAGGGTTTATCGAACACACAATGGCATTTCTGGCAAGCCCTTGGAATATATACAATAAAGGCAATCTGGCCTTGAAGCGCACAGTGCCAAAACTCTGCTTTGCAGAACCTTTGCGCTACTGCCTTGAAAACGGTTATCGAACCGCAAAAACCACCTTTCCTTTCAAGGTGTTAGCGGGGCTTTCTGGTAAGTATCTGGAAATGGTGGGCGACCCTGGAATCGAACCAGGCGTGCGTCTCCGCGAGGGAGTTACAGTCCCCTGCCACACCTTGCGGCCTGTCGCCCACTGACGGGCTGATTAAACGCCGCCCCAAACCCCGTCAACCGCAAAAGTCGTGACACTTCACTCTGCTTGTATTGTCAGGTATCGCGCGGGTGTCGCTGCCGGAATGGGAACCAATTATGAAGAAGCCAAAGTGGGTGATCGCGAAAGAGCAGGCCAAGCGCGCTGCCGCCAGCGAAACAGTGTGGCTGTTCGGCTTGCACGCGGTGCGCGATGCATTGCTAAACCCCGCGCGGGAAAAGCTGCGGCTGGTTGTGACACGGAATGCGCTTGATCGCCTGGGGGATGCTGTTGCGACCGGCGGCATTGAGCCTGAGATATCCGACCCACGAAAATTTGCGGCACCACTTGATCCGCAGTCTGTTCATCAGGGGGCAGCCCTTGAGGTCAGGCCGCTGGATTGGGGCGCTCTGCAGGATATCGCGTTGGGCGATGGGGGCGGGCCACCGCGCCTGGTGCTACTGGATCGGGTCACCGATCCGCATAATGTCGGCGCCATCCTGCGGTCGGCCGAGGTATTTGGTGCACAAGCGGTTGTGGCTGTTCAGCGCCATGCCGCACCTGAGACAGGCGCGCTCGCCAAGACCGCGAGCGGTGCCCTTGAACGCCAACCCTATCTTCGCGTGCGCAATCTGGCGGATGCGATGACAGAGCTGCAGGGGATGGGATATCTGGTGTTAGGTCTGGATGGTGAAGCTGATGTGACGATCGAGGCCGCCATTGAAGGCAAACGCGACCGTCCGGTCGCCCTTGTCTTGGGCGCCGAAGGGCCGGGACTGCGCGACAAGACCAAGGAAACCTGCGATCTGCTGGTAAAAATCGATGCAGCGGCCGGATTTGGTTCTCTGAACGTCTCGAATGCGGCGGCAGTGGCCTTATATGCAGTAAAACCCTGAACAAAGGTAACCGGATCCATGGTCGCAACGAAGATCACCACTTGCTGTTATTGCGGCACGCGTGCCGCCTTGGTGCTGCGGGGTAAAGATCGTCATGAACTGACCTGCAGCAGCTGCGGGGCCCCCATCCATGCGATGAAAATGTTACCAAAGGATGCTGCGCCAAAGCGCGGCAAGATGACAAAGCATGGCTACAAAGCACAGAAACACCCGCGCGAGTACAGCGATGACTATCATGTCGCGCGCCCGAAAAAGCGCCGCAAAAGCAAGAGCTTTGGACGCAAAGTTATGTCAGGCCTATGGGATGTTATCGAGGATGTCGTCGACGAAGTCTTTGATTGACAGGCACTTCACCCTTGGTCACGGCTTGGCGAGGTGGGTAGGCAAGGCAGCCTGACATGCGCATGTTTGGCGAACCACCGCACTAACCGGAGTTGCCAACCGAATGATCACCCGTCGCCACCTTATTGGCTCACTTGCTGTTGCCGCATTTGCCGCCAGACCTGCATTTGGTGCGCCAACTGCGGTGTTTGCGTCGTCGGGTTACGCAATCGGTGGGTATGACCCGGTGTCCTATTTCCGCAACGAAAGTCCTGCAATGGGCAGCGATGCCCACCGTTTGATTTGGCGCAAAGCGATCTGGCGATTTCAGAATGCCGCAAACATGGCCGCGTTTGAAGGCGCACCGCGCGCGTTTGCCCCGCGATTTGGCGGTTATTGTGCGATGTCACTGACTGTTGGCGCATGGTCAGACAGTCACCCCCATGCCTGGGCGATCCATAATGATCGATTGTACCTTACGCATTCGACCGCAGCTCGTGATCGATGGCTCACCGATCCCGAGCGGCACATTGCACTTGCTGAAGCGCACTGGCGTGCGGCCCACTGGTAGTTGGCAGGCACGGTTAACGCAGAGTTCACGTTTCGCTGATCAACTCTTATCTGGGTGTCGTACCTTTCTTATCTATGCAGTGGGAACACGTTTTTGGAACACACGTGTTTCAACTCACTGTCCCTCGTTCCATACCTAGCGCCCGGATCAATCCGGGCGCTTTTTTGTAGAGCATTGGGCTGCTAAACACATGTATGACTTACTCAGATGAACTCTTGCGCGGTGTTCTGGAACGGACAAAAACCATTGCGGTGGTAGGCGTATCCGCAAATCAGGTGCGACCGAGCTTTTATGTTGCACGTTATCTGGGCCTGAAGGGCTATCGCGTCATACCGGTTAATCCTGGTTTGGCAGGGCAGACACTTTTGGGCGAACAGGTTTATGCAGATATTGCTGATATCCCTGATGATGTGGATATGGTCGACATCTTTCGACGGTCCGAGGCCGTACCGCCTATTGTTGACGCTGCATTGGTACGGTGGCCTGACCTTCAAACGATCTGGATGCAGATTGGCGTTGAACATGCAGCCGCAGCAGCCAAGGCAGAGGCGCGCGGCGTTGACGTCATCCAGAACCGCTGTCCGAAGATCGAGTATCAGCGCTTGTATGACGAGCTGAGAATGGGCGGTTTTGTCACCGGGCGCGTCTCGTCAAAACTCTAAGAGCGTGCGGCCTTTTCGGCGATGCCGGATTGGCCCTGACGTTTGGCCAATTCATCCATCACGGCATCAAGCGGCACGTCACAGGCGGCCAGCATCACAAGCAGGTGGTATAGGACATCCGCCGCTTCCGAGGTCAGACCGGCGCGATCACCTTTGACCGCCTCAATGATCGCCTCAACCGCCTCCTCCCCAAACTTCTCGGCGCATTTTTCGGGGCCTTGAGACAGAAGTTTTGCGGTCCAGCTGCTGTCCGGGTCCGCATCTTTGCGTGCTTCGATGAGTGCGGCCAAATCGTTCAGTGTCATGACATCCTCACTGGAATGCCAGCGGCAGCCATATGTGCCTTGGCCTCGCTGATTGTATAGGTGCCAAAATGAAAGATTGATGCGGCGAGCACAGCCGATGCACCGCCTTGTGTCACACCTTCGACCAAATGGTCGAGTGTACCTACACCGCCTGACGCAATGACAGGCACATCAACCGCGTCCGAGATGGCTCGTGTCAGCGGAAGGTTAAACCCCGATTTTGTGCCATCGCGATCCATGGAGGTCAGCAAGATCTCTCCGGCCCCTTTTTTCACACCGGTCTTGGCGAATTCCACAGCGTCAATGCCGGTTTCGCGTCGTCCACCATGGGTGAAAATCTCCCATTTGCCGGGAGCCACGGTTTTGGCGTCGATGGCCACGACGATACATTGCGACCCAAACCGCATCGCGGCCTCGGCCACAACATCGGGGTTTGCAACGGCGGCGGAGTTAAAACTGACCTTGTCAGCACCAGCCAGCAACAAGTCGCGCACATCGTGATGCGTGCGTACCCCTCCGCCGATGGTCAGCGGCATGAAACACTGCTCTGCCGTGCGGGTGGCGAGGTCAAACATGGTTCCGCGATTTTCCTGGGTGGCCATGATATCAAGGAAACAAAGCTCATCCGCGCCGGCAGCATTATAGGCAATGGCAGCATCAACCGGGTCACCGGCATCGACCAGATCTACAAAATTGACGCCTTTGACCACGCGGCCTTCTGCAACATCAAGGCAGGGGATGATCCGTGTCTTCAACATGGCGTGATCCTTAGGCGTATTGTGCAGCAATGGGAAGAGGGGGGTGATATGCGGATCGGACTGGAACTGGGAGCATACCATGAAAGTACTACTCACAACCGCCCTGATCGGGCTAACAGGAACAGCTGCAATGGCGGAACTTGTCTCGAAACCATCTGAAAAATCCGTGGCCGAAACCATGGATGCGCTGGAAGCAGCGGTAAATGGGGCTGGCGCCACTGTTTTTGCGCGTGTGGATCACGCGGCCGGTGCCGCGTCGGTTGATCTGGAGATGCCAGAGGCGCAGTTGTTGATCTTTGGAAACCCTCGGCTTGGCACGCCAGTGATGAATATGGATATCGTTGCCGGGTTACAGTTGCCGTTGCGCGTATTGGTGCATGAAACTGCCGATGGATCGGTTTCTGTCAGCTATGAAACCGCCGAAACGCTGCTGGACGGCCTGAGTGTCGATATGAATGCAGAGGTGATAGGGCGTATGAACGGCGCGCTGAATATGCTGACCGACAAGGCTATCGCTGAGTAGCGCGCGCGACCCTGCCTACCGCATTGCGGACGATGGCGATATGAAACGGCATGATGGCGGCCAGATAAATGCGGCCGCCAATATTGTGGGGCGACACCCATGTAGCCAGGCTGACCTGGCCATTCTGGGACATTACCGCGACGCGGAAGTTAAGATGCTTGTCATCGAAACCGGCGATGATCTCGGTCTCGGTCTCGCTTTCTACCGGGAAGATACCCAGTTTGTTCGGCGTATCCGGCCCATCATTATCAAGTCCAAAAGGTGCCGTGATAATCCGACGGATTTTGAGAAGGATATGGGCCCACCCCGGAAAATTGGTGATGATTTCTGCGGCGGGACGCACGGGCATGTCCGATACAACGGCATAGCAATCCAGGAAATCACCAGTCGCCCGCCATTCATGCAAGGCGCTGTCTTTCGGCAGCGTGATGCTGCGAACGACGGTCACGGTGTATCTCGCAATGCCTGCAAGGCTTTGGGCAGGTCAATCGCACCATCATAAAGCGCACGTCCTGAAATCGCGCCCGAAATCACACCCGTGGCTTTCAATGCTTCAAGGTCAGCCATCGAAGAAACGCCACCAGAGGCGATGACCGGAATATCCACGGCCCGTGCCAAGGCCTCGGTTGCGGCAATATTGGGGCCTTTCATTGCCCCGTCGCGCAGAATGTCCGTGTAAATGATGGCTGCAATGCCCGCATCTTCGAATGACTTTGCCAGATCGGTGACCATAACATCTGTTTCCTCGGCCCATCCGCGTGTGGCAACCCTGCCATTGCGCGCATCAAGACCGACGGCCACCTTTCCAGGAAACGACTTTGCGGCGTCGCGCACCAGCTCCGGGTTTTCCACAGCCACTGTCCCAAGGATCACGCGTGCCAATCCTTTCTCCAGCCAGTTTTCAATTGTGGCCATGTCCCGAATACCACCACCCAATTGCGCTGGAACAGGACAGGCTTGCAAAATCGCTTCGACGGGTGCGGCGTTGACGGGTTCTCCTGCGAAGGCACCGTTAAGGTCCACCAGATGCAGCCACTCACACCCTGCGGCAACAAATGCCTTGGCCTGGGCTGCCGGGTCATCATTGAAAACGGTTGTCTGGTCCATGTCACCATGCACAAGCCGCACGGCATTGCCATCTTTCAGATCAATTGCAGGGTACAGGATCATGTTGCAGCCTTTTTTGCAGTGTTTGCCCCGTCTTTACGCCCGAGCTTGGGCGGATTGCAACGCAGCGTAACCACAAGTGCAGGCTTGATTGCCTGCGGCGGAAACGCGCATGCTATAGGTCAGAGACTGGGAGGACCTGAACATGAAAACCGCTATCTTCGCCGCAACGGCCATGCTTGCAATTGCATCGTCCGCTTTGGCGGATCCACTGGAAGGGCGCTGGCAAACAGCGCGCGATGACAATGGCAATTCTGGAATCATCCAGGTTGCACCTTGTGGCGCCGCGCTTTGCGGCACTTTGGTTCAGTCATTCGATGCAAGCGGAAACCCTGTTTCTAGTGAATTTGATGGGCGAATGATCATTTCCGAGACGGTCGCACAGGGCGGAGGCGCATATCGCGGCAAAGTCTATTCGCCCGATCGCGACAAGACTTACAACTCGCGCCTGCAGTTGAACGGCAATTCGCTGGCCGTGTCGGGTTGCGTTCTGGGGATATGCCGCAATGGCGGAACGTGGACGCGCGCGAATTAACGACAAATCGCCCCGTAAGCACTGTTCATAGAGTAAAGCCTCTAACCACCTCTGACCGGGGCGGTTTTCTTTTGCAGCATAGTGATGTTTTGCGGCGGACGCTTGGTATCTCATACCATGCATCGCCGTTTTGATTTGCCCGGGAATGAAATCCAGAGCTGATGCGTATGCAAAGTAGAACGCGCGTCACGGGTCGCTTCTGCCAAAGCCGTGACCGCGGATACGTATGCTTCAAGGGATTAACGTCGCAACATGAAAGACCCGGACAAAGCTGATCATGTCCTTGCGCCTGCCCGGTCTCATCGCATCTTGTTTTGGACAGGTGCGTTTTTTGCTGGATGGGTCGCGCTTTTTTCTTATTTGGAAGGCCTTCTTGGCAACAATTCCGGGCTGCCCTTCAAGGCTCCTCCTTTACATGTACGCACCATTGCCAGCCTTTATACCGGGGGCGCGGTGATGATGCTTTTGGCTGCGCGTGCCCGTACGATGGCTGCAATCCGGATCCCAATGGTTGTTGCGGGGCTTTTTACAGGTCTTTTGTTGGTGGTGTCGTTCTTGCATCTGCATGTCTTTGACTTTGCCCCGCCGCCACCCAAGCCACCGCTTTTGGGTATCTCCTGGTTGCCACTGCCGTTTCAGGTGTCATGGTTCTGGTTTGCGCTTTATGGGATATGCCCGTTCATTGTGCTGCATTTGTTGCGCCGATACTGGGTGGTCTCGGCCCCCGTCAATGAAAACCCCTTACCTTGGCCGATGCGGATTCTTGTGGCGACCACGGCCTTTGTGGGGGGTAGTTTTGCGCTGTTCATGCTGTGCCAGCCAACCACGGCGGTTCAGGTTTGGCCGTGGGGGGCGACACCGTTTCTTTTGCAAATCTATGCGGGGCCGTTTTTGGCCTTTGCCCTCGCGAGCTGGATGATGGCGATGACGAGGGATCGGGTCAATGCGACAATTCCTGCCGCCGGGCTGATGACCTTTGCGCTGCTCGCCTTGGCGGCAAGCCTGTCATACCTGCATGTCCTGCAACCGCTTCATGTGGCGGCCTGGATATGGCTGATCTTTCTGATTGTGCTGGTCATGCTTTCGGCTGCGACGCTTTTTCAAGCACAAAAGAGTAACAAAGGATAACGCCATGACAGAAGGTTCCAAAGTGCTGTCCGCGCTGCGCGTCTGGTTCGCGGTTGAGGTTGTGTTTGCTTCGTTTGGCCTGGTGTCGGTCGCCTTAAACCCTGCCAATTCCGCTGAAAACTTTGCATGGAGCGTGCAGCCCCCCGTCACAGCAGCGATTATTGGGGGCTTTTATCTGGCGATTGCGCCCATTTTGATCCTGGGTATCTTCGCTAAACAGTGGGAAACATTGCGCGTGGTGGTGATTCCTGCGCTGGTCTTTACCGCGATGCTGTTGATCGCCACATGGCTGCACTGGGCGAACTTCCTGCATGGGACGCCCGCATTCTGGCTGTGGTATATCAGCTATCTGACACCGCCTTTCGCTTTTGCAATCCTTTATGTTTTGCAGTGGCGCAAACAGCAGCCGGTACCGAAATATGAACCGATGGGCACTGCGTTCCGCACCTTGCTAATCGCCCTTGGCGTGTTGATCACGGCTGAGGGGGTATACACCTTCTGGAATCCGACCCATTTCATTGAACCACAAGCGTTTGGCATCACGCCGCTGACCGCCCGTACGCTTGCAGGTTGGATCACATGCGTTGGTCTGGTTCTGCTTTTTGCCGCTGCCGAAGGGGCCTATGAACGCGTGCGGATCGCGTCACCCTTCCTTATCCTGCCTTTGCCTTTCATCTGGATGCAGATGGCACGCTTTCCTGACCAGGTGGATTGGACCCATCCGCGCCTGTTGCTGATGGCTGGCGTTCTGGCTCTGTGTAGCATCTTAGGCGTGTACATGGCGCGTGGACTGCGCTTGCGCAATTAATCGCATCGCATCCCTAGCCAGACCGCAGACCAGTCTCAACCAGCATACCGCGCCGCTTGGCTTCGTAATAATAGCCGCGGGCATACCAGCTGACCGCGGTTGCTTCGTCCCCATCAGACACAAGCCACGCGCCGCGCAGGTAGCGCCCTGCATATTTCAGATTGGTTTCCGCATCCAACAGGCCTTCGGGCGAACCCCGATACCCCATTGTGCGCGCGGTTTCCGGCAGAATTTGCATCAATCCATAATAGGGGCCATTGCGTGCTGCCGGATTATGGGTGCTCTCGCGGATGATGACACGGTGCAGCAGGGTAACAGGGATATCGTGGATCTGGGCATATTTGTTGATAAGCCGCCGCAATTCAGGGGTTTCATTGGGATAAAGCGGGATGTCATTTCTGGCCCGCGATGGCGCTTCCTGGCGCCTGCTGCAAGCCGCCAAAGCGGCAGCACCCGCTAGGATGACAAAGCGTCGGTGGTACATCTGGACTGCTCCTGTTTTTCTTTTGTCTGCAGTATCGGGAATTTGGCGAAAAAGTCACGGACGATAACCAGCGCTCGGCAGGTTCTTGTTTCTATGCACTTGCAGTGAAATTATAACTATGCAACTGTATAGAAATGCCGCGACCTAAATCATATGACAGACAAGAAGCCGTTGCCAAAGCCTGCATGGCTTTCTGGCAGCACGGATATCAGGCACTGGGCGTGCGAGAGCTGGAGCAACTGACCGGGTTGAACCAATTTGCGATCCGGTCGGAATTTGGTGGGAAAGAAGGGCTCTATCTGGAAGCTCTGCAATACTATGCGAACGCCGCCATCACGCAGGAAATGGCCCCGATGAAAACCGGGGGCATTGCCGAGATCATCGCATTCTTTCAGGGGCTGGTGGCAGAAAGTTCGGTCACATCAAGCGATTTCGGTTGTCTGGTGGTGAATACTGGCATTGAAAATGCGCGTGTCCAAAGCGATCGTCTGGATAAGGCGGCCCAGGCTTATTGGGCAGCGCTGGGCGACCATTTTCGCGGGGCGTTGGAACGCTCTGTGAGCCCGGCAAGCGGCGTTGATCCGGAGGATATGTCCCAGGCACTTGTCTCGGCGGTAATGGGCGTTCATGCGCAAAACCGATCTTTGGCCTCTCACAAGGCGGGCCGTCATCTGGTGGATCTCATTTGCGCGCAGCTGGCCGCATTGGAGACCAAATGACCAGTTCCTTCATCCAGATCGACGGCCTCGATAGCGTTTATGTGGCGCGCCGGGGCAAGCTGAGTTGCGTTGCCTTTCGTCTAAAGACTGGCGACATGTGTCTTTATAGTCCGATTTCCGGCTTGGGCTCGGTGGTGGCGAATGAAATGGCGCGGCTCGGTCATCTGTCTGTCTTGCTGGCACCGAACCACTATCACAACAAAGGATTGCAGGAGCATGTCGCGCTGTTTCCGCAAGCAACACTCGTTGCATCTGCCTTTGCTGCAAATCGGCTAAAGAAGGTCACCGGTCTGGACACCAGCGACCTGGCAGTCTTGCGCAGGGTATTGCCGGACACGGCCCAAATCCTCGAACCGGAGGGTTTGAAGACCGGAGAGGTCTGGTTGCAGATGCAATCCGGGGCAGAGGTCGCATGGATCGTCACCGATGCCTTCAGCGCGCCGCATACCAAGCCGGGACAATTCGCAGAAAACCCGACCTTGCTTGGCACCTTTCCGAAATACGGGATCAAGGACGCAGAGGTCTATAAGGCTTGGGTGGCAGAGCAGATATCAAGACACTCCCCAACACTTTTGATACCATGCCATGGATCGCCTGTGCGCGATCCGAACATGGGCACATCCTTGCTCCACTTGCTTGATACGATCCCCTGATCTGTGCGTCAGGGGGTCCAGTTCAGGAAATTGCCAATCATCCGCAGCCCGGCGTCCTGACTTTTTTCCGGGTGGAACTGGGTGCCGATCATCGTATCGCGCCCGATGATGGCGGTGACCTCGCTGCCATAGTTGACATGGGCCAAACGCTCGGCGGGGTTTGTCACATCCATGGCATAGGAATGCACAAAATAGGCATGATCGCCTGTCTTGATCCCTGCCAGCACCGGATGCGCATTGTCGATAACAAGGTCGTTCCACCCCATATGCGGGACTTTCAACCCGGCATCCGCAGGCGCGATGCGTCGAATATCACCAGCCACCCAGTTAAAGCCTGGTGTGGCTTCGTATTCATGACCTGTCGTGGCCATCATCTGCATGCCAACGCAGATGCCAAAAAAGGGACGGGCCCTGACTGTCACAGCCTCGATAATCGCTTCAGCCAGTCCGGTGCGCGCAAAAAGCTCGGCCCGGCAATGCGGGAAAGCCCCATCACCGGGTAGGACAATCCGGTCGGCCTTGGCGACCTGTTCCGGGTCCGACGTGACAATGATCGGTCCCGCACCAGCTTCGGATGCCATCCGTTCAAACGCCTTTTGCGCGGAATGCAGATTGCCGCTGTCATAGTCAATCAACGCGGTTGTCATAGACTGCCTTTGGTGGATGGAATTGCGTCTGCCTTACGGGGGTCGGTTTCAACGGCCTCACGCAGTGCGCGTGCGACTGCCTTGAACGCGGATTCGGCGATGTGGTGCGCATTGAACCCGTGCAGCTTGTCGATATGCAGCGTGATGCCGCCATGAGTGCTGAGCGCCTGAAAGAATTCGCGCACCAACTCGGTATCGAAAGTCCCGATCTTGCCAAAGGGCAGATCCAGATTGCAGATCAGATAGGGACGGCCAGACAGATCCAGCGCGCAGCGTACCTGCGCGTCATCCATGGCCAAATGGCACGACCCGTAACGCCGGATGCCTTTCTTGTCGTCCAAGGCCTGCGTCAGTGCCTGACCAAGCGCGATACCCACATCCTCGACCGTGTGGTGATCATCAATATGCAGATCGCCTTCTGCCCGGATGGTCATGTCAATCAAGGCATGACGCGACAACTGATCCAGCATGTGATCAAAAAAGCCAACGCCGGTCTGGTTGTCATAAACCCCGGTGCCATCAAGGTTTATTGTGACTGTGATATCGGTTTCAGCCGTCTTGCGTGTGATCGTTGCTGTGCGCATCATTGCGTCCCTTCTGTCCTGTGGCCTCTATAGGGGCATCCGGAGCAGGGGCCAAGCCCGGGAAAAATGCGACAGGTTTTCAGCAAGTTTTAAGGGTTTGCTCGCTAGGGTCAGTGCAATAGCTGCGATTGATCAGGAGAATCCGATGCGTGCTCTAATTCTACGAAACGACCCCAATGCGGCCATGGCCTGTTCCAGTGCCTTGATCGAAAAAGGTTTTCAAATCCTCTGCGTTGATACACGTGATGTGGCAGAAACACTGGTCCGGCTGGACCTGATTGATCTGCTGGTCATGGATGAACGCGTGCAGGGTGATTTGACCCATACCGTTGCTTTGTCAGGTGAGCGGCACAACCCATATGTCAGTACTATCCTGATGACGGACCGGCCGGGTGACGAGACAGATGAACTGTACGACCTGATCCCCAGTCTCTATGCGCTTGCGGGCACTGAAACCATGCCGAAGCTTGTGGGACAACTCGCCGTCGCAGCCGTTACAAATACAACGGAAACAATCGCACGCGTCGCGGAAAATGCAGCCGCAGATCGGGCCGAGGCTGACGCACCGGATGAGGCCATTGCAGCATTCGAAGAGATGGCACCCATCAAAGAAGCGGCGAAAAGTAATCATGAATTCGCAGCGTGGAATGCTATGATTGCCAAGGAGGCTGCAGCAGCCGCATCAAGCATGGCGCGTGCCACAGTCCAGCAAGCCAAAGCAGCTGAACCAGCGCCTGCCGGGATAGACGATGGACTGCCAATGATCCCCGATGGTGCCGTACGTGTTCCGTCTTTGGCCGCGCGTATGCGGGTAGGGTCCCCGGTTGCAGCGTTTGAGACAGATGAAGAAACGGCATCACCTTTTGCGCGACGGAAAACCCCCTTGCCACAGTTTGTCGACCCGAAACATGCGCGCCCACAGCCTGCTGCATAACTGATCTTCACAAAGGCATGTCGCGTTTCCAATCGCCTTTGAAGGCGGCGTCTTAATGCGCGACGCGCACGATGGTGCAGAATGTAAAAGCGCGCAGACATAAGCCGAAACGACGAAGAGCCACCAAAGCGGTGGCTCTTATCGTATCAATGCAGTTCTGATTTTGGAGCGGGCGATGAGATTCGAACTCACGACCCTAACCTTGGCAAGGTTATGCTCTACCCCTGAGCTACGCCCGCACTCCATTTCGTGAGGGCTGATCTATAAACACTTTGCGTACTTCGCAAGACCAAAACGGGCGAACGACGCATTTTTTCCGCTTAGGCCACTCAGCTATATCCACCAAAGATGCTGACTCCTGGCACATCGACGTCTTCGCTGTGCACGACCACAGTGCCTTCTGTCAACAGCACCAAACCAAATGCGCCTGAGGCGTTTGTTGAGAGATGTGGATTCGGTGTTGAGAGATCCAGCACACCTTGATGGCATGTGCTTTTCAACATGCTCCACGACACGCCGCGTGATGTACCTGATATGGTTCTATGGACATGCCCGCAAAGTAAATGGACGTCTGAATAGTTCCGCAAGATGTTTAGAAAGCGGTCACCATCTGCCAACTTGATCTGATCCATGCCAACAATGCCGGTCGCGAAAGGCGGGTGATGGACGCAGATCAGTGCGTGGCGGTCACCTTTTGTGTCCAATGCATCTTGCAGGTACGCAATACGGTCTGCACAAAGCCGCCCCGCATGATGCCCGTCAGGGTAGGGCGGACCATCCAAACTATCCAGTGTGATGATCCGATGATTGCCTAGGTCCCATGTCGTTTGCACATGTCCAGAACGCGTCTTTGGTGCGTCTGGAAATGCGGCAAAAAACACGTCTCTTTTGTCATGATTGCCGACCATCAGCACAACAGGGATTTCCAAATCAGCCAGGATATGTCGCAGCACGTCATACTCCTCGGGCCGTCCATGATGGGTCAGATCGCCCATCAGGATCAGACCCGCTGCATCAGGGTGTGCCAATATGGCTGTGTGCAGCACATCTTTCAGGCGGGCTGCAGGGTCAAGACCTACAATCTGCTTACCAGGTGCGCAGATATGCAAATCTGTCAAAACAAGCAGCTTTTGCATCACCTATCTCGCGAATTCTATCAGGTCCCAGCGATTGCCGAACGGATCAGCAAAAACGGCGACCGTCCCGTAGGGTTCGTGACGTGGTTCTTCCTCAAACCGCACACCACCTGCCTGCATGCGGGCATGATCAGCGGCAAAGTCGTCTGTTTCAAGAAATAACCACACCCGTCCACCGCCTTGGTTCCCGATGGCGGCTGTTTGGCGGTCTCCAACTGCTCTGGCCAGCAGAAAAGCCGTGGCCGCCCCCGGCGGTGCGACCCGCACCCAGCGCTTACCATCGCCCAAATCCGTGTCTTCCAGCAGATCAAATCCCATTGGCCCGGTGAAAAAGGCGATAGCGTCGTCATAATCAGGCACGACAATCGCAATCAGCGCCAGCTTCACTCGCAGGTCCAGCTTTTCTCAAAAGGTGGTTGGGCAAGTGCTGCCAATGCGGTGTCATCCCCCTCTTGGGCATAGATGACACGCGTCGTGTAATCACCGTAATTGTTGCCGCTTGGATGGCCCCAGCTCCAATCGACGATCATTTCGTAGGTGAAATCAAGCTGATCGCCCCGGTTCAGCCCCGGCATGGCATGGGGCTGATTTGCCAGCAATCCCGCAAAGTTCTGACCATCCCAAGCGGCAAAAGGACCGACCCAGATGACCTCATGCGTCATTTCTGTGCTCTTGACGGGAACGCGAACCTTCAGAAAGCCGCGATCAGGTCCGTACCCCTCATCATCCACGGATTCGCACAAAAACAGCGGCAAGCTACGTTGCGCATCCGCGATGGCGGCATTCATGGTGGCGTTGCCAGCGGCGAAAGGCGTGATTGGGTCAGCTTCATCTGCGGATGCCAAACCGGCGACACTCAGCAACACCAGAAATGCAACAATAGCGCGCATCATTCCAATTCGACCAGCAAATCCTTGGCGTCGATCTGACCGCCAGCCTGCACATGCACGGCTTTGATCACCGCGTCACGTTCGGCATGAATACCCGTTTCCATCTTCATCGCTTCGATTGTCAGCAGCAGATCACCGGCTTTGACTTCGTTGCCTGTCATGGCTGCAACCGACGCCACAACTCCAGGCATTGGCGCGCCGATATGGTTGGCGTTTCCATCTTCGGCTTTGGGTCGCTGGACCTTTTCGGCGGCTGCCAGCCGGTTCATCACGCGGATCGTGCGCGGCTGACCATTGAGTTCAAAGAAGACTTTCACCTCGCCATCCTCGTTCATGTCGGCCACAGCCTGCAGCCGGATTTCGAGCGTCTTGCCGGGGTCGATCTCGGCGACAATCTCTTCCCCCGGTTCCATACCGTAAAAGAACGTGCGTGTTGGAAGTGTGCGCACAGGGCCATAGGTCTGATGCCGCTTGGCATAATCAAGGAAGACCTTGGGATACATCAGATACCCGTTCAGGTCTTCGTCATCGATCTCCTGCCCGTCCAATTGTGCCGACACATCTGCCCGCGTAGCTTCCAGATCAACCGGTTTCAGCGCCTTGCCCGGCCGCTCAGTAATCGGTTTTTCACCCTTCAAGATCTTTTTCTGGATTGCCTTTGGCCACCCGCCGGGAGGTTGCCCCAAAGATCCACGCATCATCTCAACCACGCTATCGGGGAAGACGACATCCACGTCGGGGTCCTCCACTTGCGCGCGGGTCAGATTTTGGCTGACCATCATCAGAGCCATGTCGCCTACAACCTTCGACGAGGGCGTGACCTTCACGATATCCCCGAACATTTGGTTCACATCCGCATAGGTCTGCGCAACCTCGTGCCAACGTTCTTCGAGGCCCAAGGACCGTGCCTGCGCCTTGAGGTTGGTGAACTGCCCGCCGGGCATTTCGTGCAGATAAACCTCGGATGCCGGGGCCTGCAGCCCGCTTTCAAATGCTGCATAATGCGCGCGGACCTGTTCGAAATAATTGCTGATCTCGCGGATCGCGCCGATATCGAGTCCCGTGTCGCGTTCATTGCCGCGCAAGGCCTCGACAATCGACCCCAAAGTCGGCTGGGACGTATTGCCAGACAGCGCATCCATCGCGCCATCCACGCAATCCACACCAGCGGCTGATGCCGCAAGCACAGTCGCAATCGCGGCCCCTGACGTGTCATGCGTATGGAAGTGGATCGGCAGATTTGTCTCTTCTTTCAACGCCTTGACCAAGGCGGTTGCCGCCGCAGGCTTCATCAGCCCGGCCATATCCTTCAGGCCCAGCACATGTGCGCCCGCCGCCTCAAGCTCTTTGGCCATGCCGACATAGTATTTCAAGTCGTACTTTGCCCGCGCCGGGTCCATCAGGTCGCCGGTGTAGCAGATCGTGCCCTCGCAGACTTTTTCGGCCTTGATCACAGCGTCCATCGCGACGCGCATGTTTTCTACCCAGTTCAGGCTGTCGAACACGCGAAATACATCGACGCCAGAGCCAGCAGCCTGCGCCACAAAACTCTGCACCACGTTGTCAGGATAGTTGGTATATCCAACACCGTTTGACGCGCGCAGCAGCATCTGCGTCATGATATTCGGCATCACCGCACGGATATCCCGCAGACGCTGCCAGGGGCATTCCTGCAAGAACCGATAGGCCACGTCAAAGGTCGCGCCACCCCAGCATTCGACGCTGAAAAGCTGGTTCATCTTGGTCGCATAAGCAGGTGCAGCGTTGATCATATCGATCGAGCGCATCCGCGTCGCCAGTAGCGACTGATGCCCATCGCGCATGGTCGTATCGGTGATCAAAAGCTGTTTCTGATCGCGCATCCAATCTGCGACAGCCTCCGGTCCGAACTCATCCAGAATATTGCGGGTGCCGGCGGTCACGTCCGTGGTCGGTTTCACAGGTGGCCGCGGCGGTTTCACGTCCGCCGAGGGTCGCGGACGTCCCGCCGTTTCCGGGTGCCCGTTCACGGTGATATCCGCGATATAGGTTAGGATTTTCGTGGCCCGGTCACGCCGTGTTTCGAAATTGAACAGGTCCGGCGTCTCATCAATGAACTTCGTGTGGTATTCGTTGTTCAGAAACGTCGGATGCTTCAGCAGGTTCTCGACAAAGGCGATGTTGGTTGAAACACCCCGAATACGAAATTCACGCAAGGCCCGGTCCATCCGTGCAATCGCCATCTCCGGCGTGGGCGCACGGGCGGTTACCTTGGTCAGTAGAGAGTCATAGTACCGCGTAATCACCGCGCCTGAATAGGCGGTCCCGCCATCCAGACGAATGCCCGGCCCCGTGGCCGAACGATACATCTGAATGCGCCCATAATCGGGGATGAAGTTGTTCAACGGGTCCTCGGTCGTCACCCGACACTGCAGGGCGTGGCCGTCCAGCTTGACGTCATATTGGGAGGCACAGCCCGTCGCCTCGACCAGCGATTTGCCCTCGGCAATCAAAATCTGCGCGCGGACAATATCAATACCAGTAACCTCTTCGGTCACGGTGTGTTCGACCTGCACGCGTGGGTGCACTTCGATGAAATAGAATTCGCCTGAATCCATATCCATCAGGAACTCAACCGTGCCTGCACATTCATAGTTCACGTGGGCGCAGATTTTCTTACCCAGGTTACAAAGCTGCTCGCGTTGCGTACCGGATAGATACGGGGCAGGGGCGCGTTCCACGACCTTCTGATTGCGGCGTTGAACGGAACAATCGCGTTCCCACAAATGATACATCTGCCCATGAGTATCGCCCAGAATCTGCACCTCCACATGGCGGGCGCGAATGATCATCTTTTCCAGATAACCCTCGCCATTGCCGAATGCGGCTTCGGCCTCACGCCGCCCTTCGCGGACTTTCTCTTCCAGTTCATCTTCGGACATAATGGGCCGCATACCGCGACCACCACCGCCCCAGGATGCTTTCAGCATCAGGGGATAGCCGACCTCACGCGCCTGCTTTTTGATCAGGTCCATGTCGTCGCCCAGAACCTCGGTCGCCGGAATAACCGGTACACCGGCGTCAATCGCCACCTGCCGCGCGCTGGCCTTGTCGCCCAACTGGCGCATGGTCTGCGCCTTGGGACCGATGAAGGTGATGCCATTGGCCGCGCATGCATCCACAAATTCCGGGTTCTCGGACAAAAGACCATAGCCGGGATGGATCGCATCCGCGCCCGACATCTTGGCCACGCGAATGATCTCATCGATGCTAAGGTAAGCGGCCACCGGCCCCATGCCTTCACCGATGCGATATGCCTCATCCGCCTTGAACCGATGCAGGCCCAGCTTGTCCTCTTCTGCAAAGACGGCCACCGTCTTTTTACCCATCTCATTGGCGGCGCGCATGATGCGGATCGCAATCTCGCCCCGGTTGGCAATCAAGATTTTGTTAAACTCGGCCATCATTATCCCCTTCGCAGTTGCAGCATTCCTAAGGGGCAAATTCGGGGGCGTCTATAACGATTACTGGGTAGTTCTTAGGCAATCTGACAGATTTTTGAGCGTTTTTGCACCCAATTGCCCCATATTGCTGATCATGTCCTGCCGTAGAATATCCAGCACATGCGCTGCTCCGCGCTCGCCCAAAGCGCCCAGCCCATAGTGAAATGCACGGCCCAGCATCACGAAGTCTGCGCCCAGTGACAGCGCGCGCAGCACATCCAGGCCCCCTTCGATCCCACTGTCAAAGATCACCGGCAAATTCGTCGCCGCTCGCACTGCAGGCAGCGTTTCAATCGTGGCAGGCCCGCCATCAAACTGGCGGCCCGCATGGTTGCTGACCCAGATCGCATCGGCCCCTTCATCGGTCAGGCGCGCGGCATCATCCGGACGGCACACGCCCTTGACGATCAACGGCCCGTCCCAAACCTCGCGCAAGGATTTGAAATAGTCCCAATCGGGCGAGGTCCGCAGAAGGTATCCAATATGTTGAGTCGAGGGCAGGGCGCCCTTGATATCGGAATAACTGTCCATCAAGCGCATCCGGGGCATGCCCGTTTTGCGGATGCCATTGAGCCAGGCCGGGCATTGCGCGGCCTGCAGCGCCAACCGGGGCGTCAGCTTCGGCGGATTTGTGAGGCCACCGCGCGTCTGGCGTTCCCGGCGCGAGGCGACTGGAACATCCACGGTCAATACAAGCGTGCCAAACCCGGCGGCCTTCGCCCGCCCCAGAATGTCGTCCCGAATCCCCGGATCACGCGGCGGATAGAGCTGAAACCACGCATTGTCACCGGCATGCGGTCCCACATCCTCCGGCAGCTGGCTCGCCACTGTCGACAACGTATAAGGAATGCTTTTCTTTGCCGCCGTGCGTGCCAGCATCTGCTCCGCCCCCGGCCAGATCAGCCCCGACATGCCTACTGGTGCTATGCCCACCGGCAGCGGATGCTCTTGACCCAGTAACCTCACTGATAGGTCCGGCTCAAACTCCCCATGCAGGATCGACGGGTTCAACAGCACCCGATCCAGCGCCGCGCGGTTCCGCCTTTGCGTCGCCTCAACCCCCGTCGCGCTGTCCAGATATTCCCACACAAAATGAGGGATACGCCGCTTCGCGCGGGCCTTGAGGTCAGAAATGGCAGGGTAACGGTTGTGCAGTGTCATGGGCGTGACGTTAACCCTGCGAAGGGTGAAGTCAACGCGGCGGAACATTAGTAGAACAAGGGGTTTTCCTATCCACGGATTCGGGCTACCTTCGCACGCATGAGCAGTTTTTCCGAAGATGACGCGTTCGAAGCCGCCGTGCCGCTGAGCCAGCGGGCGATGGCGCAGCGCGCGCCAACCTATCTGGACGGGCTGAACCCCGCGCAGCGCGAAGCCGTCGAGACCTTGCAAGGCCCCGTTCTGATGCTCGCCGGGGCAGGAACCGGGAAAACCAAAGCGCTGACCACCCGCATTGCGCATCTACTCGCCACCGGCACCGCGCGCCCACACGAAATCCTGGCTGTGACCTTCACCAACAAGGCCGCGCGCGAGATGAAGCAGCGCATCGGCAGCCACATGGGCGAGGCGGTCGAAGGCATGCCTTGGCTGGGCACCTTCCATTCTGTCTGTGCCAAGCTGCTGCGGCGGCATGCGGAACTGGTGAACCTTAAATCCAACTTCACCATTCTGGATACTGACGACCAGATCAGGCTGATGAAACAACTCATCCAAGCCGCCAATATCGACGACAAACGCTGGCCCGCGCGCATGCTGTCGGGGATCATCGATAGCTGGAAAAACAAGGCCTACACGCCCGACAAGGTCCCCGTCGCTGACAGCGGCGCGTTCGATCATAAAGGCGTTGAACTCTACGCCGCCTATCAGGCCCGCCTGCGCGATCTGAATGCTGTCGATTTCGGCGATATCCTTTTGCACATGGTCACAATCTTTCAGACCCATGAAGACGTGCTGGAGCAATCCCAACGTTGGTTCCGCTACATCCTCGTCGATGAATACCAAGACACCAACGTCGCGCAGTACATGTGGCTGCGCCTGCTGGCGGGCGGGCATAAGAATATCTGCTGCGTCGGCGATGACGATCAGTCGATCTATGGGTGGCGCGGGGCTGAGGTGGGCAATATCCTGCGGTTCGAAAAGGATTTTCCGGGCGCACATGTGGTGCGGCTTGAGGAAAACTACCGTTCCACGCCGCATATCCTCGCCGCCGCCTCTGGTGTCATCGCGGCGAACAAAGGGCGTCTGGGCAAGACGCTGTTTACCTCTCGGACAGATGGCGAAAAGGTCCGCCTGATCGGTCATTGGGACGGCGAGGAAGAAGCGCGGTGGATCGGCGAGGAACTCGAGGCGATGCAACGCGGTACCCGCGGCATGGACCCGATGGGGCTGGAGAAAATGGCGATCCTTGTCCGCGCCTCGCATCAGATGCGTGCATTCGAGGATCGGTTCCTGACCATCGGTCTGCCTTACCGCGTGATAGGCGGCCCACGGTTCTACGAGCGCATGGAAATCCGCGATGCGATGGCCTATTTCCGGCTCGCCGTCAGCCCAGAGGATGATCTGGCGTTCGAGCGGATCGTGAACACCCCCAAACGTGGTTTAGGCGATAAAGCGGTGCAAACAATCCAACGCACCGCGCGAAGCAATGGGGTATCGCTGGTTGAGGGTGCACGTTTGGTCTGCCAAGGCAAACTGCTTGGCGGCAAGGGCCTGAAAGAGCTTACCATACTGGTCGATGCGATTGACCGCTGGAGCGGTCAGGTGCGGGCCGAGGCCGACACACATGTCGAACTGGCCGAGATGATCCTGGATGAAAGCGGCTACACAGGTTTCTGGCAAAACGACAAAACGCCCGAGGCGCCGGGGCGTCTGGAAAACCTCAAGGAACTCGTCAAGGCGCTGGAAAATTTCGAGAACCTGCAAGGCTTCCTCGAACATGTCAGCCTGATCATGGACAACGAAAGCGATGAGCCGGGCGAAAAGGTCTCCATCATGACCCTGCACGCGGCCAAGGGCCTCGAATTTCCCGCCGTGTTCCTGCCGGGCTGGGAAGACGGGCTGTTCCCGTCGCAACGGTCCATGGATGAAAGCGGTTTGAAAGGTCTCGAAGAGGAACGCAGATTGGCCTATGTGGGCATCACCCGGGCCGAGGAACTCTGCACTATTTCCTTTGCCGCCAATCGGCGGGTCTACGGCCAATGGCAATCGCAAATGCCGTCCCGTTTCATTGATGAGCTTCCCGAAGATCATGTCGAGGTGCTGACGCCACCCGGCCTCTACGGCGGCGGTTATGGGGCCGCGGGCATGGCTGCCAGTGCATCACCGGCCATCGCTGGCGGTTTACGGTCCGACCTGCACGAACGCGCGGCGGAGGCGAATGTTTACAACTCCCCAGGATGGCGCAGGTTACAGGCCAAGGGCCAGCAGCGCGGGATGTCGCAGCCCAGCGAGGCGCGCAACATGACCATCGACATGGATGCCGTCAGCGCGTTCACCGAAGGTGACCGCGTCTTTCACCAGAAATTCGGCTATGGTGAGGTGATGGGGATCGAAGGTGACAAACTGCAGATCGAATTCGACAAAGCCGGGTCAAAGAATGTCGTGGCCAAGTTTGTCGTGAATGCCGCACAGGCGGATGATGTGCCGTTCTAATGGCGAAGGCTTTTCATAACGAAAAGTCTTTGTCCCGCATCAAATTTCGAGAAATTTGATACCGCTTTAGGGATCATCCACGCTGCCGATGATCCGTGCCGGATTGCCTAAGGCGATCATGCGTGCAGGCACGTCCTTGGTCACCACCGCCCCCGCGCCAATGATCGCCCCATCCCCAATGGTGACACCGGGCATCACGATTGCGCCTGCGCCGATCCATGCATAGGCCCCGATGGCAATGGGCCTTGCGATATTGATCACATCGAAGGGTGGAACGGCGCCATGCTTGGGGCGAATGCGATCCTCTGGGCGTTTGGGATGGCTGGCCGTGATTAGCTGCACATTCGGCCCAAGGGCGGCATGATCCCCAATCGTGATCGTGTTGCTGTCCAGAAACGTCGCACCAGCATTCACGAACACCCATTCGCCTAGATGCACATGGCATCCAAATTCAACAAAGAACGGCGGTGTCATCACACATGGCCCGGCAACGCTGCCAAAAAGTGCGCGCATCGCGGCCAACTGACCTGCCACATCATCGGGCGCAACGGCATCCAGTGCGGCCTTTTTCGCCACCCGCGCCGTTGCAAGCGCGCGAATTTCGGGATCAAGCCCGGAATGCGGTGCACCGGCCAACATCTTTTCATATTCTGTCATAGGGCACTTATGACTGGCCAAGTCTAATGTGTCAGCATTGGATAAAGCGATACAACCAGTAGCACCGCCATGGTGACATTGAACGCGCGCAGCCGCCGTGTAGAGCCAAGCCATCGGCGCACTTGTACCCCCAGCCAGGCCCAGACCGAGACGGATGGCAGGTTCGTCGCAGCAAACACTCCCGCGACAATCAGGGATCCGACCCAAATACCCATGTCCTGCGGGGCATAGGCACTGATGGCGGTGATGGCCATGAACCACGCCTTTGGATTCACCCATTGAAAGGCGGCGGCCTGCAAAAACGTAAACGGCTTGCCAGTCACTTCTTTCGCCTCTGGCGGCACCGCATTCGCGATCTTCCAGGCGAGCCACATCATGTAAGCTGCACTCAGCACTTTCAGCACGATGTTCAATACCGGATAGGCCTCGAACACGCGCAGCAGCACAACGCCGACCATCGTCACCATAAACGCATGGCCCAGCGAAATACCCAGCATATGCGGCACAGTGCGCATCAGCCCGTAATTCGCCCCCGAAGCCATGAGCATCAGGTTATTGGGACCGGGCGTGATCGAGCTGGCAAAGGCAAAACCGACCAAGGCAATGAGGATTTCGTAATTCATTACGCAACAATAAGCGTGAAACAGCACAATGAAATTGCCAAATTGCGCAAATAGCGGCTAACCTCACAATCCATGAGTAAATCAGACCGAATAAACGACAAAATATTGCGCGCGCTATCCTTGGATGGACGGATCAGCAACCTGCAACTGGCCGAAAAGGTTGGGCTGTCGCCCTCCGCCTGCCTGCGTCGCGTGCAGGACCTCGAACGCAGGGGCGTCATCAAGGGCTACCGCGCAAGGCTGGACCCCGCGCAAACCGGACGCGCCTATGTGGTCTACGTAGCGGTCGGATTGGCAGAGCACACAAAAGCGGCCCAAAGCGGTTTCGAATGGGCCATGCAGCGCGCCGACGAGGTCACCGAATGCCACAACGTGGCAGGGGCCTTTGAATACATCCTGCGGGTGGAGGTGGCCGATCTGCCCGCTTACAAAGCGTTCCATACGGATATTCTGGGCACCGTTCCACATGTCCGTTCAATCACCAGCTACATGGTGATGGGCTCACCCAAAGATACACGGGCTTAACCCTCAAAAGCATCACCCAATGCCCCAAAAACAAAAAACGACGATGCCCGGGAGGAGGTGGACATCGCCGTTCTTATTGATCAGCGCCCGCCATCTCTGGGAGGAGTAGAGCGGGGCGCGTCCTCGCCAGCATTGCTCGGGAGGAGGTGAGCGCCGCTAGCGGTGTAATCGGTTCCAACCCGGGAGGAGGTGGGCGGTTCCGAAACTGCTGTCATAAAGTGGCGGCACCCGGGAGGAGGTGGATGCCGCCACCTTATTGGTGACCCGTTGCTCAGGGAGGAGGAGAGAGCGCAGGGTCCGTCAGATCTGCCTAAAGGGAGGAGGCGGCAGATCCGATCCGTGAATTCACTTGCCGTAGGCTGCTTCCAGTGCGATGCCCTTGATCATTGACCGGCTGAGACCCAGATCAGTGAGGTCACGGTCAGAAAGGTCGCTTAGCTCTTTCAGTGTCGTACGGTATACTTTGCGTTTTGCGGCTTTTTCTGCGAGTTCAACCTTCAGCGCGCTAAAGCGTTGGGCAAACGAGAAACCAGCAAGGCCTGTGTCAGTGTTGTATGTCATCTGCTCATCTCATCTTGAATATGGGCCGGTATTCCGCCCTCTTGCCTCTAAGATGTAGGATAATGCTGCAGTTGCACAATAGTTCTTTGGTCAACGCTGCTATGCAGAAAATGCATAAGCATTACTGACCTAACGTCATCAATCTGTCGCATTTATGTGCGTCTGTGTCCAAACCCTTGCGCTTTGCTGAAATCATGCCAGATGGTGAGGAGAATTTGGTCGTTTTGGGAAACGAAAGGTAAACACATGGCCGTCACCCGTGATGAAATCTTAGGCGCTTTGTCGCGACTCACATTACCGGGTGGGGATGATTTGGTGTCGCGTGATATGGTGCGGGCCCTTACGATCGACGGTACGTCGGTGCGCTTTGTGATTGAGGCTGCTGATCCGGCTGAGGCCGCGAAAATGGATGGCGTGCGCAGGGCCGCTGAGCAATTAATCAGTAGCTTGCCCGGTGTGGATGCCGCTTCGGTCGTTTTGACAGCCCACGGACCCGCACCCAAGGCCCCTGAAGCGCCATCGCTCAAAATCGGGCGTCACCCCACACCTCAAGCCGGTCCTGCCAAGGTTACGGGCGTCGATCGCATTCTCGCTATCGGTTCCGGCAAGGGCGGGGTCGGCAAATCAACCGTATCATCCAACCTCGCGGTGGCGCTTGCACGCGAAGGTCGCCGGGTTGGCCTGCTCGATGCCGATATCTATGGGCCGTCCCAACCCCGCATGATGGGCGTGAACAAGCGGCCGGGCAGCCCCGACGGTAAAACGATCATCCCGCTGCAGGCCCATGGGGTCACGGTGATGTCGATCGGTTTCATGGTAGACCCTGACAAAGCCGTCGTGTGGCGCGGACCTATGTTGATGGGTGCGCTGCAACAGATGCTGGGGCAGGTGCAATGGGGTGAACTGGACGTGCTGATCGTCGATCTGCCGCCAGGAACGGGTGATGTGCAATTGACGCTTTGCCAGAAAACGCACCTGACCGGTGCCATTGTCGTCAGCACGCCGCAGGATGTGGCCCTGATCGACGCGCGCAAGGCATTGGATATGTTCAACAACCTGAACACACCCGTCCTCGGCCTGATCGAAAACATGTCCACCTTCCACTGCCCCAGTTGCGGGCACGAGGCGCATATCTTCGGTCATGGCGGTGTCGCAGCAGAGGCTGAGCGGATCGGCGTACCACTGCTTGGCTCACTGCCCATCGACCTTGACACACGGCTTGCCGGGGATGGCGGGACGCCCATTGCGGCTGGCGATAGCCCCATGGCCGATGCCTACCGCGTCCTTGCGCGGCGCTTCATTGAAGGTGGCATGGCGTGATCATCCGACGGGCGGAGGCTGCGGATTTCGACCGCATTTGGCCGCTTTTGCGCGACGTATTCAGGGCAGGGGATACCTATGCCGTTGATCCGGACATCGCCAAGGATGCTGCCCCGGGATTATTGGGTAACCGATGCAAAAGCGACCTATGCGGCCGAAGATGCCGACAAGATCCTTGGCACCTATTACATCACAACCAACCAACCCGGCGGCGGGGCACATATCTGCAACTGCGGATATGTCGCGGCGCCCCAAGCGCGCGGGCAGGGGCTTGCCGCGCAGATATGCGAACATAGCCAGACCGAGGCAAGCGCCCTTGGCTACAAGGCCATGCAGTTCAACTTTGTCCTCGCGAGCAATACAGGCGCCGTCAAACTCTGGCACCGGCTTGGATTTGAGACGATTGGCACGATACCCGATGCATTTGTCCATCCGCAGCAAGGCATGGTTGATGCCCACGTGATGTATAAGCGACTGAACTGGACGCAACGAAACGCCAAGCGGTCATGTTTGTTGCCAGTGCCATGCCGCCTCGCCCGCCCAATCAGGACGGTATCACCCCAGTAGGTTGCCGATATTCATCTTCATTGTCTTCTTGAGGCTTGGTTTTTTGCGCAGAACCGGCAAAGCGGCGGCTGCTTTCGCAGAAAGCATCCCGGCGGCCATAGCCTGATGCAGGCGTTCCTGCACCCAACGACCTGAATTGGGAAATATCGCTTTGGCGAGTTTGTCCAGCGAATGGTGGCGGGATATCCGCCCCGCAACGACGATCTGGCGTTTGTCCGATAGTCCCGGCGCAAAGCATTGGGCCGGGATCATTCGCCGGGCCACGACGGTTTCGACCCCTGCATTTGGTATCTCGGGATCCTGCTGAATGACGGTGAAGTCGACATCCGCGTACTTTTGCTGCGAATGGGTCATGCGGCACCGTGCCCCGGCAATGATGAAGCCTCGGTCAACGGCAGCGGGAAAACCGTGTAAGGGTCTACGGGAAATCATGGAATCAATGTGATATTCGAATCACATCTCCACAAATTTGCGCTCCTGATACTCGCAAATAGCACCAAATTACGCCATCTATCAGCGTAATTCTCCAACAGTTTTCATCAGAAACGATATTTCCGGGATTTTTGTGAACTATGCTAAATCCCCTATATATTGTGTCCATATCGCATCGAAGCCCAACAAATATGTACGATTGGCCATTCTCAACCCCATATCTTGTTTTCGGCAGTGCTGAAAAACACCATGTAGTACCATGAATTCCCAAAAAAGTGTTGATCGGTGAGCCAAGCGGTGCCACAAAGGGTCCACGGTAAGGACGACCAAGACTTCAAACGGGGCGCCAAGAACCCCACCGGCAAAGCCAGGTTTCATACAGGCTACGCCCTTACCCAACAAAGATCCGGCGCGTGAGCGAGCAGACATCCCCCCAGGTGGCACGCGCAGTCGGACTTCCCAGCAAATGGGACGAGGGCGGCGGGTTGATCAGTGGCAGCAGATCAACCCGTCGTTTTCACATCTAAGGCACGTTTTGGGGGGAGTGAGGGACCGAGGGACAGTGGTTCTGAGTTTTACAGGCGAACACACCCAAAAGGTGGACGGTAAGGGGCGCATGTCGATCCCGGCCGATTTTCGTCGTGTGCTTGAAGCCGGCGACCCCGAATGGACGACCGGCCTGTCCCCCCGCATGTACCTGCTTTACGGCGATCACCTGAAAAACCAGTTGCACGGCTACACGGTCGATGAATTCAACAAGGTGGTTGATCAAATCAACGCGCTGCCCCGCGGTTCGGCCAACAAGAAAAAACTGTCCCGTTTGATCATCGGCCAATCGATCCGCCTCGACGTTGATAAAGACGGGCGCACCGTTATGCCTATCAAACAGCGGCAAAAACTGGGCCTGACCGATGGTGAACTCACCTTCAGTGGCCTTGGCGATCATTTTGAAATCTGGAAGGCAGAGACGTTCGCAGCAGAGGTGTCAGAGGACCTCACCGGTTGGCTGGATGAACAGGAGGATGGCTTTGATCCGCTCATCCTGCTGGATGAGTAGATCACAATGTCCGCTGCCGCAGAGACCTCACCCCATATCCCCGTTCTGATCCGACCGCTCATCGCAGCGGTTTCGCCCGTTTCTGGGGTCTGGCTTGATGGGACCTTTGGTAATGGGGGTTATACGCGCGCCCTGCTGGCGGCAGGGGCGGCAAAGGTCATCGGGGTGGATCGTGATCCGCTGGCGTTTGAAATGGCCGCCGACTGGATCGGCGACTATGGCGACCGGATTGAAACCGTCGCGGGTGTGTTCTCCAAGCTCGATGAATATGGCCATGACCTGGACGGTGTTGTACTCGACCTCGGCGTCAGTTCCATGCAGCTCGACATCGCAGAACGTGGCTTTTCCTTCATGCGCGACGGTCCGCTGGACATGCGTATGTCGCAAGAAGGGCCGTCTGCTGCCGATCTCTGCAACGAAGCAGATGAAGCAGAACTCGCTGATATCATTTACCTTTATGGCGAAGAACGCGCCTCGCGCCGTATCGCCAAAGCCATTCTGGCCGCTCGCCCGCTTTCGACGACCTTGGAATTATCGAAGGTCGTCGAAAGCTGCCTGCCGCGTGCCAAACCCGGTCAATCGCACCCGGCAACGCGCACATTTCAGGCGTTGCGCATCGCGGTAAACAACGAATATGGCGAACTGGC
>ERZ1740062.329-NODE-329-length-30750-cov-5.094120_pt1 | contig 30750 bp, 30 predicted proteins | sample MGYA00581741_ERZ1740062 | MGnify/ENA primary metagenome ERZ1740062 (study PRJEB43018, sample SAMN04849747) | marine metagenome | isolation source: floating plastic debris | place: Pacific Ocean | collected 2008-09-01 | study: EMG produced TPA metagenomics assembly...
AATTGCCCAAGGCATTATCGACAAGGATTATATTAATAGCCTTGTAGCAGAGTACAAGAAGAACCTGGAAGAGGACTTATTGGATTCTCGTAAAATTGAAAAAACCCGAATCACTCCGTTCATGGAAGACGAATGGGGAGGATTTGGTCAAGTGGTTGAAGATGCCATGTTGGCACCAATGGACACCACCTATACACAAAGTAAATTAGATGCTGTAGCCAAAGCCATCACCGAGCTACCTGCTGACTAGAAATTCTTGCGTAAGCTAGAACGTTTGGTACAGGCTCGAAAGAAAATGTATTTCGAGGACAATCGTTTGGATTGGGCCATGGGCGAGTTGTTGGCATATGGGTCCTTGATTGAAGAGGGCTTTAATGTTCGTATCACCGGGCAAGATGTGGAACGGGGAACCTTTTCGCACCGCCATGCAGTCATCAAAACAGAAATGCACGAAGAAGAAGTGGTGCAATTGAATTTGATGGGAGAACACCAAAATGGGAAATTCCACATTTACAACTCATTACTTTCTGAATATGCAGTAATGGGCTTTGACTATGGTTATGCCATGGCGAGTCCGAAGACCTTGGCCATTTGGGAAGCGCAATTCGGAGATTTCAGCAACGGTGCTCAAATCATCTTGGATCAATATCTGTCCTCGGCAGAGGACAAATGGAAACTCCAAAACGGTTTGGTTTTGTTCTTGCCACACGGTTATGAAGGGCAAGGTGCGGAACACTCCTCCGCGCGTATGGAACGCTACCTGCAATTGTGCGCAAAAGACAATATGTTCGTGGCCGATGTGACCACCCCGGCGAATATGTTCCATTTGTTACGCAGACAAATGAAGGCGGATTTTAGAAAGCCTTTAGTGGTGTTTACGCCTAAAAGTTTGTTGCGCCATCCGCGAGTGCTTTCATCCAAAGAAGAAATGGCTGCGGGAGGCTTCCAAATGGTAATTGATGATGAAACGGCGGAACCCAAGAACATCAAATCTTTAGTGTTCTGTACCGGTAAGTTTTATTATGATTTGTTGGATAGGAAAGAGAAAGAGGAACGAAACGATGTGGCCTTGGTGCGCATCGAACAACTCTTCCCCCTTCCTGCCAAACAGATTCGGGAAATCATGCAGAAATATAAAAATGCAGAAGACGTAGTTTGGGCCCAAGAGGAACCCAGAAACATGGGAGCTTGGGGTCATTTGTTAATGCATTTGGATGAAGCGAAGTCGTTTAGAGTAGCTTCCCGAAGATTTTATGGTGCGCCAGCGGCAGGAAGTGCAGTGCGTTCCCAAAGAAGACATGCTCAAGTGATTGATTATGTTTTTGATAAGACGAAGGACAACTTTGTGCGAAAAAATTTGAAATAAAATATTGAGATAAACGAACAATATGGTTTTAGAAATGAAAGTACCCTCACCAGGGGAATCCATAACCGAAGTTGAAATCGCCGAATGGTTGGTACAAGATGGCGATTACGTTGAAAAAGATCAAGCTATTGCAGAGGTGGAATCTGATAAGGCCACCTTGGAACTTCCTGCTGAGGAAAGTGGCATCATCACCTTAAAAGCAGAAGAAGGAGATGCGGTAGCCGTAGGAGAAGTCGTTTGTCTCATCGATACCAGTGCGGCCAAACCTGAAGGTGCCGCTGCGGCTGAAGAAGCACCCAAGGCCGAAGAAAAACCTGCGGAGAAACCTGCAGAAACACCTAAGCCTGCTGAACCAAAAGCGGAAACTTACGCTTCAGGAACACCATCACCCGCTGCGAAAAAGATTTTGGACGAGAAAGGTATTGTCCCATCGTCAGTTCAAGGTACAGGGCGTGACGGACGCATTACCAAAGAAGACGCGGTAAGCGCCGTTCCTTCCATGGGCACACCTACTGGGGGTAGCCGTGGTGAATCGCGTTCAAAACTATCCATGCTGCGCAGAAAAGTTGCAGAGCGGTTGGTAGCTGCGAAAAATGAAACTGCGATGTTGACCACCTTCAATGAGGTGGATATGTCTCCGATTTTCGCTTTGCGAAAAGAATACAAAGAGACCTTCAAAGAAAAACACGGGGTAAGTCTTGGCTTTATGTCCTTCTTTACCAAAGCGGTCATTCGTGCTTTACAAATGTATCCTGCGGTAAATTCCATGATTGATGGTAAAGAAATGATCAGCTATGATTTCTGCGACATTAGTATTGCAGTTTCTGGACCTAAAGGTTTGATGGTGCCTGTTATCCGAAATGCAGAAAACTTAACGTTTAGAGGCGTTGAAGCTGAGGTAAAACGCTTGGCTCTTCGTGCACGGGATGGTCAAATCACTGTGGACGAAATGACCGGTGGTACTTTCACTATTTCAAATGGTGGAGTTTTTGGTTCCATGTTATCTACTCCTATTATCAATCCTCCACAAAGTGGTATTCTTGGAATGCACAACATTGTGGAACGTCCCATCGCTAAAGATGGTCAGGTAGTCATTGCGCCTATTATGTACGTAGCACTTTCATATGACCATAGAATCATCGATGGAAAAGAATCTGTTGGCTTCTTGGTCGCTGTTAAAGAGGCTTTGGAAAATCCTACAGAGCTATTAATGGACGGGGATGTGAAAAAAGCACTGGAGCTGTAAGGAACAAATAGTCTAAAAATTTATTTCTTTTTCAAATAAAGGCGGCGTTTATCGTAATCGATTATCGCCTTCCCTTTTTTAAGGATATCTGCGCCGATAATCCCGTCGACGGGTTCGGTGTCATGAATGCTAAGCGCTTCGTTTACATGGACTAGGTTGAACAAAACTATTTTTTGGCGCTTTCTTTTCCATTTGCCTAACACAATTTGGTTTCCAGAAGAAATTTGGGTTTCCATATCGATGGCACCTGCACCTGCGGCCTTAATCTCTGATGACTTGGCCTTCATGGCGAAAACCTCCTGCTTATCCATGTCAATACAGGTATTTGAAGCACCAGTATCCAAAATGAAACGCCCCTTTACACCATTGACTTTCGCGGTTATGGCAAAATGATTGGTTGCGGTAAAGGTTAGTGGTATGCTCACATAGTGTTTTTCGAACAAGAATTTTTTCAAGGATTTCATAGGTTTTGCTGTGCTCATTTCAATGTGGAAAGCGAAGATAAATCTATTTTTGCGATATGATTTTGACTGATACGCATACCCATTTGTATAGCGAAGCCTTTGATGAAGATCGTGAAAGCGCGATTCAAAGGGCAATAGACCTTGGCGTACAACGTTTTTTCATCCCAGCGATAGATTCCACTTATACCCACGCCATGTTTGATTTAAAGGAAAAACATCCGGATAAGGTATTCTTGATGATGGGGCTTCACCCTACCCATGTCAAGGAAAATTATCAAACGGAACTGGACCATGTTGTCAAGATGCTAAACAAACATCAGTTTTATGCGGTAGGCGAAATTGGGATTGACTTGTATTGGGATAAGACCTTTTTGCCGCAACAGCAAGCCGCTTTTCGATTTCAAATCGGTTTGGCCAAAAAACTGGGTTTACCCATTGTCATTCATTGTCGGGAAGCGTTCGATGAGATTTTTGAAATTCTGGAAGAAGAAAAGGGTCCAGATTTGCATGGGATTTTTCATTGCTTTACTGGGAATCTCGAACAAGCCCAAAAAGCCATAGGCTACAATATGAAATTAGGTATTGGTGGAGTGGTGACCTTCAAAAACGGAAAGATAGATACCTTCTTAAATCAAATTCCACTAGAGCATATCGTGCTGGAGACGGATGCGCCTTATCTTGCTCCCGTACCGTATCGCGGTAAGCGTAACGAAAGTGCCTACCTTATTAAGGTGTTGGATAAGCTCTCCGAAGTATACGATTTGCCCAAACATGAAATTGCCCAAATTACCACTGAAAACAGTAAAAACGTCTTTTCCATTTAAGATATGGCAGAACGAACCAAAATACTTTTGATTTATACTGGTGGTACCATTGGCATGGTCAAGGATTACCAAACCGGTTCCTTGCGGGCATTTGATTTCAAAGAATTGGTGAACAATGTGCCCGAGTTGAACCAATTGGCGTGTGATTTAAGTGGTGTGTCCTTCAAAGTACCTATTGATTCCTCCAACGTATCTCCACTACACTGGAAGCGTATTGCGGAGCTTATTCGCGATAACTACGAAAAATATGATGGCTTTGTGGTGTTACATGGAAGTGACACTATGAGCTATTCTGCTTCGGCGCTCAGCTTTATGCTAGAGAACTTGGACAAGCCTGTAATTTTTACGGGCTCCCAGTTACCTATCGGGGATTTGCGTACGGATGCCAAAGAAAACTTGATTACCTCCATTCAGATTGCGACCTTAAAAGAGGAAGGGGTACCTGTAATCCAAGAAGTAGGACTCTACTTTGAATACAAACTCTATCGCGGTAATCGTACCACTAAATTAAACGCCGAACATTTTGAAGCCTTTGCTTCGCTGAATCATCCTCCTTTGGTAGAATCGGGAGTACATTTGAATGTAAGCCATACAAGTTTGTATCGAAAAACAGATTCGGAATCGTTCGAAATTCATACCAAAATGGATTCGAATGTGGCTGTGTTGAAACTGTTTCCTGGTATTGGCCAATCTCTGGTAAGAACCGTATGCACCACCACTGGATTGAAGGCACTGATTTTAGAAACCTATGGCGCTGGAAATGCACCTCTGGAAACCTGGTTTCTCACCGAAGTCAAACAGGCCATAGAAAGAGGATTGTTTGTTATCAACGTGACACAATGTATTGGAGGAAGCGTACAACCCGGCCAATATGAAACGAGTAGGGAGCTCATGGAAATGCAGGTGGCTAACGGTAAGGATATTACCACGGAATCAGCTTTGGCCAAGACGATGTACCTTTTGGGCAAAAACCTGTCAGCACTGGAATTCAAAGCGGTTTTCGAGCGTTCGCTACGCGGTGAAATGGTCTAAAATTAACGCACCAAATTTCCAGAACTAATTATTTTTTTGTTTATTGGCTCACCTAAAATTTAACTAGAGAGGTGGCCGAGTGGTCGAAGGCGCACGCCTGGAAAGTGTGTATACCCCAAAAGGGTATCGAGGGTTCGAATCCCTTCCTCTCTGCGGAATACATGATATTCAATTATAAAATTTTTATATCTTTAACATTAACATTATTAACTAACTAAATTAAGTTTGAAAGAAATGAAAAAAATATCCTTTTCTCTGGCTACCGCCGGAATGTTTGTCTTGGGAACCACTTCTGCCTCCGCAGCAATGTTGCAAGAAGGGGAAACAGCCAGTAAAGGTTTTACCCAAATATTGAAAGAACAATTCATTCAAGGAGGTCCTGCCTTCATGGGTATCGTATTGTTATGTTTGATTCTCGGGTTGGCCGTAGCAATTGAGCGTATCATTTATTTGAATTTGGCCAGTACCAATTCTGCAAAGTTGAAGCAACAAGTTGAAGATGCCCTAGCATCTGGTGGGGTTGAAGCAGCAAAAGAAGTTTGCCGAAACACTAAAGGACCTGTTGCGTCTATTTTCTACCAAGGGCTTGACCGTGCAGGTGAAGGTTTGGAGTCTGCTGAAAAAGCTGTTGTGGCTTACGGAGGCGTTCAAATGGGACAGTTGGAGAAAAACGTATCCTGGTTATCACTCTTCATCGCTATTGCACCCATGCTTGGGTTCATGGGTACAGTAATCGGTATGATTGCGGCCTTCCAAAAGATTGCAGCGGTAGGTAACTTGAGTGCATCCTTGATTGCAGGCGACATCCAGGTAGCACTTTTGACAACAGTATTCGGTCTTATCACTGCGATTATCCTTCAAATCTTTTACAACTACATCATCGCAAAAATCGATAGTATCGTTAACGACATGGAAGATTCTTCTATCTCTTTAATTGATATGTTGGCGGCACACAAAAAATAATTGACCAACCTTTAAACTATCGATAAAATGAATAAGATTATTAAAATAGCATTGATTGCCATAGGCTTGATTGCGGCTGGACTCTGGTTTGCTTTACCAGATGCCGAAGATCCCGAGGCAATTAACAGTGGCGCAATGGGCGCTATGTTTGCAGTAATGTACATCCTTTTGGCCATCGCTGTCGTAACAACCGTTTTCTTTGGTTTGAAAAAACTGCTTTCCACTCCAGGAAGTATCAAGAAAGCGTTGTTCGGTCTGGGCGGATTGGCCATCATCGTAGCAGTTTCATATGGACTTTCTTCAGGGAATGAAGCCGTAGTAACGGAAATGGCCGGAAGAGGTATTGAAACCACAGAAGGTACCGTGAAGAATGTAGGGATGGGACTTAATGTGTTTTTCATATTGACTGCTGTTGCTGTGGTACTCATGGTAGTACCCGGATTGAAGAAAATGTTTGTTAAATAAAAATGTAAGAGAAGATGCCTAGAAGAAAAGGAGCACCTGAGGTAAATGCGGGCTCGATGGCAGACATTGCGTTCCTTCTCCTCATCTTTTTCTTGGTTACCACAACCATAGAAACTGATGCTGGATTAGACCGTATGTTGCCGCCGATGGAGCCGCCAGATGAGGACGTTATTATCAAACAGAAAAACATCTTTACGGTTAACATTAACAAGAATGGACAACTATTGGTAGAAGATGATTTGATGAATCTGAAAGACTTACGCACTGCTGCAATTAGTTTTTTGGAAAATGGAGCGGATGGTAGTTGTAGTTATTGTAAAGGGAAAAAAGACCCTGCGTCATCGGATAATCCGACAAAAGCGATTATCTCATTGAAAAATGACAGAGAGACGAAGTACAGTATTTACATCACAGTGCAAAATGAATTGGTTGGAGCGTATAACGAACTCCGTAATCGTGAAGCACAACGATTGTACAACCGAGACTTTACTGAAATGGAAAGTGAGTACTTGAATCCAGAAACCCCGTCCAATGTTCGAGATGAACTGAAAGACAAGGTTAAGAATATTCAGGATATGTTTCCACAGAAACTTTCGGAAGCAGAAACATCAACAAATTAAACTAAGTATTCATGGCAAAATTTGCAAAATAGAAAGATGGAGACTTGCCGGCGGTGTCGACGGCCTCCCTGCCTGATATCGTGTTTATGTTGTTGTTTTTCTTTATGACCGTAACCACGATGAAAGATAGCTCTTTGTTGGTTGAAAATACCCTTCCAAATGCAACTGAAATTAAGAAGTTGGAAAAGAAGGATAGGGTGATTTACATCTACATAGGTAAACCAACTCAGGAGTATGCAAAAGTTTTTGGTACTGAACCTAAAATCCAGTTGAACGATAAGTTCGCCAATGTGGATGAGGTAGGTTCTTATATTTTGGCTGAAAGAGCCAAAAAACCGCCAGAGCTTCAAAATGTTTTGACTACTGCTTTGAAAGTGGATAAGAATGCCAATATGGGTCTTATCGCTGATATAAAGCAAGAGTTGAGAAAGGTGAATGCCCTTAAAGTAAACTACACAACTTACGACGGGGACGCTTTCAATAACTTGAAGTAGTACAATACTCAAAATCAATTAAACGCTCCATTTTTGGGGCGTTTTTTGTTACTAAACCTTTTTGAACAATGAAGTTATTGAAGATTGGTTTTATGTGTATGTCCAGCCTGATTATGGCGCAGGAAGTAGACCAGGTCAATCCCATTGTCTTGGATGATAAGTACCTAGAAGACCAGTTTTACTTTGGTACGGGAATCAACTTTTTATTGGACAAACCTGACGATGTGGGGCAAAATAGTTTGTCTTACAGTTTGCAATTGGGCTTTATCAAGGATATTCCAATGAACCAAAGGCGTAACATTGGAATGGGCATAGGTTTGGGATATGCTGCGAATTCGTTTTACAATAATGTCAGGGTTACCCAAAATGAAGTGGGTTTCAACTATGCTATAGTATCTGCTGACGACTTTAAGCGCAATAAATTGGAAACCCATACAGTAGAGATGCCCGTACAACTCCGATGGAGAACCTCAAATGCTTCGGAATATAAGTTTTGGCGTTTGTACACGGGCCTGCGATTGGGCTATGTGTTTTCCGGGCGTTCCAAATTTGTGGATGATATGGGCAGCGAAGCGTTTTCGAATGATGATATTGAGCCATTTCAATATGGATTAACCGTAAATTTTGGCTATAACACCTTAAACCTTCATGCATATTACGGGTTGAACCGATTACTAAAGCAGGGAATTCAAACAGCTGACGGCGTCGAAATCAACTTCAGGGTACTGCGAGTAGGGATTATGTTTTACATTCTATAGCCAGTACTTCAGAATAATAAGTTGGGAGAAGATACCAAGCAAAAGCCCAATAAATAATTCAGCCTTGCTATGCGCCTTTACATAGAGTCGTGATGTGGCGACCAATCCGGTAAACAAAGTAAAAACACTGATGTCCAAGGTAATGTTGATTTCAAAATGGATGCTTAATCCAATCATGAACATCAAAATACTACCCATTCCTAGAAGGTGAATACTGGTTTTTATTTTCAAAAAAAGAAGGATGAGCGTTGCCCCGGTTGCTGCTAATAGTCCCAAAAAGAAATAAAACAATTCGGGTACAAAGTTGTTGGGAATGACTTTGTATAAAATCAAGAACAATAGAATGGCCTGTATGTAAAGCGGGTACTTTCGTTCTTTTAAGGTGGGTAGAAATATGGAATGAATGACCCCCAAGTTTTTCAGAATCAAAAAGAAAATAATAGGAATGATTACCGTAAGGATGAAAATTGGGAGAATATTTCCGCTTTGAATTTCAAGTGAACTGTACTTTGGGGTAATCAGAAAGTACATCACCGTACCTCCGATAGGCACAAAAAGGGGATGGAAAATATAGGAGACCAAATGAAGAAAGTGGCGCATCAGATTTGTTTTCGTAGGCGTGCTACGGGAATGCCTAGTTGTTCCCGATATTTCGCCACGGTTCTTCTTGCAATGGGATACCCCCTTTCTTTCAAAATTTTAGCCAGTTTATCATCAGTGAGAGGCTTTTTCTTTTCCTCTTCACCAATAACGGTTTCCAAAATCTTTTTGATTTCACGCGTAGAGACATCCTCCCCTTGCTCGTTTTTCATCGCTTCTGAGAAAAACTCTTTGATGAGTTTGGTTCCATAGGGCGTATCCACATATTTGCTATTGGCCACGCGCGATACCGTAGAGACATCCATACCAATCTGGTCGGCAATATCCTTCAAAATCATAGGGCGTAGTTTACGCTCATCTCCCGTCAAAAAGTAATCTTTTTGATATTGCATTATGGTGTTCATGGTGATGAACAAGGTCTGCTGCCTTTGCTTAATGGCATCAATAAACCATTTTGCGGCATCCAATTTTTGCTTGATAAAAAGCACCGTATCCTTTTGGGATTTGGACTTTTCTTTCGCGTTCTTGTACCCCTCGAGCATATTGCTGTATTCTCGAGAAACATGAAGCTCTGGTGCATTTCGTCCATTCAAGCTTAATTCCAATTCACCTTCAACAATGCGTATGGAAAAATCAGGAACGATGTGCTCAATGATTCGGGTACTACCGGCATACGAACCGCCAGGTTTTGGGTTTAATTTCTCAATTTCCGAGATGGCACCTTTCAATTCTTCTTCACTGACTTGATGCTTTTGCATCAGTTTGCTGTAGTGTTTTTTGATGAACTGCTCAAAGGATTTGCTCAAGATGGCAATGGCCAATTCCAAAGCAGGGGTCTTTTCCTTTCGTTTGAGTTGAAGAATCAAACATTCATCCAAGGAGCGGGCTCCAACCCCAGGGGGGTCCAAAGCTTGAACGACTTTCAACACTTCGTTTATCACGTCTTCTTCTACATAGATGTTTTGTGTAAACGCCAAATCATCCATGATGTCAGGAAGAGGTCTTCTGATGTAGCCACTTTCGTCTATACTCCCAACCAAGAACTCTGCAATGGCCCATTCGTCATCATTCAAGTTGACGGTATTGAGCTGGTTCAGCAAATATTGATTGAAGGAAATCCCAGAAGCATAGGGAATGCTTTTTTCGTCATCATCTGCGCTGTAGTTGCTCGTCTGCGTTCGGTAATCGGGGACTTCATCATCACTTAAATAATCATCAATATTGATGTCTTCAGCAGTAATAGTTTCTCCTTCCCCAGTATCACCATATTCATCGTAATTATCGTCTAGGGAGTCGGCAGTTTCTGCTTTACCGCTTTCCAAGGCAGGATTTTCTTCCAATTCTTGTTTTAAGCGTTGTTCAAAGGCTTGTGTAGGCAACTGAATCAGCTTCATTAACTGAATCTGTTGCGGCGACAGCTTTTGGGAAAGCTTGAATTGAAGGTGTTGTTTCAGCATTGATTGATGGGGTCTACCTACGCATAAATTTACGCAATCGAATCAAAACTCTGCATTCTGCGGTGTTCTTGGATAAGGAATAACATCACGAATGTTGCCCATACCCGTAGCAAACAATACAAGACGTTCAAAACCAAGGCCAAAACCACTGTGAACAGCAGTGCCAAACCTTCGCAAATCAAGGTACCACCAGAGTTCTTCCTCGTCGATATGCAAATCGGTTATTTTTTGTTTCAAAACGTCCAAACGTTCTTCCCTTTGAGAACCACCGGCAATTTCACCTATACCAGGAAAAAGCACATCCATGGCGCGAACCGTTTTTCCATCGTCGTTCAGGCGCATGTAAAACGCTTTAATGTTGGCGGGATAGTCGAACAGAATAACAGGACACTTGAAGTGTTTTTCGACCAAGAAGCGCTCGTGCTCACTTTGCAAATCGGCACCCCACTCATTAATAGGATATTGGAACTTTTTCTTTTTATTCGGTTTGCTATTTCGTAAATTGTCAAAGGCCTCAGTATAGGTTACCCTTTTGAAGTTGTTATCGACTACAAATTTGAGCTTTTCAATCAACGACATTTCACTTCGCTCGTTTTGAGGTTTGGTCTTTTCTTCATCCAAAAGCCTTTTTTCCAAGAAAGCAATGTCCTCAGCACAATGCTCCAGCGCATAACGAATGGTGTATTTGATAAAATCCTCAGCTAAATCCATGTTGGCATCCAAGTCATAAAAAGCCATTTCGGGTTCAATCATCCAGAACTCTGCCAAGTGCCTTGACGTGTTGGAGTTTTCCGCTCTAAACGTGGGGCCGAAGGTGTAGACCTTTCCTAGTCCCATCGCGTAGGTTTCTGCTTCCAACTGTCCTGAAACCGTGAGATTGGTTTCCTTTCCAAAGAAGTCTTGTTTGAAATCCACTTCTCCGTCCTCGTTTTGTGGCGGGTTTTTAGGGTCCAATACGCTTACTCGAAACATTTCACCAGCACCTTCCGCATCCGAACCGGTTATGATGGGCGCATGCATGTAATAGAATCCATTTTGAACGAAATACTGGTGCACTGCGAACGACAAGGCCGATCGCACCCGCATTACCGCGGAAAACGTATTCGTTCGCACCCTTAGGTGGGCTTTTTCTCGTAAAAACTCCAAGGAGTGTTTTTTGGGTTGGATGGGATAGGTTTCAGGATCTGCCGTGCCGTGCACGAAAATAGAATCCACCTGAATCTCCACACTTTGTCCTTTTCCCTGGCTTTCAACCAAGGTTCCAGTGACTTTTATTGCCGCACCAACCGTAATCTGTTGAAGTAATGATTCTTCGAACTTTTCAAAATCCACTACGCACTGGAGATTGGACAAGGTAGATCCATCATTTAACGCAATGAATCGATTGCTTCTAAATGCCCTTACCCACCCGTTTACGGTGAGGGTTTCTCCTGTACTCTGTTTTTCAAGTATGGTTTTAATCGGATGCGACTTCATGTCGAAAAAAATTTGGGACCAAAGATAGTCGATTGACCAAAAAAGCAGGCAGTAATAACGGGGTTTATAGGCGTTGAAGCCTTATTTTTCTTCTGGGTTCAGCTCTTCCTTTGGTAAAATGTCGATTTGGGGTTTTTTCAACACCTGTTTATTGGCGATACTGCGTTCAAGGGATAGGAGCAAAGAAGGCAATAAAATGAGATTGGCCAACATCGCGAACATTAAAGTTGCAGACACCAAACCACCCAATGCCTTGGTGCCTCCAAAGCTGGAGATAATGAATACCGAGAAACCAAAAAACAAGACAATGGAAGTGTAAAACATGCTGACCCCAGTTTCGCGTAGAGCTGCATAGACGGATTTTTTGATTTGCCATCGGTTTGCCGCAAGTTCCTGACGATACTTAGCCAAAAAATGAATGGTATCATCTACTGAAATCCCAAAGGCAATACTAAACACCAAAATGGTCGAGGGTTTTATAGGAATGCCTAAAAAGCCCATTAATCCAGCGGTCACTACTAAGGGCAAAAGATTCGGAACCAATGAAATGATAATCATTCTGAAAGACCGGAATAGGTAGGCCATAAAAAGTGAAATCAAACCAATCGCGAGTGCCAACGAAATCAATAGGTTTTTAACTAGATATCGGGTTCCTTTTAGAAAGAGCAGCGCTTTGCCCGTCATGAAAACCGTGTATCGTTCCGAAGGAAAGAACTTATCAATGGCTTTTTGCATGTCTGATTCAATCTCTTCCATGCGTTCGATTTTGACATCCTGAAGATAAGCGGTTATGCGAGCGGTTTGCCCTGTACTGTCCATAAAACTCTCCAGTAAATCACCTTCCCCAGAAGAACGTCGAACCATGTCCATGATAAACGTATTCTCTTGAGAGGTGGGTAATTGATAGTATTTTGGAATGCCATTGTAAAAGACCTGTTTGGAGTATTTCACCAAATCCACTACGGAAATAGGCCTGGACAGTTCAGGGGTTTCGGTCATCAGGGTACCCAATTGGTCCATTCGCCGGAGGGTTGCCGGTTTGATGGCTCCATTTTTACGTTTGGTATCCACTACAATTTCCAAAGGCATTATTCCATCAAACTCCTCTTCAAAAAACCGAATGTCCTTAAAGTAATGCGTGTTTTTGGGCAAATCTTCGATGCGACTTCCCGTAATCTTTATCTGGTAAATACCAACAATGCTCAACACCAAAACGATAACCGAGGTAATGTACACTCCGATGCGATAATCGCGTACCATGCGCTCCATCCAATTCACAAAAATGTCTATCCATTTTTTATTGAGATGTTTTAAGTGCTTGGTCTTGGGCAAGGCCATAAAGCTGTATATGATTGGGATAATCAACAAGGACAGAATGAAAATCCCAATGATATTGATAGAAGCCACAATACCAAATTCCTTCAACAAATCACTATCCAGAATAATGAAGGTGGCAAAACCTGAAGCCGTGGTTACGTTGGTCATCAAAGTGGCATTCCCAATTTTGGAAATCACCCTTTGTAATGAAAGGGCTTGATTCCCATGTTTTTTGACTTCTTGCTGGTATTTATTGATGAGAAAGATACAGTTTGGGATTCCGATAACGATAATCAAAGGCGGAATCAAGGCGGTCAGAATGGTTATTTCATACTGAAGCAATCCCAAAATACCAAAGGCCCACATTACCCCAATAATCACCACACACATGGAAATAAAGGTGGCGCGAAAGCTTCGGAAAAAGAAAAAGAAAATCAGCGAAGTGACCAATAGTGCCCCGGCGATGAAAATACCTATTTCATCCACAATGGATTTAGTATTCCAAGTTCGGATATACGGCATGCCCGATACCCGAACATCCATATCGGTTTCCTGTTCAAAATTTTTGACCAAATCGCCCAAATCATTCAATATAAACTCGTTTCGAACAGGAGTACTCATGATATCCTTGTCGAGATATGCAATGGTCTGGATGGTTTCGCTATCCTTGTTGTAAATCAAACCTTCGTAGAAGGGTATGGATTGTATCAGGTTGTTTTTAAGCGAATCAATTTCATTGGAATTGGTGGGTGTGCCCTTTAAAAAGGGTTGCACAACAAACTGTTGTAAGGTGGTATCCTTTTCCAGTATTTTTAAATTATCAGTAGACACCACGAAGTCTACCTCAGGAAAGGCTTCAAGCTGTTTGCTGAGTTTGTTCCAGCGATTGAAGTTGTCCGTCTCAAAAAGGGCTTTGTCCCTAACCGCAAGGACAATAGCGTTACCTTCTTCGCCAAAAATATTGGTAAACGCTCGGTACTGGATGGTTGCTGGATGGTCTTCAGGAAGAATGTTGGCCTCCGTATTGGAAAATTGGATGTTTTTCCATTGCATGACCAAGAAAACGGTTGCCGCGGCTACAGCGCAAAGGATAAGAATCCTATTTCGTAAAATAATTCGTGCTACTGCTGGCCAGAATCCCTTGGTGAGCTTTGCAACCATAAAATCATTGTTGGCACAAAGGTAGAAAATGATTGCCTGAGCGCCTAGCGTATTTTGGTTTTAGAGCCTGGGCTAAACTTTCATGATTTCGGCCTCTTTGATCTTTAGGATGCTATCCACTTTTTTGATGAAGGTATCGGTCAGATCCTGAACATCAACTTCACCATTGCTCTTTAGGTCTTCGGAGATATCGAGCTTTTTGAGTTCTTTGTTGGCATCTTGGCGTGCATTTCGAATCCCGACCTTGGCATCTTCCGCTTCTCCTTTAGCTTGTTTTACCAACTGAATTCGTCGCTCCTCGGTAAGGGGTGGAACGTTGATGATAACCATTTCACCGTTGTTCATGGGGTTGAAACCTAGATTGGCATTCATGATGGCCGTTTCAACATCTTGAAGGATACTTTTTTCCCAGGGTTGCACCGAAATGGTCCGGGCATCTGGAGTATTGATGTTCGCTACCTGAGAAAGAGGCGTTGGCGAACCATAGTATTCCACCATTACAGTAGATAACATTACGGGACTTGCCTTACCAGCACGAATCTTTACGAGTGCTTTTTCAAGGTGAGTAATGGTACCATCCATGCTTTCTTTGGTCGAATCCAGTACAAAAGTTACTTCTTCATTCATGTTTGTATCATTTTAGTCTGGCGTTTTCGGTTAAATGTTGACCACCGTACCGATATTTTCGCCTTCTACAATTTTCATTAGGTTTCCTTTGGTGTTCATATCAAAGACTACAATAGGCAACTCGTTCTCTTGGCTAAGGGTAAAAGCCGTAGTGTCCATTACCTTGAGTCCCTTGGAAATTACATCGTTAAAGGAAATCTTATCAAATTTGGTAGCAGTTTTGTCTTTTTCCGGGTCCGAGGTATAGATACCATCTACGCGGGTTCCCTTTAGAATAACATCTGCTTTTATTTCAATAGCTCGTAAAACAGCCGCTGAGTCTGTGGTGAAATAGGGATTCCCTGTTCCTCCACCAAAAATGACCACTCTGCCTTTTTCCAAATGGCGCATGGCCCTTCTGCGGATAAAAGGTTCTGCAACTTCATTGATTTTAATGGCAGATTGCAATCGGGTTTCAATATTCTGAAGTTCCAAAGCACTTTGAAGGGCCAATCCATTGATGACCGTGGCCAGCATGCCCATATGGTCGCCTTGAACCCGGTCCATGCCTTGGCTTGCCCCAGCTAAACCTCTAAAAATATTGCCACCCCCAATTACAATGGCAATTTCAACGCCTTTGTCAACTACGGATTTTATCTCTTCAGCATATTCGGTAAGGCGATTGCCATCAATACCATATTGTTGCTCGCCCATTAAGGCTTCTCCACTCAATTTTAATAAAATCCTTTTGTATTGCATCGGGGCTTAGTTGAAATCCGGACAAAAATAATCAAAAATACATTTGGTGTACCTTACCCAAAATCCATCCAATTGGTCCAACTTCAAAAAAATCTATAAATTCTTGTAACCTTTCTGGATAGGTTCAGTATTTCCTAAAACAACAAAAGCCGACCGTTTTGAACAGTCTTTCTGACAATGCCTTGATGATCAAAGTGAAAGAGGGTGACCTCCATACTTTGGGGCTACTTTATGAGCGACACAAAAAAAAGTTGTTCGGATTTTTCTACAATCTCGGAAACAATCCTTCCATCAGTGAAGATTTGGTGCAAAACGTGTTTTACCGCATGTTGAAATACAAAGATTCGTTTGCTTCGGATGGGCAATTTGGAGCTTGGATGTTTCGGGTGGCCCGCAATGTAAACTATGACCACCATCAAAAAGCAAGTAAACGGGGATTTAGTGAAGAAAAAAATATCGAAAATGTGAATTACGCTATGGAAGACCCAATCAATGAAACCCAAAATAAGAAGGATAATTCACTTTTGTTACGCAAGGCATTGGCCCAACTATCAGAGGAAAAAAGACAGTTGTTGGTGTTGTGCAAATTTCAGGGATTAAAGTTTTCGGAACTGGCCCAAGTGCTCGATATCTCAGAAGGCGCGGCAAAAGTAAGGGTGCATCGAGCGCTAAAAGAATTAAAAAGTGTTTTTGTACAACTTGAAAAACAGTAATGGCATGGAAAATTTTGAAGAGGAAAGTATGGCGTATTTGGCTGGTGGACTGTCAGCAACTGAGGAAAGTGCTTTTGAAGAATTCCTAAGGGAGAATCAAGACTATCAATCCCGGTTTGAAGAAGTGAAAAGCTCTTGGGTGCTTTTGTCTGCCTTGGATTCGCCAGAGCCAAGTGAGGCCATGGATGACGGCTTTATTAAAATGTTGGATACCGCGGAGCGAAAACAAGCTAAATAGAGGGAACCATCTTTATGGCATACATGGAGACAAATTTTCACGCCCAGTTTAGCTTTTGGAACGCTATTGTTACTGTTAGGCCTAGGTGTGGGATATTGGTTTAGTCCGAAAGAGAATAGTATTCCGCAGAACAATGCTGTCGTTGTTGAGGGAGAAACAGAAGCGGTACGCCAAAAGTTGGTGTTGACACTTTTGGAACAACCTTCAGCCAACCAAAGATTGGATGGCGTGAACGAAGCGAATAAAATCAAGGAAGTAGATGATATGGTCATCAGTGCGTTGCTCCAAACCCTGAACAATGACCCAAACGTAAATGTGAGACTGGCGGCAATAGAATCTCTCGCCAATTATGTGGATAAGCCGATTGTGCGTCAAGGATTGGTGCAATCTATTGCACAGCAGGAGTCCCCACTGGTACAGGTCACCTTAGCCAATTTGATGGTTGCCCTTCAGGAAAAGTCCTCCATTGAACCCTTCAAGCAATTGCTTAAGGAGAAACAGTTGGATACTACAGTAAAGAAACAAATTCAAAAATCAAATAATTCCATCATCTAACGAAGCTATGTGCAATGCTAATAACTATATTATAATTGCCTTGTTATGCGGTTTGGGTGCCTGCAAGCAACCAGCCAAGGAAACTGCTTCTTTAGAGGAGACCAGGATTTCAGCAAAAAACCAAAGACTTTTGGAAGAATTGGACAGTCTGTCCCAAATTTTGATAAAAGACAAGAGGACGCCAGGAGTAACCTATGGTATCCAAATTGGGGATAATGAACCGGTGTATCAATCGCATGGCTATGCACATCTGGAAAGGCAGGAAAAAACAACAGAACAAAACCTGTTTCGCATCGCATCTATCACCAAGACGATGACGGCGATTAGTATTTTCCAGTTAATAGAGGCAAAAAAACTGGAATTGGATACCCGATTGGACGCGTTCTTCCCGGATTTTCCAAGAGGAGATTCGATAACAGTATACCATCTTTTATCGCATACTTCAGGCATCAAGAATTGGTATGAAACCCAAATGCCAGAGGAAACGCCCCAAGATTTTCCAATGTGCCAAACCCCGCATCAATTTATTCAAGATGCAAAAGGTATGTTCCTTTTTGAGCCAGGAGAATATTTCTATTATTCCAATACAGGATACGTGCTATTGGGTGAAATTATAGAGAAAGTTTCTGGGGAGGAATATGAGCCCTATTTGGAAGAGCACATTTTTGAACCGTTGCAGATGGAAAATACCCTTATGGAAAAGCAAGGCAGGGAAACCATGAAATGGGCGGAAGGGTATGCTGTGAAGGATAGTTTGGAGAATCCTTTTACAGTGGCAGATACCTACTATGCCATGCCGTATGCCGCAGGTGGACTTCGCTCTACCGTAGGGGATTTGTTGTTATTAATGAAAGGGCTCAATTCAGGAAAGTTGATGTCAATGGATATGCGAAATACCATGACCAATTATGCCAAAGTGAACAGTGGTGTTGATGTAAGTGATAAGGATAATATCTATTTCCCAAAAGATTTTGTGTTCCCTGAGCGACCCGATTATTTATCGATATACGGATTTGGATTGGGGTTTCTACGCATGGATATTTTCGGAACTACAGCCATCTGGCATGGTGGTGGTATCGCGGGCTTTCAGACGGTTTTGGTACATATGCCAAAGAGCAATACAACGTTAGCGCTGTTCACCAATGCGGAAATGCCTGGAGGCTATGGCCACATATGGGAAGCAGTACAGCGGGTATTAGCAAAAATCGAATAACAGAAACACGCTAAGAGTTTATTAATCAATCTGCCTGACAAGGCAAAAATCAAATTACGAACAGTCAATTTTTAAATTATGAAAACAAAAATGTGGTTAATGGGCTGCTTTGCTTTCCTTTTGATGGGAAGTTGTATGGCCCAAGAAAAAACGTTTAAAGAAGTTGTGAAAAAAAGTATCTCGATGCAGAATTCCTCACAAAACGCATTGGTCGTTAGAAATGTCTCTGGCTCCATCACGGTGGAAGCGTTCTCAGGTGATGAAGTGGTCGTTGAGGTGAAGAAGGAGATATGGGCCAGAACAAATAAAAACTTGGAACTGGGGAAAGAGGAACTTCAGGTTAAAGCGTATTCTTATTCCAACACGGTGGTGGTACGCCCTGAAGCACCTTACATAACCTGGGATGACGAAAAAATGCGATTTCAAATGTGCAATGTACAAGACCCAGGGTATAGTCATAACTTAGATATTCTGATAAAAGTACCCTCGAAATTAAAAGTAGACGTTAGCACGGTAAATAATGGTGAAATTATAGTGCAGAATACGCGAGGCGATTTTTTAAAGGCGGATAACATCAATGGGGGTATAACTTTGAAGAATGTATCCGGTATGACTGATGTGAATTGTATCAATGGCCAAGTGGATATTTCTTACTCGGAAAATCCATCTGAAGATTCCACTTATTATTCCTTGAACGGGGACATCAACGTTACCTATCAATCTTCGCTTTCCGCAAAGGTTTCATTCACTTCTATGCATGGGGAATTATATACTGATTTTGATGTGGAAAAACAGTTCACCCGTACCGAGAAGGAGAAAGATGGAAAGGGAAAATCCAGATACAAATTCAAAGCGCAACCTGTAGTACAAATCGGTGCTGGAGCGGTTGATTTCAATTTTGAAACCTTGAATGGAAACGTTTACATTAAAAAAATATAAAAGATGAAAGTTTTAAAATATACTATCCTGATGCTACTCTTAGGTTATGCAACCTTTACTTCAGCGCAGGAAGCGAGTTCAGAATTGTTTAGGGTCCCTTTAAGTTCACCATCAGAACCAGGCAAACTGGTTTTGGACCAAGTTTCGGGTTCCATATCGGTGAGGGTCCATAGCGGAAGTGAAGTCATTATTTCAGCAAGTCTTGGGAATAAAAAGGCGCATTACAAGGATAAGAACAAGAGCAAAAATGGAATGACTCGTATTCCAAATAGCTCCATGGATGTCAGTGCCGAGGAAAAAAACAATGTTGTACGCGTTTTCAATGGTCAGGTGAACAAGTCCGTAAATTTTGATATTCAGGTACCGAAACGCTTCAGCTTAAAGTTGTCCACCGTAAATAATGGCGATATAAAAGTGGTTGGAGTAGACGGAGAGTTGGAGATTAGTAACGTTAACGGTGAAATTACTTTGGAAGAGGTCAGTGGTTCTGCTTCTGCAGATACGGTAAACGGTGATGTTACGGTCGGTTTTGTCAACATTACGGAGAATACGCCAATGGCTTTCAGTAGTCTTAATGGAGATTTGGAGATTACATTTCCAAAAAACTTGAAAGCCCATATCAAGGCCAAATCGGACCAAGGGTTGATTTATACAGATTTTGATATGAAAGTAGCGGATAAAAAGCCCGAGGTGAAAAAGAACTCTTCAGGAAGTGTTTATCAAATTAGAGTGGAGAAATGGGTCCGCGGTGACATCAACGGGGGAGGCGCTGAGATGCTTTTCAAAACGTTCAATGGCGATATTTTCGTCAAATCAAGATAGTCTTGATATCATCGCGCATAAAAAAACCGCTTCAAACGAAGCGGTTTTTTATTTAAAATATCAGTGCGATTATCCCAAAGCAACTCTTGAGAAAGAAACTACTTCAAGTCCAGCATCAACAGATTTTACATAATCCGCAACGCTCTGCTTGGAATCTTTAATAAAAGCTTGATTTACCAAAGTGTTGTCTTTAAAGAAACGCTTTAGTTTTCCTTTAGCGATGTTTTCCAACATAGCTTCAGGTTTTCCTTCTTGACGAAGTTGGTCTTTTGCGATTTCGATTTCTTTATCAATCACGCCTTGGTCAACCCCCTCTTCGTTCAAAGCTACAGGATTCATGGCAGCAGCTTGCATCGCTACATCTTTAGCAGCTTGCTCAGCGCCATCAACTGCAGCAGAAAGACCTACCAAAGTAGCAATCTTGTTTCCAGCATGAATATAAGAACCAACAAAAGGAGCATTCAACTTTTCAAAGCTTCCGATTTCAATTTTTTCACCGATAACACCGGTTTGCTCGGTAAGCTTTTCGGCAACGGTGATTCCACTGAAGCTAGCGCCAAGAAAAGCATCTTTGGAATCATATCCCAAAGCCACTTCTGCCAATTCATTAGCTAGAGCCACGAACGTATCGTTTTTGGCAACGAAGTCAGTTTCGCAATTCAAGGAAATCACTACTCCAGAAGATTTATCTGAATTGACCTTTGCAATAGCGGCACCTTCTGAAGAATCTCGGTCTGCACGATTGGCAGCAACCTTTTGACCCTTCTTACGAAGAATTTCGATAGCTTGATCGAAGTCCCCGTCAGCCTCCACTAGGGCTTTTTTACAGTCCATCATACCGGACCCGGTCATTTTTCTAAGTTTATTTACATCTGCGGCGGTAATCTTAGCCATTTGTGTACGATTTAAAATAATTATGTAAAGTAAAACAGTGTTTTGGTAATCCGTTTTAGGACAACGTTAAATCCGTATCAGGATAATTTTACTCAACGCCTCCTTTAACGCTATCTTGCCAAGCTTTGAGCTCATCCCAATTGCCATCTGCAGCCATTTGCGCTTGTTTTGGCCAACTTGTTGGGTCCAAATGCGCCATTCTTGAACTTGCTTCAGTCAAAATGGTTTTAATATTTTCTGGGTCAGCTTTTGCCAACTCCGCGAAAGTGTTGATGCCTTTTGCATTCAAGGCTTCCGCAGCTTTAGGACCAATGCCTTCTACTTTGGTCAAATCTTCCACGGTCACTTCAGCTGCTGGGGCAGGAGTTTCCTCCGCTACAACTTCAGGTGCTTCTTCCACAACCGGTTCAGCAGCTACTTCTTCAACCACTTCTTCCTTTGCAGCTTCCACCGGAGCGGCTACTTCTTCCACAACGGGCTCTGCTGGTGCAGCTTTTTCAGCTACTTCAGGTTTTTCAGCTACTTCAGGAGTAGCTTCGGCTACGGGTGCTTCTTCAGCTTCCTTGCTGCTTTTTTCATTCTTTCTGTCTGCAAGACCTTCCGCAACAGCACTAGTCACCTCTGTTAAAATTGCCTCGATGGATTTTCCAGCATCATCATTGGCAGGAATTACGAAATCAATCGGACGTGGATCAGAATTGGTGTCGACCATTGCAAAAATTGGAATATTCAATTTTTGTGCTTCTTTCACCGCAATGTGCTCACGCATGGTGTCTACGATAAAGATAGCTCCAGGCAATCTTGTCATGTCTGCGATAGAACCAAGGTTCTTTTCCAACTTCGCACGAAGACGGTCTACTTGCAATCTTTCTTTTTTGGAAAGGGTATTGAAGGTTCCATCTTTTTTCATCCTATCGATAGCGGTCATTTTTTTAACTGCTTTTCGAATAGTCACGAAATTGGTAAGCATACCTCCAGGCCATCTTTCTGTAATGTAAGGCATATTCACATTGGATACCTTGTCGGCAACAATGTCCTTGGCCTGTTTTTTGGTTGCTACAAAAAGAATTTTACGACCGGAAGAAGCAATTTTCTTGAGAGCCTCTTTGGCTTCCTCAAGCTTTGCTACGGTTTTGTAAAGGTTGATTACGTGGATACCGTTGCGCTCCATATAGATGTAGGGCGCCATGTTTGGGTTCCACTTTCGGGTTAGGTGACCGAAGTGAACTCCAGCCTCCAATAAGTCTTTGACTTCTGCTTTGTTTGCCATTTTTGAATTTAGTTTACGTTCCGTTGTAGTAGCAATGCATTGGTGGTCACTTTCGTTCGCCCGATACATTTAGATGCTAAACTAATTTCCAAAAAAGTCGATATGAACCTTTTTGGAACAACGACAACTTTTGATTTAAAATAGGCCCCGAAACTTTCGGGGCTTTCAATGAACTTTCTAAAATGCTCCAAAAAAGAGGAGCTTGATGTTCTCTTAACGTTTAGAGAACTGGAATTTCTTCCGTGCTTTTTTCTGACCAAATTTCTTACGCTCTACCATTCTTGGGTCTCTGGTCAACAAACCTTCTGGCTTAAGAACTTCTCTATTTTCCTCATTGATTTCGCAAACCGCTCTAGAAAGGGCCAAACGAATCGCTTCGGCTTGTCCTGTAATACCACCACCGTAAACGTTGATGCTAACATCGTAGCTACCTTCGTTTTCAGTAAGGGCGAAAGGCTGATTCACTTTGTATTGCAATGGAGCCGTAGTGAAGTACTCTTTGTAATCTTTTTTGTTCACCGTGATTTTGCCGTTACCTTCTGAAACGTATACACGGGCAACCGCGGTTTTTCTTCTTCCTATTTTGTGAACAACTTCCATTTATTTGTAGTCGTTTAAGTTTATAGCTTTAGGCTTTTGCGCATCATGTCCATGCTCGGAACCTACATATACCTTTAGGTTTCTGAACAAATCTGCACCCAGCCGGTTTTTAGGCAACATCCCTTTGATGGCTTTTTCTACCATTCTTTCAGGTTTTTTCTCAGCCATTTCTTTCGCAGTGGTGATGCGTTGACCTCCTGGATAACCAGTATATCTTTGATATTCTTTATCCTCCCATTTGTTACCTGTAAGCTGGATTTTTTCCGCATTGATAACAATTACATTATCACCGCAGTCCACATGGGGCGTAAAATTGGTTTTGTGTTTTCCTCTCAGTAACTTGGCTACTTTAGAGGCCAATCGTCCCAAGGTTTGTCCTTCAGCATCAACCAACAACCACTCTTTGTTAACCGTGGTCATATTCGCTGAAATTGTTTTGTAACTTAATGTATCCACTACCTAAGAATATTAGTCTTTTTATTACCTATCCCGAATTACGGGCTGCAAATGTACAATTATTAGATTGAATTACAAATGGTTGAAATCTAATATTTCTCTTTTTTTAGTGGCGGGTCTACTTTTTCTAAGATATTCTGCTGAAACCGTGTTAAATATCAGAAAATTCTAAAAAAAGTCCCTCGAAAGTGTAACCAATTGTTATCCTTGTGGTCCTTACTATAGCTTATCAAAAACGAACATGTCAATCAAACCAACCCTCTTCGCCATTTTTTTGGCTTTTGCTTTGCATGCGACAGGGCAAGACTCAACGGAAGTAGTTCCAAAGAAGATATATGTTACCCAAGCTATTGGCGGAGAGGAACCCCCTGCGGTTGATGGCGAACTAAATGACTTGGCTTGGAATCTTGTCGATTGGACAGGTGATTACATTGAACTGGAACCAGATGAAAACACCCCGCCAAGCTACCAGACGAAATTCAAAATTGTATACGACAGCAAATTCCTTTACATAGGAGTACGTTGTTACGACGCTGAACCCGAACAAATTGTAAGAAGACTTTCGCGTAGGGATGGTTTTGACGGGGACTGGGTCGAATTTAATATTGACAGCTATCACGATAAAAGAACCGCTTTCTCCTTTACGGTCACTGCGGCAGGTGTAAAAGGGGATGAATTTATTTCAAATAATGGAAGCAATTGGGATGGCAGTTGGAACCCTATATGGTATACCAAAACCCGTGTTGATGATGAGGGTTGGACAGCGGAACTAAAGATACCCTTAAGCCAATTGAAGTTTAGTGGTGCCGATGACCAAGTTTGGGGCCTGCAGTCCACCCGCAGATTTTTTCGAGCCGAAGAGCGCTCGTTATGGCAGCGCAAGCCCATAGACCAGCCCGGATGGGTCAGTGAATTTGGGGAATTACATGGACTCAAGAAATTGGAACCACAAAAACAATTGGAAATTCAACCCTATACGGTCACCAGCGCTGAAACCTATGAAGCCGAGGAGGGCAACCCGTTTCGTGATGGAAACGAAAGCGACCTCACTGTAGGATTGGATGCTAAAATTGGGATTACGAACGATTTGACACTTGACCTGACGGTAAATCCGGATTTTGGGCAAGTTGAGGCCGACCCTTCAGCCATTGCTTTGGATGGTTTTCAAATCTTCTTCCGAGAACAACGCCCGTTTTTCGTAGAAAACAAAAACATCTTTGATTTTAATATCTCACGTTCCCGGGCCGGGAATACGTTTGGTTTTGACAACGTTTTTTATTCTCGCCGTATTGGAAGAAGTCCACAAGGTTCTGCCGATAGTGGGGATGACGAATTTGTGGACCAACCCGACAACACACCTATAATAGGTGCTGCAAAATTCAGCGGAGAGACGCAGGATGGATGGGCCTTGGGCGTGCTGGAAAGTGTTACCTCAAAACGCTACGCAACCATTGTTAATGGAGACACGGATGAAGAGCGACGTGAAGTAGTTGAGCCTTTGACCAACTACGTGGTTGCAAGGGTTCAAAAAGATTTTAATGAGCGAAACTCATATATCGGGGCCATTGCAACCTCTACAAACAGAGATAACTTAACTGAACAATTGGATTTTTTGCATCGCTCGGCCTTTACCGGGGGAGTTGATTTTCAGCACCAATGGAACAATCGTGATTGGTTCGTTGGGGGGAATATTATCATGAGCAGGGTGCAGGGCAGTCCTGAAGCCATTCAGAACACGCAAGAGTCGATAGCGCATTTGTTTCAAAGGGTAGATGCCGACTATTTGCAAGTGGATGAAGAACGAACCTCACTTACCGGAACTGCTGGCAATGTTCAGATTGGTAAAATTGGAAACGGCCACTGGCGCTTTGAATCCGGAGGTACTTGGCGTTCACCAGAATTGGAACTCAATGATATTGGTTTTCAGCGCCAGTCTGATGATATTCGACATTATACCTGGATTGGGTATCGAACCCTAAAACCAGATAGCACCTTCCGTCAAGTCGGAATCAATTATAACCATTGGAGTGCTTGGGATTTTGGAGGCAATCATAATCTATTTCAGGTAAATACAAATACTTGGCAAAGCTGGAAAAACAACTGGTTTTCCAATATCGGATTCAACTACTTTCCAGTATTGTATGACAATTTCGCACTTCGGGGTGGTCCTAGACTACGCCGTTCCCAGCAGATGAGTTTTTGGAATAGTATCCGAACCGATAACCGCAAAAAGCTTCGGTTTAATTTCTTCCATAGAGGAACAAGGGCTTTGGATAATTCCTTGGAATCTTATTACGTGGAAGCTGGCTTTGTGTATCAACCCGTAAATGCAATTCGCGTTTCGGCCTTTCCATCACTCAGTATCAATAATGACAAGTTGCAGTACATTGACAATTTTGATGATGTCAATGGCACCCCGAGGTACTTGAATGGAGAAATCCAGCAAAGGACGCTGAGTATGTCTTTTCGATTCAACTATACGATAAATCCGAATTTAACGATTCAATACTGGGGGCAGCCTTTTATATCAAGAGGGCGTTATTCCAATTTCAAACATGTCACTGATGCCACGGCACAGCGTTTCGATAATCGATTCATCACCTATTCAGAAGACCAGCTTTCATTGGTAGACGACGTTTATAATGTTGACGAGCTAGGGTCTGGCACTACCGATTTCAGTTTTGACAATCCTGATTTTTCGTTTGTGCAATTCCGTTCCAATTTGGTATTGCGTTGGGAGTACATTCCAGGGTCGGAGATTTTCTTGGTATGGTCACAAGATGTTTCTCAAAGTGGAGACCCTTCTCAAGGCTTGTTGACCAGTCTGGGAGACAATATATTTGGTGAAACGCCTCAGAATATTTTCTTATTAAAAGCCACTTACCGTTTTGTGTTTTAACGCCGTAGGTACGATTTGGATACATTTTGCGTTACTATCTAAATAACCTCACAAACAAAAAATCATGAAACGGAAAATACTTTCACTCCTTTTAATCGGTTTTACCGTTTTGTCGTGTTCAAATGACAATGATGAAGGAAGCGATGAAATGGTTAATCCAACCAATGACCTTATCGGAACTTGGTTGTTGACCGATTTACGAATTGATAGCGGTGTAGACGACGATGACTTGGATTTTGCTCAACAAATCATTGCATTTCTGAATGGTATCGACTGCGAGTTGATTACCTTCACTTTCAACGCAGATAACACAGTAGTTTCAGATAGCAAGGCTGATTTTATTTCGATTAATGTTGGAGCAGGGGGGCTTGATATCCCATGTCCAACCGAAAGCACTAGTGAATCTTCAACGTGGCGATTGGAAGGCAATCAGCTCACCTTTATCAATGAAGACATGCAAGAGGAAACGGTTACTATTTCCATTGAGGATGGTACTACCCTGATTCTTCCTGGAGAAAGCATTGACCCAAATAACTATGCAGGGGCAGATGCCGTTTTTACCAAGCAGTAAATACTTGATATTTATACATAAGCAGAAGGCCTCGTTCTAAGAATGGGGCTTTATTTTTTGTAGCGCATTGACCAGAGCTTCATTCGCTTCTGGGGTTCCGACCGTAATTCGAACTTTTCCCTTAGCTCCGAATTGGGATACGGGACGTACCATAATTCCTTCGTTCATCAAAAAGTCGGTAAACTCAAATTCAGGAAGGGGAGGGTCAATTAGAAAAAAGTTTCCTTGGGTGGGCCAATAGGAAATATTCATTTTTTCAAAAGCCTTTGCGAGAAAAACACGTCCCTCTTGAACAGTGTTCACCGTTTCTGAAATGAAATCATGGTCCGACAAAGCGCCGATACCCGCTTCAATGGCGGTTAGCGGGAGCAAAAACGGTTTGTGAATGAGTCGAATGTACTTGGCAATTTGAAGGGTAGTATAGCAATACCCAATCCGCAATCCAGCCAAACCATATGTTTTGGAGAAACTATTAATGCCGATTACGGGATAGCCTTTAAGGACATACTCCAAAGCGCTGACGTAGTCTGGAGCATCTGCAAAATGGCGGTAGACTTCGTCAAAAACGATAATGATATTTTTGGGAACACGCTTCAAAAAATCTTCTAAAACTGCACGAGGAATGAAGGTTCCCGTAGGATTGTTGGGGCTTGTTAAAAAAATGATTTTAGTCTTGGGAGTAATGGCTTTCAAAATCCCTTCAACATCCAAAGCATAATCGGGTTCCTTTAAAGGAATATCTATGGGGTGGCCGCCATACCATCTTGAAAACACGGAATACGGCAAAAAGCTTGGATTGGAATAGATGACTTCGTCTCCTTCATGGATAAAAGCGCGCAGCAACATGTCAATGATTTCGGAACCACTGTTGCCACAAAGAAATTGTTCCGCTTGGAGTTTGCCATCAAAATCATTTACCAATGCCTGGCGTAAACGGATATCCGTCTGGTCTGGATAAATGTCAAGTTGGTTCAAACTTTGCTGTAATGCCGCTATTGCTTTAGGAGATGCCCCTAAAGGATTTTCATTGGAAGACAATTTGTAGATTTTCGAATGTCCCATATTGGGAATGTTCTTTCCGCCTTTGTAAACCTCTTTGGGTTCTAAATAGGGTTTGAAAATAGATGCAATCGCTTTTTCCATGCTTAAAGGGTTTCGGCGTGCATCAATATGGCCATGGCCCTTTTGGTATCGCCTTCGGTCAAAATTTGTTGGGCAATCCAGTGCAACTGCTTTTTCAAACCCGCAGTATCATTTTGAACTTTTTTGGACATCATGAGTACCTCATCGTCTTGCGCAGTAGCTGCTATTTCTTCCGCCGAAGGGAGTTTTTCCAGATTTCCTAAACGACCGAGGTTGTTTCCGGTTAGGGTTTCGCTTTCGCGGATGCCCTTCGGCAAAGCATCTACTCCAATCCCTTTGGTGCGAATGGGTTTTGGTATTTCAAATAAGGCTTCTTTGGCCGCACGCAAATACCAACTACCTCCCATGCGTCCCACTAAATCCAATTTTTGCGTGTCTAGGTTTTCAGTGTCATCCAAGTAAGTGTCATTGATGTGAATGAGCTCTACTTTGGCAATAATAAGATTGCCTGCGCCTGGCGTTTCTGCCAATTCAATAGTTTGTTGTACGGTACATTCAAAGGCCACCGGAGCTTCTCCAACTCGTGGCGGTTTTACTTTTTCGCTAGGTACTTCTGTCAATCCAGACTTGGTGAACTCGTTCACACCACGGTCGTATGCAGTGCTAGACAATGACATTTGCTCCACAATAGGATGGTTCACGATGTTGATGACCACTTCCGGAACTTCATGGACGTTAAGATAGGAGTGTTTGTGGGTATTGTCCCGGCCACTGCGTGCCGGTGAAAAAATCAAAATAGGCGGATTGGAACTGAATACATTGAAATAGCTAAAAGGACTCAAATTTACCCGTCCTTCACTATCAATAGTGCTCGCAAAACAGATGGGTCGCGGTGCCACTGCGGTGAGCAAGATGTTGTGCAAGTCTTGTTGTGGAATGGAGTTAGGGTCAATGGTTTTGGTCATGAATTCTATCTATTACGTTGACTGAGCGGAGTCGAAGTCATTCTTTTCGTAGCTTCGACTACGCTCAGCTACCAAACTCAATTTATTTAGCAGGCAACACTTTAGCTGAAACTTCACCGAAGCCCACACGAATATCGCCTTTTTGCGCGTAGCCTCTAATGGTTACGGTATCCCCATCTTGAATAAATTTTCGTTCTGAACCATCTTTCATCGCAACTGGTTTGGTACCCATCCATGCTAATTCAAGCATGGAGCCATATCTGTCATCTTCATTTCCTGAAATGGTTCCTGAGGCCATCATATCGCCCACATTAATATTGCATCCATTAACCGTGTGGTGTGCAAGTTGCTGTGCCATGTTCCAGTACATGTATTTGAAGTTGCTTTTACAAACCACGGTTTCTTCAGCGCCTTCCGGGGAAATCCCTACCTCAAGGTCAATATCATAATTCTTTTGTCCTTCATACTCCAAATAGGGAAGTACTTTGGGTTCTTGTGTTGGTCCAGCTACACGGAACGGTTCCAAAGCCTCCAAAGTGACGATCCAAGGCGAAATGGATGAAGCAAAGTTCTTAGCCAAAAATGGGCCTAGTGGCACGTACTCCCATTTTTGAATGTCACGGGCAGACCAATCGTTGAAAAGGACTAATCCGAAAATATGGTCCTCTGCATTTTGGGTGGAAACGGTATCTCCCATATCTGTGTTTCCTCCACAAATGAATCCCATTTCCAACTCAAAATCCAGACGTTGGCTCGGACCGAATACTGGAGTTTTCGAATCTTTAGGTAACGTTTGTCCATTGGGGCGACGAATTGGTTGCCCACTCACCACAATTGAACTAGCTCTACCATGGTAGCCTACTGGAATATGTTTCCAATTGGGTAAAAGGGCATTTTCGGGGTCTCGAAACATTTTCCCGACGTTGGTCGCATGTTCAATGCTGGAATAGAAATCGGTATAGTCTCCAACATACACTGGCATGTGCATTTGAGCATCCGATTGCTTTACAAAAAGTTCAGGTTTTCCAGCCAAAACAGAGTAATCATCCTGCAACCAATATTGGATATTCTTCCTGACTCTTTTAGTGATATCTTTTCCTAAAGAAATAAAATCGTTCAGTACATCTTTCTCGAACACTGCCGTATTAAAGTCAAAAACATCATGTTCAGCCAAGGCGGCCAAATCCAAAATGTGTTCCCCCACCGCGACACCGGCCCGTGGACTTCGGTCTGCTGTTGAGAAAATCCCAAAGGGAAGGTTGTGAATGGAAAAGTCTGAGTTGTTAGGAATGTCTATTATCATGTTTTTCTTGTCATTCCTGCCTTGGCAGGAATCTTTTTAAATGGATTCCCGCTTTCGCGGGAATGACTAAATGTGTTTGTTATTCCACCCAAGATTTGTAATACAAACCATCATCAATCTTGAGTGCGTTTTCGGTGACTTGTAGCGGTTTAAACGTATCAATCATTACCGCGAGTTCTTCAGTTCCTTTTTTGCCAATACTCGCTTCATACGTTCCTGGATGCGGTCCGTGTGGAATACCAGCTGGATGCAACGAAATGTATCCAGGTCCAATTCCCTTTCGGCTCATGAAATCCCCGTCCACATAGTATAGTACTTCGTCCGAATCAATGTTGGAATGATTATACGGTGCTGGAATCGCTTTTGGGTGATAATCATATAACCGTGGACAAAACGAGCATATTACAAAAGCACTGGTTTCAAAGGTTTGGTGAACTGGTGGTGGTTGGTGTACCCTTCCCGTAATAGGTTCAAAATTATGGATGGAAAACCCATAGGGAAAATTGTATCCATCCCAGCCCACAACATCAAAAGGGTGTGAAGCATACACCAGTTGGTGTAGCATTCCCTGCTTTTTGATTTTCATCAAAAATTCCCCTTTCTCATCGTGGCTTTCCAAAT
>ERZ1740062.330-NODE-330-length-30658-cov-7.478221_pt1 | contig 30658 bp, 33 predicted proteins | sample MGYA00581741_ERZ1740062 | MGnify/ENA primary metagenome ERZ1740062 (study PRJEB43018, sample SAMN04849747) | marine metagenome | isolation source: floating plastic debris | place: Pacific Ocean | collected 2008-09-01 | study: EMG produced TPA metagenomics assembly...
CAGGGCCAGCAGGATGCGCCCCTTGTGCGCGGCCACGTAGTCGCGAATCAGCCGGCGGACCAGCACCTTGGTGTGCTCGTCGCGCAGGTCCACCTTCTTTTTGGAAGCGCGGGGCTTCTTGGAAGCTTTGGGTTTGTCCGACAAATCGTCCGGGAGGCCTGATCAGGCGCCGTCAGCCGTTGATGAGGAAGGCAGTTTACCATGGCGCCGGGCGCGGCGTCACGCGGCCAAACGCCGCCGTTCCGGGCCTCTCGGCCGGGCCAGCGGCGCAATCCGGGCTTAGACTTCGCCGCCGAAAGCCCTATGATCCCGCCCGTCATGCCCGATTCGCACGCCCCGTCCGGCGCCCCGCGGCGCCTCCTGGTGATCTACAATCCGACCGCCGGCGGCAGCCGGCGGCGGCGGTTCGAGGCCGTGCTGGCGGATCTCGCCGATCTGGGCTGTCCGATGGACGTGCGCCCCACCACCGGGCCCGGCGACGCCGCGGTCTTTGCCCGTCAGGCCGATCCGGCGCTGCACGACCTGGTGGTTGCCGCCGGTGGCGACGGCACCATCAACGAAGTGGTGAACGGCCTGATCGCCCTGGCCGACAAGGCGCCGCCCCTGGCGGTCTTGCCGCTGGGCACCGCCAACGTTCTGGCCGCCGAACTGGGCCTCGACCTGGAGCCCGCGCACATCGCCCGGGTGATCGCCGAGGGCCGGATCCAGCCGGTCAGCCTGGGCCGCGCCGATGCGTCGACCGGCGAGGGCCGGGCGTTTTCGCTGATGGCGGGGGCCGGCTTCGACGCCCGCGTGGTGGCGGGCATCGACCTGCGGGTGAAGCGCCTGCTGGGCAAGGGCGCCTACGTCATCGGCGGGCTCTGCCAGATGGCCCGTCAGAAGCCGCCGCCGCTGAAGGTCACGGTCGACGGCCGGGTCTACGAGGCGGCTTCGGTGGTGGTCTCCAACGCCCGCTTCTATGGCGGGCGCTACCTGCTGGCGCCGCAGGCCAGCCTGGCGGACCCGCTGCTGCACGTCTGCCTGTTCCGCTACGGCGACGTGCTGCACATCCTGCGCTACGCCATGGCGCTGCAGCGCGGCGTTTTGCTGCGCGAGAAGAGCTTCCAGATCGTCACCGGCCACGACATCCGCATCGAGGGCGATCCCGGCGCGCCGCTGCAGGCCGATGGCGACATCATCGCCCACCTGCCGGTGCGCATCTCGGCGCTGCCGCACGCCCTCAAGATGGTGACGGCGGGCTAACGACCCGCCGGTTCAGGCGACGGAAACCTGGGCGTCCAGAGCCGCGCGGGTGAAGGATTCGATGTAGTCGAGCAGCGCGTCGGAGGCGTTCATGGCGCCTTCCGCATCGCCCTTCGCGATGGCCGCGGCCAGGGCCGCGTGCAGCGTGGCGCAACGCGGCAGATCCAGCACTTCCTTGTAATGCATGTACCAGAAACGCCGGGACAGACCGTGGGTCAGGCCCATGGCGCGCTGGGCGTATTCGTTGCGGCAGGCGCGTGACACCAGCTGGTTGAGGTCGCGGTCCAGGCGCATGAACCCGACGTCGTCATCCTCGCTGGCGCAGGCGGCCATGCCCTCGGCGATGGTGCGGAACTCGGCACGCTCCTCGGCATTGGCTCGTTTCGAGGCAAGCTGCGCCATCAGGCGCTCCAGTTCGCGGCGGACCCGCAGCAGCTCCAGCTGGTTGCGGACGTTGATCTCCGACACCATCACGCCGCGCCGCGGCAGGATCGCGATCAGCCCCTCCCGGGACAGCCGCTGCAGGGCCTCGCGAATCGGCGTGCGACCGAACCCCAGGGAGGCGGCGAGGGCGTTTTCCGACAGCACCTGCCCCGGCGGCAGGGCCAGGGTGACGATGCGTTCTTCGAGTTCGGCGTAGGCCTTGTCGGTCAGAGACGGCGGGAGTCCGCTGATCATGCGCACCTTGCTTAGCGAGCGGCCCCCGGTGTCAGGCGCCTTGTTACGGGTCTGTGGGTTACGGGTATTCGGGCCGAAAAGTCAGCTTTAACTTGCCCCATACATCCTGGCTTGACAACAGAGCTACATATAATCTTCAATTGATATATCAGAAGTCGACGCAAGATCGATTCTCATGGGGACTGGGAGGAGCGCAAAAGTGGAGCGCAAGAAGCGGACGATTGCCGAGATCCGCGATTCGAAGACATCCGGCGAAAAAATGGTCTACACCTCGGTGCCCGACTACACCTCCGCCCAATGGGCCGAGGCGGCGGGGGTCGATGTCTGCGTCGTCGGCGACAGCCTGTCGATGATCGCCCACGGGCACAAAAGCACCATCCCGGCGACCATGGACATGATGGTGATGCATGCCCAGGCGGTGCGCCGCGGCGCACCAAACACCTTCGTGCTGGGCTGCATGCCATACCAGAGCTACCACACGGTGGACAGGGCGCTGACCAATGCAACGCGCTTCATGCAGGACGCCGACTGCGACGCGGTAAAGCCCCAGGGGGGCAAGTCGCAGGCGCACATCCTGAAGGCGCTGGTCGACGCCGGCATCCCGACCGCCTCGCACATCGGCCTGACGCCCCACACCATCGCCATGTTCGGCGGCTTCCGCATCCAGGGAAAGACTGCCGAGGCGGCGATGAAGATCCTGGAAGACGCTCTGGCGATCCAGGATGCCGGTTGCTTCATGCTGGAGTTCGAGGCGGTGCCGGCGAAGATCGCCGCCGTCATCTCGCAGCAGCTGGAGATTCCGACCATCGGCATCGGCGCGGGTGCGGGCACAGATGGGCAGATCCTGCTGTCGTACGATCTGCTGGGCGTCTTCACCGACTTCAAGCCGAAGTTCACCAAACGCTATGCCAATCTGACAGAGGTCGCGGTGGACGGGCTCTCGCGCTACGTCCGGGACGTGAAGTCCGGCAGCTTTCCCGACGACGACCACAGTTACACGGTCGCCGACGGCGAGTACGAGCGCTTCCTGAATCTCCTCGAAAACCGTCGGCAGATCTGAGCCATGAAAATCTATACCGGTACCCGCGCCTTCGACGGCCTGGACGTGCGTGTCGACGGCGTGCCGCTGAGCCCGTATTTCCAGCTCGAGACCTTCTCCAAGAACGGCTTCGAATGGAGCTTCGAAGGCGCCGAGCCCCGGCAGTTGGCGCTCGCCATCCTCGCCGACGCGGTCGGCGAGGCGACGGCTCTGCGCCTCTCCGCCCCCTTCATGGCGGCCGTCGTCGCCAACTTCGACAACGACTGGGAGATGACGGAGGACGATGTGCGCGACGCCGTCCGCGCCCTAGACAAAACTTAAGAAGACAAAACTTAAGACGCCAAACGATGAGTCATAAGACTGGCCATAAATCATAAAAATGGGAGGAAATGCAGTGACACCATCGATCTTCAGGTCGGCCGCCGCCGCAAGGGCGCTGGCGGCCTCGCTTGTCTTCGCCGCCGGGGTCTTCGCCACCGGGGCCTTCACGGCCGGCGCTTTAGCTGCCGACAAGCAAACCCACAGCTTCCAGATGGCGACCGGCTGGGCCGGCGGCCCGTTGATGGACATCGGCGCCAAGGCTTTTGCCGATAAAGTGTCGGAATTGTCCGACGGGCGCATCGCCATCGAGGTCTTTCCCGCCGGCACGCTGGGCCCAGGCCTCAAGGTGTCGGAGACCGTGAAGAACGGCGTCGCCGACATGGGCCATACCTGGGCCGGCTACGATTGGGGCGCCGACCCGACGGCGGTGCTGTTCGGCGGCTACGCCGGCTCCTTCGATACCGAGAAGATGCTGCACTGGCTCTATCGGGCCGGCGGCGCCGAGCTGCAGGCCGAATGGCGTATGGAAAAGTTCGACCTGGTTTCCATGCCGCTGTTCATCCGCACCGCCGAGGTGTTCCTGCATTCGCGCAAGCCGGTGAAGACGCTGGACGACCTGGCCGGCCTGAAGCTGCGCACCGCCGGCGCCTGGCTCGAGATTTCCCGCAACATGGGCGCCGCACCGGTCACCATGCCCGGCGGCGACGTCTACACCGCGCTGGAGCGCGGCGCCATCGACGCCACCGAGTGGGGCACTCTGTGGGAGGACATCACCCCCGGCTTCCACCGTATCACCAAGTACCTCGTCATCCCCGGCGTTCACCAGCCGACCGCGCCTTTCGAGCTGGTCATCAACAAGGACGCCTGGGCGTCCCTGTCGGAGGAAGATCAGCAGGTCGTCCGCAACGCCGCCTTCATGACCACGATGAATTCCTGGCTCACCATCGGGCAGGAAGACGCCAAAGCGCTGGCCTTCTATCGCGAGCAGGGCAACGAGATCGTCGAGCTCGATCCCGAGGTTCAGTACGCGGCTCACGAGGCCGGCCTGAAGTGGGCCGAGGGCATTGCCGCCGACAATGCCTGGTTCAAGCGCGTGCTCGATGATCAGGCGGCCTTCGCCACCCTGTGGTCGGGCGCCAACCGCTACCGCACGGTCAAGGTCCGCGGCGAGTAGCCTTTCACTTTCCTGCCCTGTGCCTTCCCCCGGCGCGTCGTCTGCGCCGGGGGATTTTTCCGGAAGAGGGTCATGCGCGGCATCATCAAATTCATCGAGGGCCTCAGTGAAGGCATTGGCGGCCTGGCGGCCCTGGTAGTCATTCCGCTGGTCCTCGCCAGTTGCTACGAAGTCTTCGCGCGCTACGTCTTCGGCGCCCCGACAATCTGGGCCTTCGAGCTGGGCTATATCCTGATGGGCATTCACTTTCTGCTGGGCGGTGCGATCACCCTGAAGCGCGAGGCCCATGTCCGCATCGACCTGATCTATGCCCAACTCAGCGCCGGGCGCCGCGCCGTGATCGACCTGGTGCTCTACACCGGCCTGGTGCTGCCGGCCCTTACCCTGATCTTCCTGCGTCTGGCCGATTACGCGGGCGAAGCCTACCGTTCCGGCGAGACCACGGGGCAGTCGGCTTGGAATCCGCCGATCTGGCCGCTGCGCATGATCATCGCATTCAGCTTCCTGCTGCTGACCCTGCAGGTGGTCGCCGAAATCCTGAAGTGCATCGCCATCCTGCGCGATCGCGGCGCCGCCGCAGAGAGGACCTGATCCGTGATCGCGCTTTTGATGTTTCCCGCGCTGTTCCTGCTGATCTTCCTCGGCTTTCCGGTCGCCTTCTCGCTGTTGAGCGTTGCCTTCGTGTTCGGCGTCATCAACTTCGGCGATGCCGCCTTCTTCCAGTTCACCCAGAAGATCGAAGACGTTGCCACCAACTTCGTGCTGGCGGCGGTGCCGCTGTTCGTCTTCATGGGCTCGATGCTGGAGCGCTCCGGCATCGCCGAGCAGCTGTTCAGCGCGGTGCACCTATGGACCAAGCGGCTGCCGGGTGGCCTTGCCGTCGGCACCATCGTCATGTGCATCATCTTCGCCGCCTCGACCGGCGTGATCGGCGCGACCGAAACCGTGGTCGGCCTGCTGGCGATCCCGGCGATGATGAAGTACTCCTACTCGAATTCGCTGATCTCCGGCACCATCTGCGCCGGCGGCTCGCTGGGCACCATCATTCCGCCTTCGGTTGTGGTGGTGGTGCTGGGGCCGATCGCCAACGTGTCGATCGGCGACCTCATGGTCGGGATGATCTTTCCCGGCCTCATCCTTTCCGCGCTCTACATCGTCTACATCGTCGGGCTTTGTCTCATCAGACCGGAGGCCGGGCCGCGGGTACGCGACGACGGCGACGATATGCCGCTGGGCGAGAAACTGGTGATGACGGCAAAGGCGCTGCTGCCGCCGCTGCTGATGATCTTCGCCGTCCTCGGCTCCATCATGATGGGCTGGGCGGCGCCGACGGAGGCTGCTGCCATCGGTGCAGCCGGTGCCTTCCTGCTGACCATCGTCTACGGCCGTTTCAGCGCGAAGACTTTTCGCGAGGCGTTGGTCAAGACCATCATCGTCACATCGATGATCATGTTCATCCTGCTGGCCGGCAGTCTGTTTACCGGCGTGTTCGTTGCCAGCGGCGGCATGGGCGTGATGCGCGCCATGATCAACAGCCTCGACATCGCGCCTTGGGGCCTGATCGCCATCTTCCTGGCGCTGGTCTTCATCGCCGGCTTCTTCCTGGAATGGATATCCATCCTGCTGATCTTCGTGCCGCTGTTCATGCCGTTCGTTCTGCAGGGCGGTTTCGAGCCGGTATGGTTCTGCATGCTGATCCTGGTGATGATCCAGACCAGCTACCTGACGCCGCCGATGGCGCCGGCAATCTTCTATCTGCGCGGCGTGGCGCCCGGGTCGATCACCCTGATGCAGATGTACAAGGGTGTGCTGCCGTTCATCGTGATCCAGATCATCACCCTGGTTATCATCGCGGCCTTCCCGCAGATCGCGCTATGGCTGCCGCAACAGGTTCTCGGTTTCCGATGAGGGAGTCCCACGAGGGAGTAAAGCCAGATGACACCAGAAGAAATTTGCCGTAATGCCCCGCGTCTGCTGTCGCCGCAGGCGCGCCGAAAGTATTTCGACGAGGGTGGCCTTGTCGTACCCGACGTCGTCGGTGCGGATTGGCTGGCGCGCTGCCGGGATGCCGTCGCGCGGCTGAAGACAGAGAGCGCGGCGCTCAGCCGTTCGTCCGCCGTGTTCGACCTGGAGCCCGGCCATTCCGCCGCCAATCCACGGCTGCGCCGCATCTCCAGCCCCTGCGACCAGGACCCGGTGTTCTGGGAACTGCTGACCGAGGGGCCGCTTGGCGATCTTGCCGTGGACCTGCTCGGGCCGGACGTGAAGTTCTACCAGGCCAAGCTGAATTTCAAGTCGCCCAAGGGCGGTACCGAAGTGCGCTGGCATCAGGATGCGCCGTTCTTCCCGCATACCAACCACGCGGTCCTCACCATGGGCGTCTACCTGGACGACTGCAGCCTGGAACACGGCCCGCTGGAGATCGTTCCCGGCAGCCACCAGGGTGAGATCTTCGACCATTACGACGCCGCCGGCGACTGGCGCGGTGAGATCCGCCCGGCGGACTCCGGGCGTTTCGATGCCACGACGTCCAGGGTGTTCGATGGCGCCGCCGGGGCCGTCACGGTGCACAACTACCGCACAGTCCACGGCTCCAAGCCGAACGTCTCGGAGGGGCCGCGGCCCCTGCTGCTCTATGTGCTGAGTGCTGCCGACGCGATGCCCTATACGTCACAGCCGCTGAAGTCGCGCTACGAGCAGGCCATCGTGCGCGGGCAGGCGGCCAGCCACGCTCACCACGAGCCGGGCCGCTTCCGCCTGCCGCCGGACTGGAGCGGCGGCTACAGCTCGATCTTCGTGCTGCAGCAGAAGGAAACAGCCCCGGCGGCCATGTAAGGGCAGCGATAGAGGGGCGGAAATCCGGCGCGAACCCTGGGGTTTACGCCTCTTGCCAGGTAAAATTATCTGATCTATCATTGATATATCACACGACGGGTTAAGGCGGACAGCGCGTCCGTCGCCCGGATGCGAGGAGGACAAGCCGATGGAACTCAATCAGAGTCCGATGACGCCACGCCAGCACAGCTACCGTGAGGTTTACCGGTCGCGCATCGACGGCTGGTACAACGGCTTCCTGCATGTCGCCATCATCTATGCGATCGGCGGGCTGGCCCTATGGTACTACAGCGCACACATCGCCGCGGTGCAGTGGTGGGAGTGGGCGATCGTCCCGCTCACTTTCCTGGCCTGCAACATCTTCGAATGGGCGCTGCATAAGTACGTCATGCACCGGCCGATCCGCCTGCCGGGGCTGCGCGCGGTCTACCAGCGCCATACGTTGCAGCACCATCAGTTCTTCACCGAAGAGGAGATGCGCTTCGCCGGCCAGCACGACTGGCGGGTGACCTTCTTCCCGCCTTATGCGCTGGTGGTCTTCATCCTGATGTCGGCGCCGGGTGTCGTGGTGCTGTCGTGGCTGTTCAGCGCCAACGTCGGCTGGCTGTTCATCTCCACCACCACGGGGATGTATCTGCTGTACGAGTTCATGCACTTCTGCTGCCACGTCGAGGACAATTTCTTCGTGCGCAACATGCCCTTCGTGAACACTCTGCGGCGCCACCACACAGCCCATCATGATCAGTCGATCATGATGGAGCGCAATATGAATCTGACCTTCCCGATCGCCGATTGGCTGTTCGGCACGTCGGACCTGAACCGCGGCCTGCTGGGCCATCTGTTCAACGGCTACAGCACGAAGTATGTGAAGACCGACATGCGCAAGGTGTCGCGCACGCCCCGGGTCGATCAGTCGGCGGCGAAGACGGCGGTGCCGTCCGGCGCCCAGGCCACCTGAGGCAGAGGAGCGCACGATGCCGCTTCCATACAAAATCCTGCTGTCGCTGATCGTGGTCGTGCTGGCCGGACTGATCGGCTGGATGGAACTGCAGGGCGGCCAGGACCGCTTGGCATGGATCGTCGGTGCGATTGCCGCGATCATGGTCTTCGGACTCTGGGTTTTCCCGGAGGCCGGCGGTGGCAAGCCCGAGCCGACCCCAAAGGGCTAAGCCAGCAGGGCCTCTTCGAAGGGGAAGTTGGAGAGCAGGTCGACGCCGGTTTCGGTGACCACGACCTGCTGCTCCAGCTTCACCCCTTCGCTGCCGTTTTCCTCACCGATATAGGACTCGACGCAGAGCGTCATGCCTGGCTCGATGACGCCGTCGTAGCCGGCCTCGGCATAGTCGGCGTGGTGGTAGAGGTAGGGATATTCACCGGTCATGCCGACGCCGTGGGCCGAGAGGTAGTAGCGGTTGGCGAAGAAGCGCTCGGGGACCGTCCAGGCGCGCTCGGAATATTCCCTGAAGGTCAGCCCGGGTTTCAGCAGCGCCATGTTGTGGTGCACCTGCTCGTGGGCGGTCTTGTAGAGATCGCGCTGCGCCGGCGTCGGCCTGTCCGGCCCGGCATGGAAGGTGCGCGAGAAATCGGCGTAGTAGCCGTGACGCCCCACCACGTCGGTGTCGAGCAGCACCAGTTCGTTGTCCTGGACGATCCTGGCGCTGGATTCCTGGAACCAGGGATTGCCGCGCGGCCCGCTGTTCAGGAGGCGGGTTTCCACGTAGTCGCCGTCCTGGGCGATGACGCCCTGATGCAGCAGCGACCACAGCTGGTTCTCGCTGATCCCGGGCCGCAGCGCAGCGCGCAGCGCGGCCACCGCGCGCTCCGTGGCGCGCAGCGAGGCGACCACGCATTTTATTTCCTCGGGTGACTTGATGGCGCGGGCGCGTTCGATCGGCGCCTGGGCATCGGCCAGCGTGAAGCCCTCCTCAGCCAGGGCCAGCGCCGCGCCGGCATTCACGCGCTCCAGGCCGATGCGCGCGCCCGGGCCGACGGTCTCGCGCAGCATTGCGGCGGTCTCCCGCGCCCACAGTTTCTCGCGCTCGGCGATGGCCTCGCCGGCGGCGACGTAGGAAGCGGTGATGGCCGGACGCACCGCGTCGACGGTCTCCAGGCCGTCGGCCAGATGCATGCAGCCGGTGAACTCGAACAGGATGACCGGGCCCGCAGCCGGCAGGAAGAGGTAGCGCGCCGGGTTGCGCTGGTGGAACACCTGCATGTTGCGGGCCCCGGTGGCATAGCGGATGTTCACCGGGTCGAACAGCAGGCAGGCGGCGAGATCGTGCGCGGCGATCTGCTGCCGGGCGCGCGCCAGGCGGTGGCCACGCACCGCGGCCAGGTCGATATCGTCATCCTCGGGTGCCGCGTCGAAGGCCGCGGCGGCGCCGTGCTCGCCGTGCCAATCCAATTGCATCAGCGCTGCTCCTTGTTTCTCTCAGCCAGCATGGATGCGGCGCCAGGCCCGGCGCGCCCGGAAACGCGACAAAAAAGGCCACAGATGCGAAGCGCGGCCGGCTATCCCCTGTTCGTTATCGGGCAACCGGGACCGGGAAAGCCCGGGCCGTCATCTTGCGGCAATGGTCGCGGACGGCGGGCGGCCAGGCGGCGATCAGCGTGTCGAAGCGTTCGCCGTCGCCGGCAAACAGCGCCCGGGTCGCCGCCTCGAAGCCGGGCAGGTCGCCGGCCAAGGCGGACATGAAATGGTAGGCCGCGTCGCGCGCCTGGCGGGGCGAGTCCCGGTCGCGGCGTCTTGCCTCTTCGACCAGCTTCCGCAGGGTCGCCGAAGCGCCGCCCGGCTGGCTTTGCAGCCATTCCCAGTGGCGCGGCAGCAAGGTCACTTCCCGGGCGGTCACGCCCAGCTTGGGCCGGCCACGGCCGCGCGGTGCGGCTGGCGCCTCGACCTGCGCTTTGACCGGGGCTGCCGGCTCTGCCGGGGCGGCGAGGCGGGCGAGAATGTCCTCGGCGCTGCCGCGGGTGTCGACGTCGACGACGTGCCCGGTCGCGTCGTCGAACACCAGCAAGGCCCCGGCAACGCCCTGCTCCTCCGCTGCCTTCACCGCCAGGGTGACCTCGCTCAGCGGGCCCGCGGCCAGATGGTCATGGCCTTCGAAGGCGGTGTAACGGCGATCAGGTGACGGCGGCATGGCTCAGATCCTCGGAACATCAGGGCCCGAGGATTTTATCCGGGTAAAATAGAAGAGTCAATAGTATCCGGGTAAAAATGTTAGTTGCCGGCCAACATCATGCCGTCGATGCGCAGGGTCGGGGCGTTGGCGCCGTATTTGAACACCAGGTCGTTGGCCGGGGTCAGGTTCAGGAACATGTCCTTCAGGTTGCCGGCCACCGTTGCCTCGCTGATCGGTGTGGTCAGCACGCCCTTTTCGATGCGGAAGCCCGAGGCGCCGCGGGAGTAATCGCCGGTCACCCCGTTGATGCCCATACCCATCATGCCGGTGATGTAAAAGCCGTCGTCGATCTCGCCAATCAGCTGTTCCGGGGTCAGCGTGCCGGGCTCCATGTAGAGGTTGGAGGTGCTGGGCGAGGGCGGGCTGGAGGTGCCGCGCGCCGCATGGCCGGTCGACTGCAGGCCGAGCTGGCGGGCGGAGCTGAGGTCCAGCACCCAGGTGGTCAGGCGGCCCTGGTCGACGATGTTCATGCGCCGGTTGGGCAGCCCCTCGCCGTCGAAGGGCTTGGAGGCGAGGCCGTGGGACCTGTGCGGGTCGTCGACGATGGTGATTCCCTTGGCAAAGATCTGGCTGTTCAGCTTGTCCTTCAGGAAGGAGGTGCCGCGCGCGATGGACGGGCCGGAGATGGCGCCGGCCAGATGGCGCAGCAGGCTGTTGGACACGCGCGGGTCGAACACCACGGGCAGGCGCTTGGTCTGCGGCTTCTTGGCGCCCAGGCGCTGCACCGCCCGTTCGCCGGCGCGCCGGCCGACCGCCGCGGCGTCTTCCAGTTCCCGGCCATAGACGGCGGAAGCGAACTCGTAGTCGCTTTCCATGCCCAGCCCCTCGCCGGCGATCACCGAGACGCCGACCGAGTGGCCGGAGCGGGCGTAGCCCTGGGCGAAGCCGTTGGAGGTGACCAGGGCGATATCGACGCGGCTCCAGCTCGCCTCGGCGCCTTCGGAGTTGGTCACGCCGGCAACCGCGCGGGCTGCTTCCTCGCAGGCGCGGGCGCGCTCGATCAGCGCTTCGGGCGCTGGCTCCTCGGTATCCAGGATGTCGAGCGCCGGCACGGAGGTGGCAATCTGGTCTGCCGCGGCGAGACCGCAGTAGGGATCTTCCGGTACCACCTTGGCCATCGCGAGGGCCCGTTCGACCAGCCCTTCCAGGCTGTCGGCGGCGAGATCGGTGGAGGACACGATGGCTTGGCGTTTGCCCAACATGACCCGCAGGCCGACGTCGTGGCTTTCCTCGCGCTCCAGGCGCTCCGGCGCGCCCAGGCGCTGGGCGTGGGACAGGCCGGTCGAGCTGAAGTGCACGGCATCGGCGGCGTCGGCGCCAGCCTTCTTGGCCTTGGCGACGAGGTCGCCCAGCAGGGAAAGCGGATCGTCCAATGCGGTCATAATGCCTCTCTTAGGGGGAAGGGCCTGAGGGTTCGTCTGGTTCCTTGGGGAATATAGGGCCTCAAGGCCGCCGTTGCACCCGCCGCGCGGCGCCCTTCGCCCCCTGCCGCTTCGCCAACCTGCCGGAGGAGGAACCCGTTGGCCGGCAAAGCGTTGACGTTGGCGGCAGGGTGCGCCTGATGCGGCACGGCGGCGGCCGGCGCAGCGATCCTATCGGGAGGGAAGCCAAGACGATGGAAGCCGACAAGAGTGGCCCGGACGACGAACCCGGGATTTCCCGTGAGGAACGGGAGGATGTCGAAGAACACCAGAAGCTGCGCGCGCCGCTGGTCTACGAGATCATTCGCGCCGAAGGCGAAAAGGAACTGCGCCGCCCCGTGGCATCGCTCTGGTGGTCGGGGGTTGCCGCCGGCCTGGGCATTTCCTTCTCGGTCGTTGCCGAGGGCCTTCTTCACCGCCATCTTCCGGACGCGCCCTGGCGGCCGCTGGTCGAGAACTTGGGCTACTGCTTCGGCTTCCTGATCGTGGTGCTCGGCCGCCTGCAGCTTTTTACCGAGAACACGATAACCGCCGTTTTGCCTCTGGCGAAGACGCGCACCGCGCGGAACTTCCTGCTGACGGGGCGCCTCTGGGGCGTCGTCTTTGCGGCCAACATGGTCGGCACGATGCTGTTTGCCCTCTCCGCGGTCTTCGTCGGCCTCTACACGGCCGATCAACTCGGCGGCTTGTTCGCCATCGCGCACCACCTGATGGCCAAGACCCCGATGGAGATGCTGTGGCACGCCGTGCCGGCGGGTTTTCTGGTCGCTGCCATGGTGTGGATGATGCCCAGCGCCGAAGGCAGCGAGTTCTGGGTCATCCTTTCCATCACCTATCTGATCGCGCTGGGTGACTTCGCCCACGTGATCGCCGGGTCCGCCGAGGCTTTCCTGCTGCTGCTCAGCGGTGAGATCGGCGTGGTGAAAACCCTGTTCGGCTTCCTGGTGCCGACCTTCGTCGGCAACGTGCTGGGCGGGACGCTCCTCTTCGCCTTGCTGGCCTATGGGCAGGTGAAGGAGGAGCTATAAGCCCTTCGAGCTTCACCAGGGGGCGTGCGAAGGCGAAAAGAAAGGGCCGGGATCGCGATGATCCCGGCCCTTGCCGCAAGTCTGCGAGAAAAACGGTTACGCGGCCTTGCCGGCGCTGTCGGGTTCGGCGGCGGCGGCCATCTGGTTGGCGGCGCTGACCACCGCCTGCAGGCAGGCGACCACAATGTTGGGGTGCTGGCCGACGCCCCAGAAGATGGTGCCGTCGGCGGCTTCCGCCTCGACGTAGGCGACGGCCTTGGCGTCGGCGCCGGCCCCGACCGCGTGCTCGTGATAGTCGTGCACCTTGATATCAACGCCGCAGTCCTTGCGCAGGGCGTTCACGAAGGCGGCGATGGGGCCGTTGCCACTGCCCTGGATCTCGCGGCGCCCCCCGTTCTCCTCGATCACCGCGGTCAGCTGGCGCATCTCGGTGGCGTGGGTGTCGGGCACCGAGCGGTGCTCGACGAAGGCGTAGGGTACGCGCGGCGTCAGGTAGGTCGCCTCGAAGAGATCCCAGATCTGCTGCGCGGAAATCTCCTTGCCGCTGGTATCGGCCTGATTCTGGACCTTCTGGCTGAAAGAGGCCTGCAGCTTGCGCGGCAGTTCCAAGCCATATTCGGCCTGCAGGATGTAGGCGATGCCGCCCTTGCCCGACTGGCTGTTGATGCGCACCACGGCTTCGTAGGAGCGCCCGACGTCGCGCGGGTCGATCGGCAGGTAAGGCACTTCCCACTGGCCGGAATTGCTCTGCTTCATCGACGCCATGCCCTTCTTGATGGCGTCCTGGTGGGAGCCGGAGAAGGCGGTGAACACCAGGTCGCCGGCGTAGGGGTGCCGCTCGGGCACCGGCAGCTGGTTGCAGTATTCGGCCGTCTCGCGGACCTTGTCGATGTCGGAGAAGTCGATGCCCGGATCGACGCCCTGGGTAAAGAGGTTCAGGCCCAGGGTCACCAGGTCGACGTTGCCGGTGCGCTCGCCGTTGCCGAACAGCGTGCCCTCGATGCGGTCGGCGCCGGCCATGACGCCCAGCTCGGCCGCCGCCACGCCGGTGCCGCGGTCGTTGTGCGGATGCAGCGACAGCACGATGGACTCGCGGTCCCTGATGTTGCGGTGGAACCACTCGATCTGGTCGGCATAGATGTTCGGCGTCGACATCTCCACCGTGGCCGGCAGGTTCAGGATCGTCTTCTTCTGCGGTGTCGGCTGCCAGACGTCCATCACCGCCTCGCAGATCTCCTTGGCGAAGTCCATCTCGGTGCCGGTGAAGCTCTCCGGCGAGTACTGGTAGACGACCTCGGTCGCGCTTTCCGCTTCCATCTTCGCCGCCAGGTCGCGCACGCGCTGGGCGCCCTTCACCGCGATATCGACGATGCCGGCGCGATCCAGGCCGAAGACCACGCGGCGCTGAAGGGTGGAGGTCGAGTTGTACAGATGGACGATGACGCGCCGCGCGCCCCGAATGGACTCGAAGGTGCGGTCGATCAGGTGGTCGCGCGACTGGGTCAGCACCTGGATGGTGACGTCGTCGGGGATCATGTCCTTTTCGATGAGCTCGCGCACGAAGTCGAAGTCGGTCTGCGAGGCCGAGGGGAAGCCGACTTCGATCTCCTTGTAGCCCATCTCGACCAGCAGCTTGAACATGCGCCGCTTGCGCGCGCCGTCCATCGGCTCGATCAGGGCCTGGTTGCCGTCGCGCAGATCGACCGAGCACCACACCGGCGGCTCGGTGATGACCCGGCCCGGCCACTGCCGATCCGGCAGGTCGATGGGCTTGAAGGCGGTGTACTTGTCGGCGGGGTTGACGCCCGCCTTGCTGGGGGATCGCTCGTTACTCATGGTTCTGGCTCCTTCTCGCCGGGCGGGGCGGCACCTCTGTCTCGAGGGCTCTGCCGCCGCCGGGCCTCTGTTTTCGTGAATTCCGGGGTCGGTGTGGCCAGGCTACAGCCGCTGCGGCGCCATCGAGGCGCAGCGGCCGCGGCTAAGTCGCCGCGCGGAAATGCCTGGAGCCAGGGCGCGATTCAAGCAGGCGTGAAACGGCTGAGAAGGGCGGAAATGCGGGTTTTTTCGCGGACTGTCGCTCATCGGAGCGAACCTCTTTCTGGGACTGCGGATGTCGGACGACGGCTTTACCCGGCGCGCTGTTCAGGCGGCCGGGGCAATAAGTCGTAGCGACAGAGGTCCGTGAAAGAGTGTCATAGCCCAGGAAAAGTAGGGGCCAGAGCGGGAACGGTCAAGGATTTTGGCTAGTCTGTAGAGGGCTGCAAAAGGGGCTGGCTAGAACTCAATCTCCAATTGCCGAGAGCTTGCATCGCCGATGCCATCCGTGTTGCCTCTCCAGGGCATGCCGGTCTCCAGCAAATTGACTACTTTCGCAGCATCAAAATTTAGTAATATAGGTCTGCTGAACGCTGCTGACTCGAGATGGAGGATATCCACCCAACCATAAATACCAATTACATTGAGCAGGTACTCAGAGAGTCTCTCAGATGGGCTCAGTTGCCATTGAGCTAGGCGACGCAATGCGCGTACTGCAGATCCGCGCGGATTCGGATTTTCTGGCAAATTGATGTCTAGTGTCTGAGAGTTTATCTTCTCAAAATAGTCAATATTACAAGTAATTTTTCTAGTTATTGGTGAGTATAGTATTGCGTCCCAGTCAAAGAAGGTGCACTTTAGCAAGTCTTCAAAATTCTTCACTTCTACATGTCCTGCAGTGTGCGCCCAGGTGTCTTGCAGCGCCCAAATGTCAATTTTCCATGCATGTAATCCAAGGCGATAGCCCCCAAACCGATTCTTAATACCACCTAGACTGCTTGCCCAAGTGTGGAATGTGTAATAATCATCTGGGTCGATTACTATATCGATGTCCGACTGGAAGGCCGCCGTTCCGCGGTGAGCAATATCGCGTGCCCAGCCACCAATTATACAATGTTCGCCGAGTAGGCTGATCTCTGAGAGGACGCGTGACCTCAGAATCATGCGATCACGCATCCGGCTCCCCTCCATAAAGCGGCGTAATCGCTTGTAGAGTTGGCGCTTGTTTTGTGCGGGACTAACGAACATAGAGTCGACCTAGGTGGCTATGCATCTCAACTGCAAACCCGTCGGTCATACCGCTGATCATGTCTGCTAGCAATCTCATCTCTCGATACCTAAGCGGTACCTCCTTCCCTCCCAAGTAGGAAGGCAGGTCGTTCTCGAAAATTCGCCGGTAGTTCTCCGACATTATGCCATAGGCATAGCTGGCAAACGGTGAAGATCTAGCTGATGCTGGGTTCTGGTATTCAACTCTCTCTGATATTCCGATCCAGAACCAATCCATAAGATCTTGGATTACATTGTAACCTTCAAGTTCAATTTTAAGAACAGATGGGTGGTTGAACGCATGGGTTCTAGCAAAAATCTTAAGGGTGTTACAAAGAACTTTACCGTTTCCGGAGTCTAGCAATCCAATGCTGTGTGTTCCGGCGATGATGGCATCGTAATTATCAATGAATTCTTTAACTGTCGCATCGACAAGTGGCGAGATGCAGCGTACTCGAAAGAGTTCTGTCAGAATGCTATTTTCTTCAGTTGGGGTTAGCTTCAGTCCTTCGAGGCTCTGCGCGTCTTGTTCCAATTTCGCTCGCGCTGAGGCCACTGTTGGGTCAGACTCTTCTCTTCGCAATGCAGCAAGTATGTCGTGGAAGGAAACGATCCGCTTCTTAACGCTGTCTTCAATGTCAAGTACTGAATAAGCGATGTCGTCACAAGCTTCCATCAGCCATGTGAGTGGATGTCGAGCGCCAGCTCGTAAGCCTGTCTGCTCCCAAATATTATTCGTTACTGCCGATTCGGTCGCGAAGTAGCCGAATTTCTTGCAGGACGCCTTTTTCTTGTCAATATTTTCACTATCTACCGTGTATTTCATCAGCGCCGCCAGAGTGCCGCAGGTCAAGTTAAGCCCTGAATGCTCACGAGATACTTGAAGGCGCGTGAGAAGTCGTAAGGTTTGTGCGTTCCCTTCGAACTTCAAAAAGTCATTTCGAAACCTGGTGACGGGCTCGCTTAATTTCGGCGAGTTCTTGTGGCGGGCTAGGTGTGAGAAAAGCTTGTCATTTCTCTCGAACCACTCCCGGATTGCAGCTTCACCCTGATGACCGAAGGGGGGGTTACCCAAATCGTGTGCTAGACCCACACTTGCCAACACATTTGGAATTGCTGTGACTAGTTCCTCTTGTTGGATGCCCAGAACGCTGCGGTGCTTGCGCACCAAGCGGATGCCTACTGATCTGGCAAGCGTGGAAACTTCTGTGGAATGGGTCAGGCGGGTGCGGACGCTGTCATTTTTCTCTAGAGGGAATACCTGAGTCTTGTCGGCCAGCCGCCGCACCGGAGCCGAAAATACAAGGCGGTCATAGTCTCGCTCCCAGGCAGTTCGGTGGTCTTCCGATGAGGGATTGTCAGAATCTCCAGATAGGCGAAATTTCGATAAGAGCTTTTTCCATTCAAACGCTTGGGGCGCTTTCTTCGGCACCCTCTTGCTGAGACCGCTAGGCGGCTTCTTGCTGTTCTTGTTAGCCAATGAAGAGCCTCCCAATATCTCATTATTAGCGTAGGTGAACTGCGAGGCAGCGCTAACTTAGCCTCACCAAGTGAAAATTAGAGAATAAGGTAGTTTTATTCGGAATGAAATTCAACCAAGGCTAAGTCAAGGCTGCGTCCATTGGCTTCGCTCAACATGCTAAGGACATCATCTGCTGGATGCGTCTCAGTGCGAGTTTTCGGGCTCTGGCAGAAGACTTTAATAATCTACACGAACCCTACGGTGACGAACAGCATGTCGACCGTGCGGACGTCGTCGCCGAGCGGCATGATGAGGTCTTCGGTGGTGAGGAATTCCTTGTTCTTGCCGACGTAGGGGGTGTTGCCGCTGATCGGCCGACCCTCCAGCGCCACCGTCCGGCAGTTGGACCAGATGCGGCTGGGCGCTTTCTGATGCGCGATCTGGCTCATCCACAGGCCGGTGTAGGGGCTCAGCATGTGCTCGTCCATCTTGGTGCCGACCAGGCGGTAGCGGAAGTCGAGCGGGTTTTGGCGCACGTCCAGCAGAAAGACGTGGGGCAGGATGGCGACGATCTCGGCGGGGTCGATGTCGCCGCGCGCCGGCATCGGGCGGTTGCTCCGTTTCAGCTTCCAATAGTCGTACCCGATCCGGTTGACCGGGGAGCGCAGCGCCAAAAGGGGCGCGGGGGGACTGGCGGGCAGGCTGGGAGTCACGATGTTCACGGCACTTCTGTGTCTGTTGAAACAGGACGGCTGTCACGGGAACAGCGATGCCACCCGCGAGGGCGGCCAGAATGTGCGGCGACTTGTGAAACGTTATCTACACTAGAGTTTAGCGCGGCCGGCGCGGCTTTCCAAATGGAACGATGTAACGAAATGCTTCAATCCCGGCGCGGTATGGCGGCCGGCTGAAACATTTCACCAGGATCGCGGGAGAAACCGGCGGCTGTTTTCAGGCCCTGCTTTCAGGCCCTTATTTCCAGATACTTTTGCCGCTGCCGGGCAGGCCGAGGTCCGGCCACAGCTTGTCGATACGGTCGATGACCGACTGGTCCATGCGGATCTCGCGGCCCCATTCGCGCTTGGTCTCCGGCGGCCACTTGTCGGTGGCGTCCAGGCCGATCTTGGAGCCCAGGCCGTCTTCCGGCGAGGCGAAGTCCAGGTAGTCGATGGGGGTATTCTCGATGACGGTGATGTCGCGCGCCGGATCCATCTTGGTGGAGATCGCCCACATGACCTCCTTCCAGTCCCGTGCGTTCACCGTGTCGTCCACCACGATGACCCACTTGGTGTACATGAACTGGCGCAGGTAGGACCACACGCCCAGCATCACCCGCTTGGCGTGGCCGGGATAGGCCTTCTTCATGGAGACCACGGCGATGCGGTAGCTGCAGCCTTCCGGCGGCAGCCAGAAGTCGACGATCTCCGGGAACTGCTGCTGCAGCAGCGGGATGAAGACCTCGTTCAGGCCCTCGCCCAGCACCGACGGCTCGTCGGGCGGCCGCCCGGTGAAGGTCGAGAGGTAGATCGGATCGCGCCGCATGGTGATCGCCGTCACCTTGAAAACCGGGAAGCGCTCGACGGCGTTGTAGTAGCCGGTGTGGTCGCCGTAGGGGCCTTCCTCGGCGGTCTCCTCCAGGGAGACCTCGCCTTCGATGACGATCTCGGCTTCCGCCGGCACCTTCAGCGGTTGGGTCTTGCAGTCGACCAGCTCCACCTTGCGGCCGCGCAGCAGCCCGGCGAAGTGATACTCAGACAGGGTGTCGGGCACCGGGGTTACGGCGGCCAGAATGGTGCCGGGGTCAGCGCCGATCACCGCCGCGACCGGCAGGGGCTCCGGCTTTTCGGCCTTCCAGCGGCGATGGTGCTGGGCGCCGCCGCGGTGCTTCAGCCAGCGCATGATGGTGGTGTCGCGCCCGGTCACCTGCATGCGGTAGATGCCCAGATTGAAGTCGTCGGTCTTGTCGCCCCCGGGGTTGGGGCCGCGCGTCACCACCAGCGGCCAGGTGATCAGCGGCGCCGGTTCGCCGGGCCAGCAGGTCTGCACCGGCAGGCGGCTGAGGTCGATGTCGTCGCCGGTCCACACCACCTCCTGGCAGGGCGCGGTGGCGACGGTCTTTGGCTTCATCGCCATCACCGTCTTCAGCAGCGGCAGATGCTCCCAGGCCTCGCGCAGGCTGCCCGGCGGCTCCGGCTGGCGCAGGAAGGCCAGGGTCTCGCCGACCTCGCGCAGCTGGTGCGGCTCGCGGTCCATGCCCCAGGCGACCCGCTCGACGGTGCCGAAAAGGTTCACCAGCACCGGCATCTCCGCCTTGCGGCCGTCGCTGTAGACCACGTTTTCGAACAGCACCGCCGGGCCGCCCTCGGCCAGCAGGCGGGTCTGGATCTCGGTCATCTCCAGCTCCGGCGACACCGGCGCGGCGACCCGTTTCAGCCGCCCGGCCCGCTCCAGGCGGTCGACGAAATCACGCAGCGACGAGAAGGGCATCAGGCGCGCTCGACCTTCAGGACGGTGCCGTCGATGCCGGTGACCTTTACCTTGGTGCCGGCGGGCAGGTCTTCGCCTTCCACCTTCCAGCGCGAATCGTCGACGTGCAGCAAGCCGTTGCCGTCGACGATAGGTTCCTTCAGCGTGAAGGTGCGGCCGACATAGCTGGCGCCACGGCGGTTCAGCACGCGGCCGGGCAGCGGCGCCGGGAAACGGTCGCGCAGCACATAGCGCCACACCAGAATCGACACCAGCGACAGCACGGCGAAGATCAGCATCTGGATCTGCCAGGTCATCTCCGGGACCAGCATCAGGACCACGCCGACGATGGCGGCGGCGATGCCCATCCACAAGAACACCGCGCCGGGGGCGAAGATCTCGATGCCGATCAGGAAGACGGCGACGATCCACCAGTTCCAGAACTCGATCTGCTCGAAACTGATCATGAGCGTGCGCCTCCGCCGCCCGCGGAGCTGCCGCCGGCGGAACTGCCGCCGGCCGTGCTGCCGCCCGCACTGCCGCCGCCAGGGGCACGGCCCGGGGCGCCGCCGCCATCCCAGGGGCCCTTGGTGGCCTGCCGCTGTTCCATGGAATCGCGCGCGATCTCGGCAATGCCGCCGATCGCCCCGATGATCCCGGCGGCATCCACCGGCAGGAAGAAGGTCTTCTGGTTGGGGGAATCGGCGAACTTGCCCAGCGCGTCGATATAGCGCTGCGCCACGAAGTAGTTCACCGCGTTCACGTCGCCTCGGGCGATGGCCTCCGACACCATGGTGGTCGCCTTGGCTTCCGCCTCGGCCTCGCGCTCGCGTGCCTCGGCGTCGCGGAAGGCCGACTCGCGGCGGCCCTCGGCGGCCAGGATCTGCGCCTGCTTTTCGCCCTCGGCGCGCAGCACCGCGGCCTGGCGGTCGCCCTCGGCGACCAGCACGGTGGCGCGCTTGTCGCGCTCGGCCTTCATCTGGCGGGCCATCGAGTCCACCAGGTCGGTCGGCGGCGTGATATCCAGGATCTCGATGCGGGTCACCTTGACGCCCCAGGGCTCGGTGGCGTCGTCGACCACCTGCAGCAGGCGGGTGTTGATGTCGTCGCGCCGCGACAGCAGTTCGTCCAGGTCCATCGATCCCATCACCGTGCGGATGTTGGTCATGGTCAGGTTCAGGATGGCGCGTTCCAGGTTGCGAACCTCATAGGCCGCGGCGGCGGCGTCCAGCACCTGGTAGAAGACCACGCCGTCGACCTGCACCAGGGCGTTGTCGCGGGTGATGACCTCCTGCTGAGGGACGTCCAGCACGGTTTCCATCATGTTCAGTTTGGCGCCGATGCGGTCGACGATCGGCAGGATCATGCCCAGGCCGGGGGACAGGGTCTTGATATAGCGCCCGAAGCGCTCGATCGTGTACTCATACCCCTGCGGGACCGTCTTGACGCTCATGGTGACGATGATGATCGCCAGCACGACAATGGCGATGACCAGCAGGCTGAAGCCGGAAATCTCGATATCCATCGGTTTTGCTACTCCCCTTGCGTGTCTCGGCGCGACGCGGGGGACCTATGACAGGTTCCCGGGACGGTACAAGACGGCAGGCGCCAATCTATCCTGTGTTGAGGATTCGGCAAATGCCCCGACTCGCTGAGGCTCCCGTCCCGGTCAGAAGGGGCCAGGATGGCCAATTCTGGCAAGAAAATGACGCAGATGACACAATGGGCCTCTGCGGGATTAACCAACTTGAAACGACGCATTGGCACTATACATTGCGTTCGACCTTTCCCTATCCTTACAGGGATCTTCGCTGAATTTGCGCAGATTCGCGTTCAACAGCGAAGGCTGGTGACAGAAGCTTTCAAGTTGAGAGGCGGCAGCCTGATGATTCAGTACTATGTTGTTGGCGGCGAGTACAAAGACACGCACTTTGTCGAGGCCGTCGGCGGTGACGAGCAGTGGTTCGGTCCCTTCGCCGATTACGACGCGGCGATGAAGGAGTGGGCCAAGCATGCTTGGCAGACTGTGGACGAGTGCACGACCCGCTTTCGGATCGAGTGCATCGACAACGACGCCCCGCCCCCCTGCACCGATTAGGCCCCGTGGCTGATCCGGTGTCGTTTCCCAGCCGCTGAGGGCTCCGTTCCCATGCCCTGGGCACTTCCAGAGACCGACGACGCTTTGCTTCGCCTGGCCAAGGGCTATCCCTATGCCGCGCCCGGCGGCTCCTATCTCTACCGCAACGGCACCTCGGTGCCGCTTTCCGGCCCGCTCGACCCGGCGCTGACCGCCGGCCGGGTGCCGATCATCGCCCATGGCTCCAACCGGGCGCCGGAGCAGGTCCACCGCAAATTCGGCCATCTGAGTGGCGCGGAGTCGGAAATCCCGGTGACCCGGACCTGGCTACACGACCACGACGTGGTGTTTTCCGCCCATATGACCCGCTACGGCTCGGTCTCCTCCACCCTGCACGAGGCGCCGGGCACCCGGGTGCAGGTCTACGTCACCTGGCTGACCGACGCGCAGGTCGAGCGCATGCACGAGACCGAGATCGGCGCCGGCAATTACGGCTACGGCCGCATCGGTGGGCTTTCGCTGACGGTCGAGGGCGGCGACGTGCTGACCGAGGCCTTCTGCTACCTCTCGGTCCACGGCTGCCTTGCCGATCCCGACAAAGCCGACGCGCCGCTGGCTCTCGCCGCGGTGCCGGCGGAGGACCGCGTCCACCGCGCCGTCGACCAGGAGGCCGCGCTGGCCGTCCTCCACCAAGCCCACCATCCGGAACTCGACTTCGACGGCATGATCCTGGCCAACATCAAGAACCTGGAACAGCGCCGCCGCCTGGTCGACGCGCTGCAGGCGACCGCCGTGCCATGGTCGGTGCCGGGGTTCGAACTGATCGTGAAGTAGCGCCGCCCCCCTTTGGGTGCTGTTTTCTCTTCCGTCGCCTTCGCTATAGTGCCGGCATGATCATTTCAGCGCTTCGCGGCGGCTTGGCCGCGCTCACCCTCGGTTTCCTCGCCGCCTGCGCAGCGCAGCCGCAGGTGGCCCGCGAAGGCAGCTACGACCGCCAGGACGTTCTGTTCGATCCGGCGCTGGCCATCGAGCAGGGCTGGCTGGCGATGTCGCTGTCGGACAACGGGCGGCTTACCGACTACCGTGTCGACAGCTATCAGGACCGCCTGTCGATCCGCGCCGAGGGGATGCGCGCGGCCTCCGGCCTGGTGCTGCCGGTGAACATCGACGCCGAGGCCTGTCCCTACCTGGAATGGGACTGGCGGGTCGAGACGATGCCGGAGAGCGCCAGCCTGTTCGAAGCGGACCTGGAAGACACCGCCGCCTCGATCTGGGTGATGTTCGGCGATCCCGAGCCGGGCCCCTGGGGCGCGATCACCGCGCCCAAGCCGGTGCCGACCCTGCGCTACGTCTGGACCACGGCAAAGGTGCAGGACGAGACCATCATCGATTCACCGTCGCAGCCCGGGGTGATCCGCTCCATCGTCGTGCAGGGCGGGGTGGAGAGCCCGCTGGCTTGGGAATCCGAGACGCGCGACGTGGTGGCCGACTACCAGGCCGCCTTCGGCAGCCTGCCGAAGAGCAACATCCTGGCGGTCGCCCTGGTCACCGGCAATGACCATACCCAGGAGCCGGTGATCGCCCACTACGGTGCCGCACGGCTGCGCTGCAGGAGCGGCGACTAGTCTGCTGACGCCGCGACTTTCCACACCACGGCATTGCGCAGGTCGCTGTCCTCCAGCTCGCGGCTGGTCTTCACGCCGTAGGCGATGATCCGCTCCAGGCCCTGTTTGGGCAGGTAGGTCCGTCCCGGGTCGCCCATCAGCACCAGGCAATCGTCCGTTGCCAGGCTGCGCAGCCAGGCGGTGATCCGCGCGGCGGCCGGACCCTCGTAACAGACGTCGCCGGCCAGCACGACATCCCACCCCGCGTTGGGGCAGCCGACGACATCCGCCTCGCGCACGGTGATCTCGATGTCGTTGGCTGTGGCGTTCAGCCGGCAGGCGGCACAGGCGAAGGCGTCGATGTCGACCGCCTCGACACTGGCGGCGCCGGCCAGCTTCGCGGCGATGCCCTGCAGGCCGGAGCCGGCGGCGAAATCCAGCACCCGCTTGCCGCGCACCACCTCCGGGTGATCCAGCAGGTAGCGCGCCAACGCCTGGCCGCCGGCCCAGGCGAAAGCCCAGAACGGCGGCGGCAGACCCTGTTCGGCCATCTCTGTTTCCGTCGCTTCCCACAGCGGCACCACTTCACTGGCGAGATAAAGCGTCACCTCGGGCACCAGCGGTGGCGGCTCCCGGCGGGTGTTGGCGCGGATGAAGTCTTCGGGGTCCTGGCGCAGGGCCGCTGTCACGTCAGGGCGGCCCAGGGGCTGCCGGCGACGATGCCGGCCAGCAGCAGCCCGCCGGCGTAGCGGTTGGACTTGAACTTGGTCAGGCAGTTCACCGGGTCGTCCAGGTCGACGTCGATGACCTGCCAGGCGAATTGCGCCGCGGTGGCGGCGAGCCCGATCCAGAACGGCCAGGCGAGGCCCGCGGTCCAGCCGGCCGCGCCGAACAGCGCGATGGCGATTGTGTAGAACGCCGTGAACCAGGGTTTACTGCCGTCGCCCAGCCGCAGCGCCAGGGACTTCACGCCGATCAGGGCGTCGTCTTCCTTGTCCTGGTGGGCATAGATGGTGTCGTAACCGAGGGTCCAGGCGATGCCGCCGACATAGAGCAGCACCGGCGGCCAGCCGAAGACGCCGGTCGCCGCGGTCCAGCCGACCAGCGCGCCCCAGTTGAAGGTGAGGCCGAGCCAGGCCTGCGGCCAGTAGGTGATGCGCTTCATCAGCGGGTAGGGGAACACCAGCAGCAGCGAGGCACAGCCGAGCAGAATGGTGAGGCCGTTCATCTGCAGCAGAATGGCGAAGGAGATCAGCAGCAGGGCGAGCAGGAAGAGTCCCGCCTGGGTGAGGCTGATCTCGCCGGAGGGGATCGGCCGCGTCGCGGTGCGCGCCACCCGCCCGTCGATGTCGCGGTCCAGGATGTCGTTCACGGTGCAGCCGGCGCCGCGCATCAGTACCGCGCCGATGCCGAAATACAGGTAGAGCCACCACGACGGTCCGGCGTTGGCTGCCGCATCGCCGAGCGCGATGGACCACCAGCCGGGAAACAACAGCAGCCAGGTGCCGATCGGCCGGTCGAGCCGGGCGAGGCGCAGGTAGGGGCGCAGCGGCCCCGGTGCGGCCCGCAGCACCCAGGCGTCGGCGCGGATGTCGCTGGCCGACCCGGCAGATGCCCGTGAACTGGAAGATGTCTGGCTCATGGCCTAATCTTTAACGGCGAATCCGGCCCAGCGAAAGCACCAGTGGAAAGCCGCGCCTCGCAAAGCCGCTGCGAACAATCCGGGAATTTCATGAGCACAACAGCCAAACCGGCGACCCGCCTTTATGTCGAAGCCGATCTGGCGGCGGGCCAGGTGGTCGGCCTCGACCACGCCCAGGCGCACTTTCTGCGCTCGGTGCTGCGGCTCGGGCCGGGCGCGCCGCTTGCCGTGTTCAATGCGACGGACGGCGAATGGCTGGCCGAGATCGAGGGGCTCGGCAAGGGCTGGTGCTCGCTTCTGTTGCGCGAACAGCGCCGCGTGCCGGCGCCGGAACCGGATCTCTGGCTGGTCTTCGCCCCGATCAAGCGCGCCCGCATCGACTTCATGGCGGAAAAAGCCACCGAACTGGGCTGCACGGTGCTGCAGCCGGTGATGACCCGCTTCACCGCGGTCAGCCGGGTGAACGAGGAGCGCCTGGCCGCCAACGCCCGCGAGGCCGCCGAGCAGTGCGAGCGCCTGAGCGTGCCGGAAGTCCGCGAAACCATCAGCTTCGGCCAACTGATCGACGGCTGGTCGGCGGAGCGTCGCCTGCTGGTCTGTGCCGAGTGGGGCGAGGCCAGGCCGATCGCTGGTGCGCTGCAAACTATTCGCACTGAAACAAAGGGAGAGGCCGGTCCCTGGGCCGTCATGACCGGACCGGAGGGCGGCTTTGCCGAGAGCGAACTTGACGCCCTTCGCAAACTGCCTTTTGTTACGCCGGTCGGCCTGGGGCCCCGGATTCTCCGCGCCGACACGGCGGCCCTGGCGGCCATCGCCTGCTGGCAGGCGATCCTTGGCGACGGGGCGGACCGGCCGCCGGCAGCCTTGGCGGGTTTTCCGGCGCCGGAACAGGACTGAAGGGCCCGGCGGACCCGGCTCAAGGCCGCGAGGCCGGGCGGACTTGAAGGGCGGCTGCGGCCTCCCCTTATCTAACGGCAGGCTCCATCAAGAGGGCCGCCGCTGTCGCGTACAACGAGGATTAGAGAAATCATCTGGCGTTCGGGGGCGGGCGCCGACTTCATCCACAAGAAGGCGATCGACCGGTCGGCCCGGAACAGGGCTGCGGCATATCGCACTGCTATTGGGATCAAGGGGAACTGCGTATGTCCGCTCCGCCGCAAAGCCAGGGCGACCTCATTACCGACAAGGCGCAGCTGATCGCCTACCTGGAGTCCGGCTGCAAGCCGCCCGAGGCTTGGCGTATCGGCACCGAGCACGAGAAGTTCTGCTATTCCCTCGACGATTTCCGGCCGCTGCCCTATAGCGGCGAGCGCGGCATCCAGGCCCTGCTGGAGGGCCTGCAGCGCTTCGGCTGGATGCCGGTCACGGAAGACGGCAACGTCATCGCCCTGTCCAAGAACGGCGCCGGCGTCTCGTTGGAGCCGGGCGGCCAGTTCGAGCTGTCGGGCGCGCCGCTGAAAACCATCCACGACACCTGCAGCGAGGTGCACACCCACCTCGACCAGATCCGCCAGGTCGCCGGGCCGCTGAACGTGGCGGCCATGGGCCTCGGTTTCCAGCCGAAATGGGCGCGCGCCGATATCCCCTGGATGCCCAAGGGCCGCTACAAGATCATGGGCGACTACATGCCCAAGGTCGGCAGCCTCGGCCTCGACATGATGCTCAGGACCTGCACCGTACAGGTGAACCTGGACTTCGCCTCCGAAGCCGACATGGTGAAGAAGTTCCGCACCAGCCTGGCGCTGCAGCCGGTGGCGACGGCGCTGTTCGCCAACTCGCCCTTCACCGAGGGGCGGCCGAACGGTTTTCTCAGCTACCGCAGCCACATCTGGACCGACACCGATCCCGACCGCTGCGGCATCCTGCCTTTCGTCTTCGAGGACGGCATGGGTTTCGAGCGCTACGTCGACCACGTACTGGACGTGCCGATGTACTTCGTCTACCGCGACGGCAAGTACATCGACGCCGCCGGCCAGTCGTTCCGCGACTTCCTGGACGGCAGACTGCCGGCGTTGCCGGGCGAGAAGCCGGGCATGGGTGACTGGGCCGACCACCTCTCGACGTTGTTTCCCGAGGTGCGCCTGAAGAAGTTCCTGGAGATGCGAGGCGCCGATGGCGGTCCGTGGAAGTCGCTCTGCGCCCTGCCGGCCTTCTGGGTCGGCCTGCTTTATGATGACAGCGCGCTGGATGCCGCCTGGGACCTGGTGAAGGACTGGACGCTGGAGGAGCATCAGTACCTGCGTGACGAGGTGCCCAAGCAGGCGCTGCACACGCCGTTTCGCGGGCGTACGCTGAATGCCGTCGCCAACCGGGCGGTGGAGATCGCCGCCGCCGGTCTGAAGGCGCGCAACCGCCTGGATGGCCAGGGCGACAATGAAAGCCACTTCCTCGCCCTGCTGCGCAGCCGCGTCGAGCGTGAGAAGTGTCCCGCCGAATATCTGCTCGACGACTTCCACGGCCGCTGGAAGGGCTCGATCGATCCGGTCTTCACCGAGTGCGCCTACTAAATCTGGATCTTGAACACGGATTTCGGCATCAGCCCAGCGAAGTCGACTTCCTTTTGGAAGGCCGCTTCGATGGTCTGGCTGAACAGCTGGTAGCACAACAGCCGCGTCACACCCTTCTTCTCTCCCGGGTTCTCTCCCGGGTTCTCTCCTGGGGCTTCGCCGTAGGGCAGGGCGATACGCCAGGCCTTGCGGGTGTGGGACACCGCAAAGGCCGCCGCCGGTGTCAGCTCGAAGTCGTGGCGTGAATACAGCGGCACCCCGCTTGCCGCGCATTCCTGCAACTGGCGCTCGATCATGTCGACATAGGGGGTATCGCCGAAGGCTTCGCGCAGGCTGCGGCCGCGTAGCCTGGTGCCGACGGCGGTCATGACCTTCTCGCCGACGATGCGGTAGATGAGGTCTTTCCCCGCGACCTCATAGAGGATCAGGTGGGACGCCAGGGCCGGGACCACGAAGGGGTCGATTTTCTCTTTCGGCGGAAACAGGGCGTCGCCGCGCTGCTCGTTCCAGGCGCGCACGATGGTGCGGTAGCTCTCCGGTTCGATGTCGTCGACGGCAATGCGCCCGAAGGTCGGTCCGAGCATAACGTGGTGCGGGCTCCCCCAGTTCTTGCCACGACAACTAGTCTCTACCGGCCAGTTAGTAATGAACAAGCGTTTAGGCGTGCTTGTCGCAACTCTTTCGTCTGCAGGTTGAGTGGCTGCGCAGGATAAAGTGCTTTCGCGCGCAGGACGAGCCGTTAGTCGGCGGGCGACCCGTTTTGGGCCGCCGACGCGGCGTTCTCGCGAGCCTGCTTGGCCAGGGCGAGGGCGCGCACCAGGGCCGGGGGCATGGAATTCCCGGCGGCCTGCTGGGCGGGCGTCAGGTCCATCTGTTCCAGTTGGTGTTGAGCTTCGATGGCCAGGATCTCTGCGCGAAGGGCGGCAATGCGGGCTTCGTAGATACCACCGCTGCCGCCCAATTGCCCGGTCTGGCTGCCGAATTGTCTGGCGGTGCCGACGCCGGCGAAGGTGCGCGGCGCGGCCAGCGGGCTCTGCCGGGCGCCGCGGATGACCGAGGTGCGCGGCGGCGTGCCGGTCACCGCGTAGTCGCCGACGCGTTGTCCGGCCGGCCCGGTGTTGAAGATCATGGTGTTGCCGACGGTGTTGTGGGACCCGCGGGCCCCGCAGAAAGTCGAGGCGCCGATGGTGGTGCACGACTGGGCAGCAGCGGCGTCGGCCCGGAATAGGGCGCCGCCCAGCAATAGTATGGCGGCCAGGGCCATCACGACAAATCCCGGGACGGCAGGTCGGAGAGGTTTCTGGGTCACTTCAGTGGCCTTCCGTTTGCATCCGATAACAGGAGATACGGTTTTTCCAGGCAAGCGGCTTCACCCTATAAATGGGTACAACGGCGCCGGATTGCGAATCGGACGGGGCCGCAACAAGGACCCGCAAGGTCAGGCGCAGTGCCTTTTGCGGCCGGCCCGGGGAGCGGCTAAACTCCGCGCCCAAGGCAGGCCCCCGGGCCGGCTCTAAAGCAGGCCCAAGGCAGGCATCGTGCGGCAGGAAAGGCGAAATCCCATGTCCCTCGACCCCGAGACCCGACGCTTTCTCAAGGACTGGGCCGTGAAGATCGGCGCCACCGCCTATCTGCTGTTCGTCTTCGCCTTCATGGCGGGCCATCCCCAGCCCGGCAGCATGGAAAGCCTGTCGCGGGCGGTGGTCTTGGCCATCGTGCCGGCGGCGATCGGCACCCTGGGGGTCCTGGGCGTCATGCTGTACCTGCGCAAGCGCTGAGGCGGAGTTTTCACTCGGCGGTGCTCTCGCGCGACTTTTTGGCGAGCGTGAGGGCGCGCATCAGGGCCGGTGTCATGTCGCGCTTGGCGGCCTCCTGGGCCGGTGTCAGCGGCAGGGCTTCCAGCCGGTCGCGCGCCACGATGGACTCCATGCGGCCCTGCAGCGCGGTGAGGGTCGACCTGTAGTCATCGCCGCTGCCGAAGTAGGCCTGCCGGGTGGAGGCGTCGGAGCGGCGCAGCGGGCGAAATTCGCGAAACTCGAAGTCCATCGGCTCCGACTCGCCGAAAATGATGCGCGGCGGCTCGCGCCGGCTGTCGCAGGTTTCGCCGTGGGTGGCGCTGTCGGCGGCCGTGTCGCCGGTGCTTTGGCAGGCCTGCGCCGGCGCCGGCGCGCCGAGCAGCAGTGTGGCGACAACGGCGGTCAGCAGAAGCTGGGGCGTATAATTCATGGGCGGTCAGTGTGGCCGGTCGTTGTGGGGGGCTCGGTCGTTCCAAGAGCGGGTCGTTCCTGGAGCCATCGTCGCACGGAGAGGTTTTGCAGGCCTTAACAGATGTTAAGCTGGGCAGGCTTCAGGCCGGGACGGGCGTCACGGCTGTTTTACGGGCGGGGCCGGTAGAAATGGTCCCGCCAGCGCGACGAGGGCAATCGAGCGACGGGAGGGAAGGGAAAGTCATGTCGAAGCAATACGCGCCCGCCACGGTGGCGCCGCCGTTTTCGCGCTACAGCCATGCCGTCGAAGTTGCGGCGCCGGCGCGCTGGCTGACCATCTCCGGACAGGTCGGGGTCTTCCCCGACGGTGGTCTGGCCGACGGGGCCATGGCCCAGATGGAGCAGACCTGGCGCAATATCTTCGCGGTGCTGGCCGCCGCCGAGATGGAGGCCGGCGACCTGGTGAAGGTCACCGCCTTCCTCACCCGGCGAGAAGATCTGGGGGTTTACCGCGAGGTGCGCGACGCCATGCTGGGCGATGCCCGGCCGGCTTCCAGCCTGCTGTTTGTCGCCGGCCTCGCCAGCCCCGACTGGCTGGTCGAGATCGAGGCGGTGGCAGCGAAGTAGCCGCCGCGGCGGCAAATTTTTTGACGACAAAGAGAGGGGTGTGAGTTTGAAGCCAAAGCAGC
>ERZ1740062.331-NODE-331-length-30625-cov-5.086523_pt1 | contig 30625 bp, 24 predicted proteins | sample MGYA00581741_ERZ1740062 | MGnify/ENA primary metagenome ERZ1740062 (study PRJEB43018, sample SAMN04849747) | marine metagenome | isolation source: floating plastic debris | place: Pacific Ocean | collected 2008-09-01 | study: EMG produced TPA metagenomics assembly...
CTACGCCTACCGATTTCAGCCAATTGATTTTGGATGTCATTGACGTAACAGGAACTATTTATGTGGACAACATTTATTTCTATACCGACGGTGGTGGTGGTGGAGATACGCCAACTACTCCAGCACCAACCCCACCAGCTCGAGACGCAGGTGATGTGATTTCAGTATTCAGTAACGCGTACTCTAATGTAACCGTGGATACTTTCTTTGCTGGATTTGGTGAAGGTGCCGGTGTCGCCGATGCACAAGTATCCGGAGATGACGTAAAAGTATATGAAGATTTGAACTTTGCGGGAATTGAAACCCTAACTGAGACGATAGATTTATCCAGTATGACGAATTTCCATATCGACGTATGGAGTGCAACAAGCTTTAGCGTTCTTGCGGGAGTTGTGGATTTTGGAGGTGATGGCTTCGGTAGTGGCAACGACACAAGAGGAAACACCCCAAATACAGCGTTAACACCAGGTGAATGGGTTTCAATCGATGTTACGATTGTAGACCTTCAAACGGCGGGACTTACTGCTACGCCTACCGATTTCAGCCAATTGATTTTGGATGTCATTGACGTAACAGGAACGATCTATGTAGACAATATTTATTTCTATGCGGATAGTGGCGGCGGAACACCTACCTGTCCTGCTCCTCCAACAGGAGAGTTGCTATCCAATGGTGATTTTGAAGCGAACTCTGGAGACGGTGCATGCTGGCAATTGAATGATGGTGGTGGTACAGTTACCATCATTGATACAGATGCAGACACTGGAACGTATTCGGCAAGACTGCTTACGGGACCTGCACAAGTTCCAAACTTAAAACAAGAACGCTTTGCACCAACCATTGCTGGCGGAACAGACGTTCAAGTAACATTCCGGTATAAAGTGGTAGCGCCTTTTGTAGATGGTTCCATTTTACAGGTGTTGGCGTTTTCTGAGCGTTCAGGAGGTGTTGGCGCCGTGGCGAGTGATTTGGGCAACGCGCCCGATACTAATGTTGCTGGAGACTGGTTGACCTACACAGGAAGTTTCGCAACAGACGTAGGTGTTGATGAAGGAATATCTCTCCTTATTCAAGCTACTTGTGGTGGTGCAGCTACTTGCGCGGGTGAGGTACTCATCGACAATGTAGTGGTTACCGAATTATAGAAAAGAGCATAAAGCCATTTGGTCCATCCAAATGGCTTTTTATCTACTTCTTTTTTGAAAAATTGGCATATGCCCAAATACCTATTCAAATAAGAAAAGAAAACACGATTGCTAAAACTGTGAAGATACAATGTTCCAAGGCTACAATTTTTCTTGTGGCCCTTGGGTGTAGTCTCTTAGTCGGGGTATCATCTTGCAAAAAACAACAGATGAACAAGGAAATCCTTTCTGAACAAACCATTCAGCTGAAAGTGGATTCGCTTTTGGCCAAAATGACCTTGGACGAAAAAATTGGGCAGATGACTCAGGTTCGTCACTTTGAGGATATCTCCGAAGAGGATATTGCCACGAAGTATATCGGTTCAATTATTCATACACAAGGTCCTTTGCCCGGAGATACACCAGCAGAATGGCAAGCCAAATTCAATAGGCTTCAAAGGAAAGCATTAAGTACGCGTCTGGGTATCCCTTTGATTTTTGGGGTGGATGCCATTCATGGTCAAAACACTTTTGAAGGCGCTACCATTTTTCCACACAATATTGGAATGGGCGCTACCGGAAACGCAGAGCTCGTGGAGAAAGCAGCGCGAATAACAGCCATTGAATCAAGGGCAACCGGATTTAATTGGGTCTTTTCACCTTGTATCGCAATTCCGTACAATGAAAAGTGGGGAAGGGTGTACGAGGCATTTTCTGAGAGTACTCCACTCACCCAAGAATTGGCCAAAGCCTCCGTATTGGGTTTGCAAGGAGCGTTTTTGCATGATTCTACATCTGTAATGGCTACGGCGAAACATTTTATTGGAGACGGTGCAACGGATTATGGCCATGAAGGTGGGGAAACGCATATGGACATGGTCGCGGTTCGTGAACGCCTGTTACCGCCTTATATCACTGTAGTGAATGAAGGAGTAAGTTCCGTGATGGCTTCTTTCAATTCCCTAAACGGGATTCCAATGCATGCGCACAAAGAGCTCATAACAGATATTTTGAAAGGCGAAATGGGTTTTGAAGGTATTGTGGTTTCTGATTGGAAAGGCTACTCCCGCTTTGGTGAAAATGCAGTTATCAATGCTGGAGTAGATATGATTATGGCAGTTGAAGGAGACTTTGAAATGTATCAGGAAGGTTTAAAAAGAGGAGTGGAGAGCGGAGAAGTTCCCATGTCCCGTATTGATGATGCCGTAAGCCGTATTCTTCATAAGAAATTTGAGATGGGCGTTTTCGACCAGCCTTTCGCCACCGGTGGGCTCATCCCAAAAATTGGGACAGAGGCACATCGGAAAGTGGCCAAACAGGCCGTGAGAGAATCATTGGTTTTATTAAAAAACAACAATGTACTTCCTATAAGTCCTTCCGATAAAAAAATTGTGGTAGTAGGAGAGCACGCGAACAACAGTGGACTCCAATCAGGAGGATGGACAGTAAATTGGCAAGGAAGCACGGAAAATTACAAGGGAGCATCGACCATTTTAGATGGCATCCGTAACATTGCGCAGGGCACTGTTTTGTATGATGAAAATGCTAGCGGCGAAGATTTTGATGCTGATGCAGCCATAATCGTGGTAGGGGAAACGCCTTATGCAGAGTCTTTCGGGGATATTGGTGGTGAGATGAATTTGTATCAACTCCATCTTACAGCAGAACACCAAAGATATGTTGACCACTATGCAAATCAAGGGGTAAAAACGGTGGTGGTTTTGATTTCAGGTCGACCCTTGGTCACCACGAAACAAATCCAACAATCAGATGCATTTGTAGCGGCTTGGCTTCCCGGTTCAGAAGGAGATGCTGTCGCTGAAGTACTTTTCGGAGTATACAATTTCAAAGGAAAGTTACCACACTCCTGGCCAAAATCAGAAGAAGACTACCAAGGGAAATATGGTCCAAATCTATGGGACGAATCCATAACCCCATTGTTTCCGTTTTGGTTTGGATTAACTTATTAAAATGAAACTGAATGAGAATGCTGAGCAAGCTTTGGAGTATAAGAAACCTGTTTTTTTGTCTAACAGGAATTGCGTTGTTAACCCTTTCATGTGAGCAAAAAAAGGAAGCGAAAAAGAAAACCACAGAGATGCAAAAAGTAATAAGCGCAAAAGACATTTTGGGGAATCCCGAATACTTGGCCATAAGCTACGGAGGTTATAGGCAAGCCACCCGAGATATGCAACCAACCATAACGGAGCTTAAAGAAGATTTAAAGCTTTTGGCCGCAATGAACATTAAGGTTTTAAGAACCTACAATGTGCAATTACCACATGCTGGCAATGTTTTGAAAGCTATTCGAGCGCTGAAGAAAGAAAATCCAGAATTCGAGATGTATGTAATGTTAGGTGCTTGGATTGACTGCAAAAACGCTTGGACTGGAATGGAACCAGACCATGATGTAGAAAGTGCACAAAACGAAGCGGAAATTGCTCGTGCGGTAGCATTTGCACAAGAATATCCTGAAATTGTTAAAGTACTCGCGGTTGGGAATGAAGCCATGGTAAAATGGGCTACGAGTTATTATGTTCAACCCAGCGTCATTTTAAAATGGGTTACCCATTTGCAAAATCTTAAAAAGGAAGGAAAGTTACCTTCGGATTTATGGATTACATCCTCTGACGATTTTGCATCTTGGGGTGGAGGCGAAGCTGAATACCATACCGCTGATTAGGAGGCTTTGATTAAAGCTGTGGATTATATTTCCATGCATACATATCCCTATCATAATTCACATTACAATCCTGAGTTTTGGGGTGTTCCCGAAGAGGAGGAAGCTTTACAGGACAGTGTAAAGATTCAAAACGCAATGTTACGGGCTAAGCAATTTGCCGTACGACAGTATGATTCCGTGACGAACTATATGAAGAGTTTGGGCGTGTCCAAACCCATCCATATTGGAGAAACGGGTTGGGCAACCGTTTCCAATGGGTTTTACGGTCCAACCGGTTCTCGAGCTACGGATGAGTACAAACAGGGCCTGTATTACAAACATTTGAGGGATTGGACCAATGAAGCAGGTATTTCCTGTTTCTATTTTGAGGCCTTTGACGAACGGTGGAAAGATGCTGCCAACGCCCAAGGTTCTGAAAACCACTTTGGATTGTTCACCTTGGATGGACAAGCCAAATACCCCATTTGGGATTGGGTAGACAAAGGGGCTTTTGAAGGCTTGTCCAGAAATGGAAATACTATTACGAAAACCTTTGGTCGGGATATGGCCGAATTGATGGAAACCGTGCTAGTACCGCCAACGCAAAAAGAACAAGCTGAAATGCAGGAATAAAATGCTAAGCGATGAGACCTGTATTTGAAAAAACGATAAAAACCGTACTATTCTTAATAAGTTTATCTATGCTGAATGCCTGTGCCAAGGTTGACAAACTTCAAATGGAAGTATATCAGACATCTGCCGATGGTAAAAAAATGGAAAAAGTGGAACCCGAAGCAAAAGGGCAAGCCACAGCAACGATACTGCTGAAACCTCAAGAAAGATTTCAAAAGATTACGGGTTTTGGAGGGTCATTTACCGAAGCATCTGCCCATTTGCTCAATCAGTTGAGCGAGTCCAATCGAAACAAAGTAATCGAGGCCTATTTTGGATGGGATGGCGCCCGGTATTCCCTGACTCGGACACACATGAACTCATGTGATTTTTCGTTAGGCCAGTATTCATATGCTCCTGTAGCAGGTGATGAAATGCTGAGTCAATTCTCCATTGACGAAGACCGGGAAGATTTAATTCCGATGATTAAGGCAGCACAGAAAATCTCAAAAGATGGTTTTAAGATTATCGCTTCGCCCTGGACGGCACCCCCATGGATGAAAGACAACAACGACTGGCGCGGTGGAAAACTGCTGCCCAATTACTACAATACTTGGGCCCTGTTTTTCTCCAAATATATTGACGCATACAAACTCGAGGATATCGACATCTGGGGCTTTACGGTGGAGAATGAACCGCTGGGTAATGACAACAATTGGGAAAGCATGCACTTCACTCCCGAAGAAATGACGCTTTTTGTACAACATTATCTTGGCCCACAGCTCGAAAAAGACGGACATGAGGTCAAAATTTTAGGGTACGACCAAAACCGGGAGCATCTCCAAGAATGGGTAGATGAAATGTTCAAAAATGAAGAAACCAGCAAATATTTTGATGGCACGGCAATTCATTGGTACGCAAGTACTTTTGAAGTATTCCCTGAGGAATTGCAATAAGCGCACAACAAAGCACCGAAGAAACACCTTATCCAAACCGAAGCCTGCGTGGATGCTGAAGTTCCAAAATGGAAAGATGATGCTTGGTATTGGTCCAAAGAAGCCACGGATTGGGGATGGGATTGGGCTCCTGAGCATTTAAAGCATTTACATCCCAAGTATGCACCTGTATATCGCTACGCAAGGGATATTATTGGTTGCATGAACAATTGGGTAGACGGTTGGGTTGATTGGAATATGGTGCTGGACCGTCAAGGTGGCCCGAATTGGTTTAAAAACTGGTGTGTGGCACCCGTAATTGTAGACCCTGAAAAAGATGAAGTGTATTTCACTCCCATCTATTATACCATGTCCCATTTCAGTCGTTTCATTCGACCCGGTGCAACTCGCATCGGTTTTGAATCTGGTGATGCAGACCTTTTGGTTACGGCTGTCCAAAATACGGATGGGACCATTGTTATTGTGTTGTGCAACCAAAACGAATCGAACAAAGAATTTGAACTCAAGTTGGACGAAAGTATGGAGACGGGGGTAATTCCCGGCCGTGCTATTCAAACCATTATCATACAACCAACAGATACTAACTAAAAAACAATCAAGATGGCTAATGTAAAAACCGCTAAGCAAGATAGAGTCCCATTGGGACAAAAAGCTGCGTTCGGAGCCGGACATTTAGTGCTCAATCTCCTTCCCGGTGCGTTGGGGGTATTTATGTTCTTCTTATTAACTGTTTTTGGAATGGACCCTCTTCAGGCGGGGATATTAGGAGGTTTGCCAAGAATTTTTGACGCCATTACGGACCCGGTAATGGGCTTTATTTCGGACAATACCAGTTCAAAATATGGGAGAAGAAGACCTTATATATTCATCGGCGCTATTCTAAGCGCTATTTTCTTCGTTTTGCTCTGGCAGATGGACGAAACAAATTCGGCAACTTATAACTTTTGGTATTTCTTAATCATGTCTTTGGTTTTTCTAATTGGTAATACCATGTTTGCCACCCCATTGGTTGGACTTGGTTTTGAAATGACTACAGATTACAACGAAAGAACGCGCTTAATGGCGTTTTCTCAAACTGTTGGTTTGGTGGCATGGGTTATTGTACCCTGGTTTTGGCCAATGATACCGAATGAAAGTCTCTTCGAAAGTCAAGCCATTGGTATTAGAACATTAGCCCTCTATGTTGGTTTGGGTTGTTTGCTTTTAGGAATTCTTCCTGCGATATTCTGTCGCGGTATAGATGCAGGAAATATGGCAGATAGAAAGAAACTTACGCTTAAGAGTGTTTTTTCCAACTTAAAGGATTTGGTGTCAAGCATTGGAGATGCGATAAAGAATAAGCCATTTATGAAACTATGTGGTGCAACATTTTTGGTTTTCAATGGATATCAAATTGTGGCTTCTTTCAGTTTCTTTATCATCGTATTCTATTTGTTTAATGGTAATTACGGCGCAACAGGAACATGGCCAGCTTGGTTTGGTTCTGTAGGAGCTTTGGTCTCTGCGTTTTTTGTGATTCCTATTGTATCTAAAATGGCCACTATGTGGGGAAAACGAACCGCATTTATCGTCGCAACTGCGATTTCGATAGTTGGTTACGTTTTAAAGTGGTGGACGTTTACACCTGATAATCCTTGGTTAATGTTCATTCCAATCCCACTAATGTCTTTTGGTTTAGGAAGTTTATTTACTTTGATGATGAGTATGACGGCCGATGTCTGTGATTTGGATGAATTGGTAAACGGAATGCCACGTAAAGAAGGTACATTTGGCGCCTTGTATTGGTGGGTGGTAAAATTAGGGCAAGGATTAGCCTTGGTATTTGGTGGTTTGGTACTGCAGTTAATAGGATTTGACGGTGGTCTGGCCGCACAATCCGAGGAAACATTAGTAAGTCTTCGAATTGCTGATATCGTATTTCCAGTCGTCACGGCAGCTTTGGCCATATGGGTGATGTGGAAATATAGCCTGTCTGAAGAAAGAGCGAAGGAAATCAAAATACAACTAGAGGAGCGAAGAGGAGTGTTGTAATCTTTGGGAAAGCAATAACCAATACCTTAAAACAGAAACAAAATGTCAACAAAAATAGTAATACTCTTAATCGGGGCAGCCCTTATTTTAATTGCCATCCTTGGTGGAAAAAAGGGAAGTTCAGGGAAAAGCTTGTTCAGCACCAAACTCGTGGTACCTCTCGGCATCATAGGAATTTTAATGATGATTTACGGAAGCTATTCCTCGAACTTGGTAAACTACAATACACAAATAGAGCAAGTTTCCATCGGAAATAAATTAAAGATGGATGGACCTGTTGATGCTGTACGTGTAGTTTCCCCCATCGATAAAGACTCTGTGGATTGCCGTATTCTAACGATGGGCGTATATCCAGAATCCCATACAAAAGATATTTGGGTGCTTATTAGGCCAACGGATGATAGGTACTATCCGCAATCAGACCACACCAATACATCCTACAAAAGGGATGGAGAATGGCAGGTGGTCACTAGGTTTGGTGGGGATAAAGGTGAAGCGTACGATTTGATTATCTACGAAGCGGATACGGCTACATCTGAATTTTTTAGTGCAACTATAGTAAAGTGGATAGCTGCGGATGATTACCCAGGCTTGCAACTAGCTGAAATACCAGAAGGTGCCAAAGAAGTAGAACGGATTAAAATATTTAACCGAAAAAACTGTAGAGGCGTTTTTTAACCCAAACGGAATCACAACCAAAACAATATTTATACTATCATGTCGTCATCAAGAAAAGAAAAATTTTTAGCGCTGGCCGCTATGGATTATGCGGGCAAAACCACGAAAGAACTAAGTAAGCTATGTCGTGAAGTGTTGGACGGTGGAATGCATGGTCTTTGCTTTAGTCCTTACGAAGAAGGGCAAAAACCTGGAGAGCAAATTACGGAAGAGCAAATTCGCAGACGAATGGAAATCATCAGCCCCTACACGGATTGGGTTCGTTCGTTTTCCTGTACCGAAGGAAATGAATTGATTCCTAAAGTAGCCAGAGAGTTTGGTATTAAGACTATGGTAGGTGCTTGGTTGGGCGATGACCCTAAAATTAACGAGCAAGAGGTAACCAATTTGATTCAAATGGCCAATGACGGGGTGGTGGATATCGCAGCGGTCGGGAATGAGGTTTTGCTTCGAGGCGATTTAACCGAAGATGAATTACTAGGTTTTTTGTCGCGGGGGTAACAGGCCAGTCCTGATGTACCTATTGTTTACTTTGAGGCTTATTATGAATTCTCTGACCATCCTAGAATAGCAGATGCCTGTGATGTTATCCTCGCAAACTGTTATCCTTTTTGGGAAGGTTGTGACTTAGATTATTCCCTGCTTTACATGAAAGACATGTACCAGCGGGCCTTACGTGCTGCAAAAGGGAAAAAAGTTATCATTTCCGAAACCGGCTGGCCAAGTCAAGGTAGTAGCTTGGAAGGTGCTTACCCCTCGCTGGATAATATGCTCAAATACTTTATGAACACGCAAAAATGGGCTCAGGAAGACGATATTGAAATTTTCTACTTCTCTTCTTTTGATGAATCTTGGAAAATCGGAGCAGAGGGAGACGTAGGCGCGTATTGGGGGCTTTGGGACGCCCAAGAAGAGTTGAAGTTTTAAGAGAAGCTTCGAAAATAGATAACCATAGAAGTTGCGCTTTCTTGACAATTCATTATGCATCTTTACGGCATAATTGTATATTTGCACCCGCAAAACAGGTCGCGTAGCTTCCGCCTCCGCTTTACTTCGGACGGACAGGCAGCCTCGCAACACGACATAAGGTCGCGTAGCTCAGCTGGATAGAGCATCTGCCTTCTAAGCAGACGGTCATAGGTTCGAATCCTATCGCGATCACCACTTCAAAGCCCCAGTGTTTCTGGGGTTTTTCTATTTCCAGAGGTTTTTTTGCTACCTTTAGATAGGTGCTTATTTCGTTAAAAATAGGGGTTTAGCGAAATTATTTCCGTCTTATTTCCGTCTCATATGAAAATAAAAGTTAAGCTGCTCGATAGAGCAGGTAAAAGAACCAAGAAGGGATATCCTATTATAGTTTATGCCAGTCACAATTATCAAGATAGAGATTGGAGAACTGGCTACTATGCTGAGAGGAATCAATGGAATCCAAAACTGTCGAAACCAACTAGCAAACATCCAGATTATTATATGATACTCGATTATTTGATTCTGCTTAGGGATAGAATCTCTGAAGTTTTACTAGAATCTACCAAAAGGAACTTGTCTTTCGAAGAGGTGAAGGATTGGATTTTTAATGTGGATAAAGACTCATTTTATGATTCAGCTATGAATTCTTTTCCAAACAACTATCGGGGAACGGAATGGAGTGCTATAAGACGTTTCAATAAGTTCTATCCGTATTCTACTTTTAACAATGTATCTCAGGATATAACAAGAATGTTTCGGGATGAATTATTAAAACAAGGTAATAAACCTTCCGGAGTGGATAGTTATATCCGATCTCTAAAGTCACTTTGGAATAAGCTTTCTGACAAACCCAATCCATTTAAGGGAGTTAAAACAACCATACCGGACTCGCTCAAAACAGTTGCCTCCACGGAAGATATACAAAAGCTGCATCGGGCTAGTTTTAAACGTGAAGATGGATTTAGCGGGCATTATCATTACCGAAATTATTGGCTATTGATGTTCTATTTAGGTGGTATTGACCCTGAAGTACTTGCGAAATTAAGATATGATAGAAATGTGGTTAACGGAAGGATAGTTTTCAATAGGAACAAAGGGAATTCCAATACCAGTTGTAGCAATGTGATATTGACCCCTGCAAAAGAAATTCTCAAAATTTACAAAACCACAGAATCTCCATATTTAGTCCCGATTCATTTAGCCACAAACTATAGGACATTCACCGGCAACTTTTCAAGAAGGATGAGGGAACTGAGTCGGAAATTGTCGTTGAGCGTAGAGTTGAGACCTAAATCTGCGAGATATACCTTTATCGATAGAGCTCAGCAATTATTAGTTGATGAAAGAGTTACAGCTCAAATTGTTGGACATAAAAGAAGAACGACCACTAGTATTTATACGAATGATTTTCCGCTACGTTTTCAAGATGAGGCCCATTTGAAAATTACAAATGTTAAATTTTGAGTTTTTGCTGAAAAAATGAAACAATGTTTAATGATCAATTGCATTGGCTTCTAGATATTTCTCGTATTAACTTTTAAGATTAGAGTAATGAATAGTAATGCAGAACATCACCCCTTGGCCGTAAACTTTAAGAAACTCACAACCTACAATTTTAGTAAAGTGAGCCTAGATGAAGTAGTTTTTTTTGAATGGTTTTTGATCAAACAAAAATGTTTCGGTAACGAAATGTTTTTTTATCAAACTAACAGAATCATATCTGAGATAGGGCTTAAAAGAACGAGACTAGAGACTATAAAAGCGAAATTTGTCGATTATGGTCTGATAGTTGAACGCAAAGGCCCTTTGAACAAAAACCACTATTTGGTCACAAAAGAGTTTATGATAAATTATATCAGTGATTATGTCAAGAAACCTTATCAAGAAAAGTTTCTAGAAGGAATACTGAACCTTGATTTTAAAAGTAATGAAGTAATCACAAATGATGAAAAATATCACACTTTTAAATTATTGGAAGACCTGAACAACATTTACAATGCTAAAACATTTTCCCATATTTCAGATGCAAATGAAGTATATGAAGCAAAATTGGAACTTGATTATAACAAAAAGACAATCTACCAACTCAATTTGATGAGAAAGAAATACGAGTTGCAGACCATATCGAGGACTTTTGAATGTTTTATTGATGCACTTTTAAACGGTAATGATAGCACTTCAAATATACTAAACAATTTCACCAGCTATGATGAATATCAGGAAGACTTTCCTGTATTTATTCACTATAATAATCTTGTTTGGAACGAAATGAGTTCTAGGTTTTAAATTAAGCTGATTTCTTAATTAGGTTTGTAGTTTTCATATTTCTAGGTTGTAGTTTTCTACATACTAAAGGAATAATATTTAAAGAATAATAGAAAGAATATTATGTTTCATTCTTTGAAGTTTGAAACTTTTTGTTAAAAAAAGAAAAGAGGGGTAAGGGGTCTAAACATCTAGATATTTAAGTTTAATACATCGCCATCTAGCTGTAATTTTACTTGGCCTATTTTTTTGGGTAGGGGGGGTATAAAACTGCTAATCCGAAAAAAACATGACTACAAAAACTTTTATTTTATTTGTAATAACAGTTTTGAGTTATTTCTCGCTCCGCAGTTAGCAAGGAAAGTATAACCGCAGTAGTTCTCTTTTTTCATTTAGGTATTTCTCCAACTTTGGTCCTTTTATGAAGGCACTTTTCCCTATAATCGTTCCTTCAATTGGACAGAGTTCGATATCCACAAAGAAATTGCTTATCGCATACAAGATGTATTTGCAATCCACTGATTCAAATGATGTAATTGGTTTGCCTCTATTGAATATAGCCTCCCATTGGTCTTCGTAAGAAAGTTCAAGGTATTGGTTGATATCCATTGGTTATGGTTTTAGTATTCTACAGGTACATTGTCATACTCGAAAACCTCCAATGCTTCTGGTACGTTTCCGATTGCATTCTTTCCTCTCAACTTACCTACGGAGTGGGCTTGCATGTTACATTCCGGATATTTCTCAATTAAGCCCCCTACGGCTTGTTGTACGAGTTCATCGTCATAACTATGAAGCCATTTGTCCTCCAACTCTTCTGGAAGGATTACGGGCATCCTGGGGCCTTTTAATTTGGGATTATTGTGGATGGTAGCCATCATCGGGTTGCCCTCAGTGGTCACAATTGCAAAGGTGTTCAATATCTCATCGGTATTAGGGTCTGTCCACTCATTCCATAATCCTGCCAAGGTAATAGGCTCGTTATCCTTTCTTGAGATGTAATAAGGTATTGTTACCTTGCTATGGTGATGATGTTCAAAGAAGCCATCAATTTGAATAAGGCATCTTTTCTTCTTTGCTGAACTCTTGAAAGAATTCTTTTCGAATATGGTTTCTCCCCTTGCGTTCAATGTCTTGTTCCAAATATCCTTTTTGTCCTTGGCCCAGAAAGGAACCAATCCCCATTGTGATACAACGGGCATGTTTGGACTGTCATTGGTATAAATCAACATCTTTGGATGACTAAATCCAGAGGTATGGAACAACGGTAAATCCGTGTCCCTAGCAAGTCGTTGGGTCAATTCCCTAATGGCGTGTATATCACCATCACGTCTTGCCCTTTTCAATTGGGTCTGCATTACCGCAGATACGTCGTAACACATAGTCTAGTTTGGTTGGTGCTTTCAAATTAGATCGATCTTTCGGGAAATCCAAGTAGCAATTAAAGGAACATGTCCATAATTTTGGATTATATCCATGTTTACAGAAGAAAAATATCGCCAATTGTGCCAAATCGTACTGAAAAGGCACTACAATGATTTCAGGAATGATATCAAGGACAGGTTCTTTTACAACACCTCAACGCAAGCCGAAAAGCGCCTACTTGATATGATACGAAACTTTAGAACGGAGATGGAGGAAAGAGTACCGATAAGAAGGAACAATATCGACGATGAGGTGTTGCAAACTCAAATACTTGGGGAGTACATCCAAATAGCCAGAAAGTATGGCAACCGGGTTAAGAGAAGATATGGACTGGATTAATTGGCGGCTAATGCGTGGATGTTCCAATTATCCATTGGTATATTCTCTCATAAAATTTATCAGCGATTCTTCTATTATATTCAAAAGCTAAACTCTCGATATCGTTAGTGAGTAATTTTTTTCCAAGTCGAAAAAGTTTGAATTCTTGCTGCTTAATACTTCCTAGTTGCGCAAAACCGGACTTAACTTAATAAGTAACAACCTCGCTGTTGCCATTAACCCCCTGTTAAACTCAAAGAACTAATTAACCCCATGTCCTCTTTACCGAATTCAAATACAATTGCCTAGAATAACACAATATTTTGAGATGTTCAAAATCAACACTTATGCTATTCAATACATTTAGATTTATGAAATCTTTAAAACAGTAACTGTAAGAGAAATTTTATATTTATGAAAGAAGTTTTTTTATGCAAGCTTTGATTATAAAAATACTTAGTGCAGTAATAATTTTTAGCCTACTAGGTTTTTTTTTTCCTACCAAAAAAAATGATCTCCAACCAGATTTTACTGCAAAAAAAGTAAATCCTGATTCTCTTGTTAGCAACAAAATATTCGTACATCTAGATAGGTCTGAATATGTTGCAGAAGACCACATTTTGTTCAAAGTTTATCTAATTGATGCTTATTCGTTTCTTCCTAAAGTCCAGCCAACAGCAATTTATATTGATTTAATCAACTCTGAGCGTAAAATTGTTTCTTCGAGGATTGTTAAATCGGAAAATGGTTTTGCAGATGGAGACATACAAGTACCATTTGATAGCATTGAAGGAGAGTATGTATTTAGGGCTTACACCGCTGACATGTTCAATTCAGAAATAGCATTTCTTTTTGAGAAAAAACTGTATATAAAACCGCTTTACAGTGTAGGTTCTAAAACAGAGGATAAAGAATCAATTACCAGTAAGTCCGACATAGATTTACATTTTTTTCCTGAGGGCGGCTCACTAGTATGTGGTTTCATCAATAAAGTTGCCATAAAAGTTGTGGATAAAAAAGGTTCAGGGATAAAACTTGATGGGGTCATTATAGATGAAAATGATGAAATAATCCTAAAATTCAATACTTCAAATTTTGGCCTTGGTTTTTTTCAGTTTTCTCCAGAGATAGGGAAGCAATACCGCGCGAAGACTTCCTTTGGAGAAATACAATCAGCTTATTATTTACCCGTTGCCGAAGAGTTTGGAACGACAATTAAACTAATCGAGTATGAAGATCATTTCCGAGTTAACATCTTCTCTTCTTTGTCTGGTGGTTTAAATGATTTTCATTTTACAATTAAACAAAGAACTGAGCTTATTTATGGTGGAAAGATAACGAGTGATAAATCCAAAGCAATTGTTAAGATTCCTAAGAGCGAACTGTTATCAGGGATATTCCAATTTGTCCTTTATAACAAAAACAACGTTCCAATCTGTGAACGCCTAGCTGTAAACTCAGTATTGGATGACAAGGAACACTTTAGTATTAACACTTCCCAAGAAGTTTATGAGAAAGGAGATTTGATAACCGTAAACTTGGCTTCAAGTAAAGAGCATATCGGCACAATAAACGCCTCATTAAGTGTATCAAAAATTGATAGCGAAGAGCGACGTAATATTCACCCTAACATAGAGACTTTCTTGATGTTTAATTCCGAATTAAGTAACCAAATACAGAATCCAAATTACTTTTTTCATTCATATGATAAATCCAAGAGGGAGATTTGTGACCTGCTTATGATGACCCAAAATTATCGTAAAATTCTATCATGGCCAATCAATCAAAATTATGCGAACAATTTTGGTAATGGACTGACTATCATGGGTAGGGTAAAAAGTAAGCAGGATAAATCACTAGTAACGGACATTAGCATGGTATATAAAAATAAGGCTGAGGTAGGGTATGATGAGACAAGGACTGATGCTAAAGGATACTTCAACTTTAAAGAACTTTTTTTTGATAATATAACTTCAGTATTAATCAAAACTAAAAGTCCTAGAGATGATTTATCTATAGAAATTGATTCTGTAGTAACATATTTGAGGGAAGTGCCACAACTGGACCCATTCAAGGGAATATTTGATACTCAAGTTAGTAACCAACATATAATAGAAAAAATCATAAAAGACAATGAAACGGAAACGCCTACATTTTCAAATAACAGAGTAGTTGAATTAAAAGAAGTCGAAATCAAAGGAAGAAAGAAAAAAAAAGAAGATAGATATTCAAAAAAGAGAATTCTATACTCAAATCCTACTAATTCAGTAGATTTTGATGATATACCAAAAAATTACGGGATTAATGTTTTGGACGCTTTAGTAGGTAGGGTTCCAGGTTTGACTGTTAGCAATGGTGTTGTAAACCTAAGATCTCCAAGTTCTTTAACGTCATCTGGAGGTGGAGTTTTATTTCTTTTGAACAGTTCCCCAGTTTATGATGTTGAAGCGATTCTCGCGATTCCTTTTGCTGATGTGGATTTTGTGGACGTACTCAAAGGCCCCAAGGCGGCTATTTATGGTCCTAGTGCGGCGAATGGGGTTATAGCAGTTTATACAAAAGATGGTTTTACAAGACCAAATACAAGTAAATCTAAAAGCGTTTCAAGTATTCGTTTTAATCACCCCGGATTTTATAAGTCAAGCAAGTCCTATAATGCTAAGAATAGTGCTGAAACGAATTCCAATGATTTAGAAGGAGATAGAGATTCAGAGAATCCAACGCTATTCTGGGAACCATTTGTAATTTTAAGCCAGGCTAAATCATCCATTACTTTTAATGCTTCTGATACTACTGGGTTATATAAGGTTGTTATTCAGGGACTTTCGAACAACGGCATCCCTATTTACGACTCTAAAATTATTCAAATAGAGTGAGTCAGTTTCCAGTCGTTGACAGGACCTTAATTTTTGAACTAAGTACCGAATTGGCGATATTATTGATTTTTCCATAGTTGCGAATAGTTCTTTTTTTTCTTGTATGATTAGGATTATTCTTATTCCATCTCCATGAGCCCATATGCCAATGCACGGCATAGTCTCCAAAGCGACAAGAAATCTCATTACAATGTTTAAGGCATAGACGAAACTTGTTCTCTATTAACTTAATATCGTCATACTTATTGATTAGTTTATAATAAACGTCAGAAAGCAACCAAGGGCCTGTAGTGTAAAGAACATCTCCCTCTTCTTCAATCTTATGCTTAAATCTAACGACTGATTCCAAAAGCACTTCAAGCCAAAAAGGATGCTTTGGGATACTTCCAAACATGTAATTTGCGATTTGTCTTTTACTTGGATTCAAATTATATTTTCGACATTCTCTATCCGTATATGTTCTCTCATCACCCAGAACCAGCATATGGCACCTAAGTTCTGATAAGTTTTTTAGACAATACACATCCATATCCAAATAGAACCCCCCTTCTAAAAAAACGATAATCAAACGAAAAATGTCTAATCTTTGAATATGAAATTCATAATCTTGATATAAGGTCAGTAATTCCGGAAAATGGTTTTTAACAAGATTTAATGCGTCATCGTCATCATAGATATTGATTTCCCATTCAGGATGCAGTTCAACTAGGTGATCATAAAAGGGTTTATACTTTTCTGGTATGCTTTTGTTTTTGCACAACAAATGAATCTTTGCAGGAATTTTTGCAGCCTGGTCCTCACTCTTTAGTTTTTCTTCAAGTAGGTGGTTACCTAAGACTGAGTCTAAAGTGACAGAATTTTGGTAATGATTTTTACCTTTTTCCAAAACACCTTGTATTAGTTTAGAGTCTTTGGCTTTTAGTTCAAAAGCATTTTGAATAGCTCTGCTAATCAAATGGTTTTTTGAACCTAATTGATAAAATGATACACTTAGATTAGGCACATCATTCAGGAAATAGATTTTTTCTTCTCGTATTAGTCTTTCAGAAAAAGTTCTTAAGCTAAAGTTGTTTGTGCTAATTTCTTTTCCGTAATGGTTTAATAATTTCCTTGAGAAAAAAAGTGTAAACTCAAGAAATTCCTTTGAAGAAACATATATTTTGCTAGTTGATAAATCATAAATCAACGTTTGATTGGTCATAGAAGCTGTTTCTGATGTGGATAGCATAGCTTCAAGTTGATATTCCAATCTAGCAGCATGATACCAAGTATTTGCTTGCCAGAGGCAAATGTACTCTCCGCTAGTTTTTTTTAGTGCTTGGCTAAACAAGGAATCAAAGTTTAACTCATCAATATTGTTCATTGGATAGAGCCTAATTCTGGTGTCTCTGGAAACTTCATCCATGCTAACTTGATTTTCATCAAAAACAATAATAAGTTCTTTGTTTGGATACGTTTGTCCTAGGAAATATTCGATAGAGTTTTGAAGAAACCGATTAGAGATCACAATAAAACAACAAGAAATTAAAGGAGGATTCAGGTTTTTCATGATGATTATGAATCTGGATTTAATTGTTTAGACCGGATACTCTTCATATAATTCTGAATGTTGAGGTCAGCAACTGGTTTTAGATGCACTTCATTTTCAAGCAAGTAGTCATAGGAACTTAAACCCATTTTTTTTCCGTCACGGTCTTGTGCAGAATATAATTCATACTTTTTCCTTCTAATTTGTTTACTGAAATTTCCGTGATGATGAATCAATATATCTGCAATTTGATGGTTGCGATAATAAGGCACAGCAGGGAAGTGAATTTCTCTCTGGGATATTATTTGTAGGCTTCCATGGCTTCTGAACATTCTCCCTCTTTTCAGTACACCATTCTCACCATACGGCAAATCATAACGATAAGTATCCTTATTGTTCCATATGTCAACTAATAGAAAACTGTAGACATCAATATCATCATTCATTGTCAGTTTTCGGACGTTATTATATCGCTCGTCAAATCTTTCATCAACATCTATGAAAACGAACCATTGGGATTTAAAGAAGCTTGACAACCTTAGCAAGAGGTTTCTGTTCTGCAAGTCATCAAAGTATCCTTTATATTTCTTTTTAACTTTCAGCAATAGCTTCTCACTAACCGTCTTTTCATAAGTAGTGTCGGTACTTCCATCATCCAAAACAATAACACCATCAAAAATGCTATCCAAATGAAGCAGAAACTCAGAAATTGAGTTGGCTTCATTTCTAGTTTGAACTAAACAAACAATCTGAAAATTTGACTTCAAGGTGCTTTCTCGCCCAGTCCAGTATTTCTCAAATAGACTTAAATATTTATATAGTTCATCGTAGCTTTTATTAATATCCCAGCTCCAAATAATTTCATCAAAATCAAGTCCCCAGGTTTCATCATTAAAAACGGCTTTTTTGGGATATAATATGTTTTTTAGATGCTTAATCGGCATCTCATCTACCCTTAAAGATCTTTGCATGTGTCCGTCACTGTTTTTTTCTCTGTGAACAGTTTTTGCATCCAAAAGCTCAATATGTTGTAGTCCTATTAAGTCAAGTTTTCTTCTTATTTGATTGTCTTCTCCACCCCATTTGGTGAAATTTTCATTGTACCCTCTTACAACGAGAAGATGTCTTTTCGCCATCATTATACTACCGTATGGTAACCAAATAGTCTCAGCTTCTACATTTGAAATATCCTCGTCATGACTTAAAAATGCGACCACGCCTGTTACATAAGAATTCTGATAGAAAGTTATTACATACCGCAACTGGTATATTACATCGGTTATTAATTCTACCTCAGGGTCTAAAACCATGATAAAATTGTATGAAGAGTTTTTAACCCCAACATTTAAAACTTTGCATGGATTTCGCCATTCATGCGCGGTTCTATTGACTATTATTTTGAAATTAATGAAGGGGTACTGTTCAATAAGTTTTATCAAACCCAACTCTTCATGGGGACTATCCAATACTACAACCACTTCAATACCATTTCTTTGAAAAAATTTAGCATTATAAGGAAGAGTTCTTGTGAAATCACCCAACCTATTGAAAAAAGGCATAACTATGCTTACATCAAAAAAACTCAAAACTTCAAGACGCTCTCGATACTTCATTTAAAATAGATTACTTTTTTTGTGTACAGATATTTCAGCAATTCCCATAACTCCTCAGACTCCATATCATGTTTTTTTTGAAGTTCTTGACATGTTAGTCCAAAGCTCAAATCCGTAATTAGTTTGCGCTCATTTATTGGTAAGGAGAAAACCAAATCTTTGAAAACATATCGTTGTGCATATAGATATCCCTTATTTTCAATTATGTTAATATTTGATGTCAGATATGTTCTTAGTGAATTTCTTTCATAGGTGTTTTGAATTCTTAAAAAAGTCGAATTCAGCCTTTCAATAATTTCCTCGATTGTTGTTTTAGGGAATTTTGACAAAAATTGTTTCTGCAGTTTATGGTTCTCTTCTAACAAGGCTTGGATATGAATGCAATTATTAATTTCCACTAACTCGTCTATGAAAACTTCCAATGGCAATACCTCTTCGTAATTGCCGCCAGGTCTTCCCGAAAAATTGTGTTTAAGTAAATATTTAATATTTTCAGGGGTAATCCAACCTCCTAAGCCGTATGGTCCCAAGATGACTAAAGGAACTTTTTGTCTTATTACTGACCTGGCTAAATAGCCATGAGTAATTATTACGCTTGCGGATACCGAAAGAGCGGTAGAATTCTCGTAAAGATTAAAGTTAATGTTATCGTTAGCGAAGTGCTTTATTTTGTTAAAGATGTTAGAACTCAAATATATGGTGGTATTCCTTGATGGTATACTATTAAAAAGTTTAACAATTTCAAGAACATGTATCTCTGTATCGTAGGATTTTGCGGAGAAGAATACGATGGGACCAACTGGTTTGAACAAGAATTTTGGGGTATGTATACTTAAATCAACAGGACAAATCAGCTCGTGTGGATACCCTGATTCTAAAATGTATTTATCACCTAAATCACAGACAATACCTTGTATTTGATCAAAATCTAAAACCGTTCTGACCTCGGTTTGTTTTTTTAGGTATATAAACGGGCGTTTGTTCTCTATTCCCTCGTCAATACAGTCAATTATTTCTAAGCATTCCATCGTCTTTAATGTAAGTTTGATTCACTGGATTTAATAATTAGTTTGATAACCAAAAAGATTTCTAAACTTGTAAAAAATACGGGCTGCAACACTGAGGTCTTCTGTTATAATTTCTGCATTCCCAATTAGTTCTTGATCAAGTGGTAATTTTTTATTGTAAGAAGTTATAGTGCCATTGGGCAAAAAAACATATACAAAGTAATTTCCTTCTTTGTCTGGCGATATTGAGATGTTTTTAACCCTGCCTATCAAAGTCCCGAACTGCTCATAAGGAAAATTATCTAGTTTTATTAGAACTTTCTGTCCTAACGTCACCTTACCCGCATTTTGAGACGGAATAACCAACTTTCCTACCAAAGAAGATTTTTCTAGCGGTAAGATTGAAAAAACAATCTCATTAGTATTTACAAACTGATTTACACCCCAAAATTCCTGAAAACTGACGACTCCGTTGGTTGAAGACGACAAAACATATTTCTGTTCCCAATCATTTAAAGACTTTTTAAGGGAATTTTGAGCTTGCTTTAGATTGGCTAAGAATCTGGTGTCATCCTCTTTTTGATTGGTTTTGATATCAACATAAGCTTGTTCTGTATCGGAAATTGATTCTCTTATTTGAGAAGCTGATGCCACCAAGGAATTTAAATCTTTTTCTATTTGTAATAATTCCAGCCTTTTAGACTCGAACATTTGCAATGAAATCACACCTTTTTCAAAGAGTGTTTTATGACGATCAAATTCCTTAGTCCTAAGTCGGTATTCTTCATCTAAAATTCTTTTTTTCTTGGATAGATTTTGAAGTCTAATCTTTAATTCTGTTGAAGAGCTCAAACTTGCGTGTAATCGATTTGTATGAGGTCTCAGTTCTTTTAACAAACTGTACTCTATATAGTTTTTTTGAAAATCAATATATGAGGATTCAACCTCACCTAGCGTCAGGTCTGACTTTGTTAATTCGGGTAATTTTGAAAAATTTGTATTTAATGACAGTGTGTCCAAAATGGACTTCAAGAAATAAATGTCATTTGTTACAGCAGTGTTCCTAATAACTGCTAGCCTATTACCATCAATGACCGAATCACCATTTTGTATAAACAGTTCATCTATTGCTCCAGAAACTCTAGCTACAATTTTTTCTGTCGGTCTTTCTGTTGTAACTAGTATTTTGGCCGTTACAAAATCTGGATATTTGATAATGAAGGATAGAATCAAAACAATAGCGGTCAACATAAAAACCATCGATATTCCCCAACGAACAATCCAGGTTGGCGGTTTAGTTAAGATTTCCTGTATCTCTTCTGACCTCAGGTTAAGTCTTTTAGCATTACTCTTGTTTTGAACCATAACGTGACTAGTATTTTAAGTTTTCAAGTTGCAGTTGGTTTTTTACAAGATGGTAGTATGATTTCTTTTGAAATAAAAGCTGATGATGTGTTCCAGATTCTATTATTTGGCCATCCTCCATAACCAATATTTTATCTGCGTTTTGCACAGTACTTAGCCGATGGGCAATAATGATCACTGTCTTGTTTTCAAAGAAGGTTTTTAATTTCTCCATTATCAACCGTTCATTTTTAGCATCAAGTGCTGAAGTTGCTTCGTCAAAACATAATAGAGGTGGGTCTTTATAAACAGCACGTGCTATCAAAATGCGTTGTTTTTGACCTGTACTTAGACCTACACCTTCGTTACCTATCTGAGTATTAAATCCAAGGGGTAGAGATTGGATAAAATCATAGATGTTTGCTGTTTTTGTGGCCATTATAAGTCGGCTTTCATCAATTTCATCGTCCCCAATTGCAATGTTGTATGCGATAGTATCATTGAATATGTATCCTTCTTGTTGCACAACTCCACAATGATTCCGCCACGCACGGTGAGATAAGCTATTAAGGTTTTGATCACCGTTGTAAATATTTCCGGTATTGGGCAAATAGAATTTCAAAATCAACTTAATCAATGTTGTTTTACCACTTCCACTGGCCCCAACAACTGCAGTAGTTTTATTCGGTGGGATTTCAATATCTAAACCATTGATGACATTTGTGTCATTTCCTAAATATCTAAAATGAACTTTTTGAAGAATTAGCTTTTGGTTAGGCTTAACATTATTGGATAGGTGTTGATTTGATTCTTCCTCATTTTTTTTATCATGAATCTCGGCCAGCCTATCCATACTTATTTTAGCATCCTGATAAGAGCGAATAAAGCCAACCATTTGCCCTATTGGTGAATTTAACTGCCCTATTATGTATTGTATTGATAGCATCATACCTAAAGTGATGTTCCCGTCTATAACAAGTAGGGCAGAAGTAAATGTTATTATAATATTTTTAAGTTCGTTAATTATGGATGAGCCAACACCTTGTGTTTGTTCCAAAATCAAATTCTGAATTGAAACTTTGAAAAGTCTGGCTTGAACATATTCCCACTTCCAACGTTTTTGTCTTTCCGCATTGTGCATCTTGATTTCCTGCATTCCATTAATTAGCTCAATAACCGTACTCTGTTCTTGACTTAACTGAGAAAAACGTTTGTAGTCAAGTTCTTTTCTCCTATCCAGGAAATACATAATCCAAAGGATATATAGAACGCTACCTATTGCAAAAATCCCGAAAATGAGAGGACTGTAATAGATAAGTACTCCAGCGAAAATGACAAGGTTGAACATGGAAAATAAAGTACTTAAAGCAGATCCGGTTAAAAGTGATTCTATACGATTGTGATCATTAATTCTTTGCATGATATCACCAGTCATTCTAGTGTCAAAATATGCGATTGGAAGGGCCATTAATTTTATAAAGAAGTCGGATACCAGAGAAATATTGACCCTTGTGCTTAGATGCAAAAGAATCCAATTTCGAAATATGCTAACAAGTGTCTGCCCCAAGAAAAGCATTATTTGACCTGATAAGATGATGTATATAAAGTTTACATTCTGGCTTTGTATTCCTATGTCAACTATACTTTGGGTAAGAAACGGAAGAATTAGTTGAAATAAACTGCCAACAAGGAGACCAATACATAATTGAACCAAAAGACTTTTGTATTTAAGAAGGTATTGGAATAAAAAACCCAATGATTTTTTATCAGTTCTCGCCCAGCTTAAGCTTTTAAATTTGGGTGTGAGTTCTAAGAGAAGAACTACTCCCTCCTTGGTGTCTTCCGTTGCATTATTTCCAATCCATTGTTCAATGAATTCTTTTTCCCGGTATGTTGTCAATTTGTAACTGGGATCTGAAACATAGATTATGTTCTTTTTGATTTGGTAAACAACTACAAAATGTCTTTTGTTCCAATGCACGATACAGGGTAAAGGTGCATCTCTTAACTGTTTGAAATTGATTTTTGCACCTATGGATTTGAATCCTATAGCTTCTGCTGCTTCACTAAGTTTTAATAGATTGCTGCCTTCCCTAGTAGTCTCACTAAGGATGCGAATCTCTTTTAAGGAAATAGACTTTCCATAAAACTTGGAGATAATGCGTAAGCACGTTGGCCCACAGTCTTTACTATCAGGTTGCTTAAAAAATGGAAAATTCTTTTTCACTTAAGGAGGTTAAAAAGGAGAAATCGGATTAAGCGATTTCTCCCTGATAAGAACTAAGTATTCACGTTATAAATACTACCATGGATCGTTGTACGTATGACATACCAGAACATAAGAATTAGTACATGGGACAAAATCACAAATTCCTTGACTCGTAATAGGACCACATGTAGTCCATCTTGGTCCACATGTGTCATTACAATCACTGCCAGGAATACCGTATTCATCAGTCCCTCCTAAAATGGATTTTAACTGTTCCCGTTGAAGCATGTCATCTACTTCAAGTTTTAGATTTTTAACATTGATTTTTTTCACGCTAAAAAAATTATTGAATTAATATCCTGAACACTTTAGGACACTCAGGTCTATGTCCATTCCTCGCGAAAGAATTCCTTTTATTGCCAGAGCCTTCATCAGGTTAATACCTGCAGCAAATCTTTTACTGGATATTCCTTTGGAAATTCGTGGCCGTTGATAAAAATTGTTGGTGTGTAAGTAATTTCTTCCGATTTACACCAATTGTTCATAGCTTCTATTTCAGACTTGAAGTTTAATTGATTGGTAGTTACTGGAAATTTTGTGGCGAAAGATTTATAATCCTTAGTTGAGCTACTGTACCAATAGTCAAGGGCCATTCTAACTTTTTCTTTGTCATATTCTTGATTTATAGCTAAAAGATGCTCGACGATATGAGCGGAGGCCTTGTTTGACTTGAAGACAATTTGAAGACTAATTCTACCAGATTCAATTAGTTTTTCCAAGATGGGATGCGCTTTAGCGCATGGATTGCAATAAGGACTACAAATCTTGATTAGACTAAAATTGCTTGTTTCATTTACTAAATGGATACCTAAGCCTTTAGGAAGGGTTTGGATTTCCTTCGAATTATTTAACAAACTTGCAAATACTGAAGGATTGGATAGGACCTTATTGACTTTTCTTTTCTCAAAAACAATCTCTTTTTTAACTAAAAGCAGTCCTTTTAGTGGATTCCAAGAAATAATAGTAAGTAAGAAAATGATGGCTACAGACAATAGGACTTCTAGAGATGGTTTACCACTATGCAGTTTGAAAACAATACCAAGAATGATTTCTGCCATCAAAACGATTTGAACTCCTACGCACAACCTGCACCATTGCTTCAAATAAAAAGCTTGATAAAAAAAAGAGAAAAGAATTATAGGGAAGGATAGGTAACTTAGAAGTATTACACTACTAAAGTTAGGCAAAGTATACCCACCAAAAATCAAGATAAATATTGTTGCTAGGAAGTAAGCAAATGCAACTATGCTTAAGCTTAAGTTTCCATCAAAAATTTTCGAATGTTTTGAATTTAAAACCGCGTTGCAATTAGCCTTTTTTCCTGTGGAGCAGATGTTTTGCAGTACTGGGTTGTATTTATCAATTTCATACCAGAGTAATAGCAGACCTGTTGTTAGTCCAATAGCCTTTGTTATGGTAAAAAGAATGATTGTAAATGGATAAATGGTTTGATGGGATACCTCTGAGGGTACGAACGTTGTGTAACTGATTTTCACAAGCAGTAAAGCAAGGGATATCGAAGTCAGTAGAAAAAACAACCTTTTTGTCTTTTTTGTTTTTTCGATTCCTAATTCTTTGGATTTTTCCGTCTTCTCTGCCAACAAGCAAATACCCGTCCAGAGTTTCAAAAATGCTTCTTTAGGTCCTTTAAACAGTTTTCCGGTATTATCATAGTAGGAAATGTCATCCCCGGAGATTGATTTTAATAGATAAAAAAATGGAGTACCCTCCTTAAACACTTGGACGATGCAAGGAGTTGTTAAATCATCAAATCTCTCTCGGTTAATCTTAAATGCTGCACTATTAACATTATAATCATCTAATGTATCGGCTATTGAAAGTAAACTAGGATACTCTCCGTGAGTTAGAATTTTTTCTTTTAGATTTTGTTTCGTGTTTGGTACCCCTATAAGTGTAAGGAGTTTGCTAGTAGCTAAGACACAGTTGTCCATATAGTGAGGTTTTAAAAGAAATTCTTTGGATTTCCCCACTTAAATCCTTCCTTAAATTAAGGATAATATGTGTTAACTTATGTTAAGAATCAAATGCTTAAAATTGACATAACCTTAAATTAATGTTTGTTCTAAGTCGCCTCCATAAAAGAAATTAAGTTTGACTTTTTGTATTTTAAGAATATTGTAATCAGCTACTATTGTATCCATTTCAGTAGTCATACCTTTTATCATTAACTTAGACGCTAAGTCATTGATTTTATTTTCAATATTTAAAGTTGATACACTTTAGTAGTCAAACTTTCCTAGAAATTGGTCTTTCCGTCTCACTGCTATAGGTACTTGATTGCCATTAGTCATTATCACATAGCTTTGTTTTCCCTTGTGGTAGCTTTTGACCTCGTTCAATTTAAGAAGATGTGATTTGTGACATTTAAAGAATTCGTCTTTGTCCAGGAGGTCTTCATAAAATTTGATAGGTTTAGAGACTGTTTTTTTACTGTCCCTAGTATGGATACATGTGTAATTTCCGCTGGCTTCCAAATGAATGATATCAGCCATTTGTACGGTTTCAAAACCCTCTACAGAAGAAATGGTCAATAAACTTGGTTTCTTTTTCTCGACATTGGTGAGCAAGCTTTTCAATTGAGTATTATTACCGCTTATGGCCAATTTTTTGTCCAAGCGTTCTATGGATGCATTGAATTCATCCACGTCAATTGGCTTCAGAAGATAATCAAAGGCACTGTATTTGAATGCCTTAATTGCGTAGTTGTCGAAAGCTGTTGTAAAAATCGTGTTGAATTGAATTTGTTCACACTGTCGAAGAAAGTCAAATCCGGTTTTATCCTTAATCTCAATATCCAAGAATACTAAATCCAGAGGATGGTTTTTAACCACTTCCAGAGCCGCTTCTACCGTCTGGCAAGTATCAACGATTTCAAAGGTGTTTGGTCGTCTTCCAATTAAGTGCAACAGTCTATTGATGCAGTGGGTTTCGTCATCAACAATCAAGGTTTTTACCATAGGATATTACCATTTAGGTAGGTCATTTTCTGTAGCTAAAGATAAAAAATCTGAAGACTGTGTATGCACTAGGCTAGGCGTAATGGTAACGTCACGACTACCTTGGTACCAATAGTTTGGTCAATTATTTTAATCACGTCCTTCGCATTTTTTGTCTTATTCAGGACATCAATTCGTTTTTGCGTAATGGCGATGCCTTTTGAACTTTTACCGTTTAATTGCATTGGTTTTCCTGAAGCTTTTCTTCCCACACCGTTATCTTCCACACTACAGACTAATTCGTTTTTTTGAGTTTTAAAAGTGATATTAATTTTCCCTCCATTTTCCTTAGGGGCCAAACCGTGTATAATGCTATTCTCCACGAAGGGTTGAAGCAACATAGGCGGTATTAGAACTTCATCCGCATCCAAATTATCTGATACCTCGATTTCAAAATCAAAAGAATGGTCAAATCGTTTTTGTTCTATGGAAAGATATGTCTTAAGCAGTTCAATATCTTCCACAAGGGAAATTTCCTTTTTGTCGGAATTTTCCAAAGTCATCCGCATCAAACTTGCAAACTTTCCCAAATAATCGCTCGCGGCTTGGCTATCATTTTTTAGAATATAATCACCAATGGAATTAAGGCTGTTGAATATAAAATGGGGATTCATTTGCGCACGAAGTGCTTTCAATTCCACATCTGCAACGGTTGCCCTAAACTGAGCTTCTTTCTTCTCAGTGTCCGCTTTTTGTTTTCTTCGATACAAAACAAAAGCGAATAGGGATGTCAGGATAATTCCGCCACCACCAAGGATTGAGGCGTTTTTGATAAAACGCTGACGCTTGGTTTCCGCCAAAGCAAGTGCTTCTTTTTTATCCGCTTCAAACTGAATTTCCTTTCTGGAAATTTCCACCTTTCGGTCTGCACTTACCAGGCTGTCGTTAAGTATGTTGGCTGCCTTAAAATTTTTCAAGGCATTTTTAAAATCTCCCTTTTTCTCCTGAATAGTGGCTAAAGTTTGTAGCGACTTCGTTTCCGTATACAGGTTATTCAAAGCTTTGACCGAACTAAGGCTTTGAGTGGCATAATATTCGGCTTTATCCAAATTGTTACTGTGCATATAGACTTCTGCCGCATTTATATAAACTGGGACCCTGACCACTTCAAGACCTAATGAATCAACCATGTTTAAACTTAAAACTGTGTTTGCCAATCCTTTATCTAACTGTCCAGCCTGTGCCTGTACCAGTCCTAAATTACTTCTCACGTTTGCAAGTTGCAATATATCACCAGTGCGCTTCGCCTCTTTAATGGAAGCCTTGAAATAATACACAGCGGAGTCGGTCTCCTGACGGAGCCCATAGATATTACCAATGTTTGAAAGTGTATTGCTTTTCCGTTGTGGATAGTTTAGCAACTTTCTAAAAATGGGCATGGCTTTTTCATAATCCTCTTGTTCATAATGAATTAAACCAATATTGGTCAACATTGAGAATTGATAGCGCTTTAAAGAAGGATTTTGTTCGGATATGTTGTATGCAGTCTGATAGTAGTCCAATGCCGTTAGAGGGTCTGAACGAAAATAATGATAGATGACACCTATATTGTTGTTGGCCAACAATATACCTTTGGTATAATTCAAACTTTCGGCCAAGGACAACGTCTCTTTATTATAAGCCAACCAAGTAGTATCAGAAGGAGTCATCATTGATTTCTTAGCAGCATAGCTGTGTCTGAGATTGACCAGAGTAGTATCAATACCCTTATAACTTTCAATACGTTTCTGAATGGAATCTACTTCTCTATGTTGTGAATATCCAAGAAGTTGGAGACAAAAAAGAGCAAGGGTTAATCGTATTTTCATTGAAAGTTTGATTTGACTTAACAAAATACTCATTAAAAACAGTAATACAATTAAAACCAGACGATGCACTAAAAAACACTATCGATAATACATTTTCTATGGCTTGCACTGAAAGAAATACCAATCTTTCATTTCAAAAACTATTTAGATGAAACGTTTTATAGTATTCATTTGCTCAATCATGCTGACCGCTTGTAGTGGTGAAGATGACTCTGGCTTAACAGATGACGACAATGATGGTTTAACAGGTTCGTTTATCACGGCAAGAATAAATGGAAACGACTTTGAAGCCATTCCTGTTGACAGAGGCGTATCCACAATTTCGGCCCAACTTGTTCAAGGGGAAGCCTTTTTTACCTTCACCTTAGCTGGTATTGAGCTAAGTGAAGACATCACCCAAGGTGAGGCCATAGCTTTTTCTATGGCGGGATTAAGTTTTGACCTTGTCACGGAAGGGGTACAGATTAACAATCCAATAACTGACCCATTGTCTCTGCAGTTCGCAGGGGGGTATTCATCCAATGGAATCGAGGGCGAAAATTTTGACTTTGATACGGAAGGTGGTACTGGATTTTTACGGATTACTGCTATTGATAAGCAGGAGCGAATTATTTCTGGTGAGTTCGAATTTGACGTGGAAAATTCGGATACCAGTGAATTAATCCAAGTTACCGATGGCGTCTTCAACAATATAGAATACACCATACGTTAAAATTCCCTTATTTTAATAAGGCCATATAATAGTTTACTATAACCATATGTAGACTATACTTGATTTTTAATGTTTACAAGGATACCGGACTGAAACTTACTATTATTGACTCTCTTGAGGAATCCCATTAGGCTTATCCTTATTGACAATTAAGAAAACATAACCTTTGTATTTATGAAAAGTTCTTTATGCCATTGCTTTGCCTTAATGGCAATGTTTTTCACAACCCTTTGTTTTTCCCAGAGCTGTGATGATATCGAAGACTGGATGAATATTATCAAAAACGAATATCCAAATATGCGTATCGGTACGGCCATGCCTAGGGGTTCGGTCGAAAATATGGCAATCAATCTCTACTCTGATAAATTTTATACTCCTTATTGGGGGAAATCATTCATAGCCTCAGGAAAAAACGGACGGACCAAAAGTTGGCGTAAAATACAAAGCTGTTATGTCAAACAGAACTACAATACCGACCGATACAAAGCCTGGGTATTCCAAAGTATCATTTACAATTATCACATCGATTTTCGCAGCGATGCGTTTAGTAATAAAATTGGCCAAAGAAACCTACTCCGCAATGAATTGGAAACAAAATTCAAAGCGCTAAAACGTAATGATTTAACTGTAATCGAAGTGGAAGAATTAAAAAAGGAGTTATCTACAAATTATACCTTACTCTTTCCATCCTTGCGCAAGTCTATAACTTAAGAGATAACTAAAAGTGAAGCTAATGCTGCCGAAAATCAACTAGTAAGCGATTTTGAAGCTCACAAAGCATTACCGCTTGAATACGAATCAATGGAAAAGGTGCTCGATTTTAAATCCAAAAGCGCTGCACTTTTCGTTAAGTTGGGTAAAGCCCAGCAGGACAAACTATTAAGTCAGTTGAATTCCAAAATTGAAGACATACTCGCAGTCCTTATGCAGAAACAGATTACTGAATTGAACAGCATTTCTTCCTCAGCATCTGATGTGTCAGAAATCAATGCGTTACTTGCAGAGTTTAAACATGACTACCGCAGGGTAATGGAATTTGATACGGTTCAATCAACCTTAAATACCCTACAAACCAAAAAGACTGAAATTGTAAGTCAACTCTTGCCCAATCTCACGGCCGCTATCGCTAAAACCAAGAGTCAGCAGGAGACTTCTGGACTGTACCAACGTTTTGTCACCGATTTAGTACCCGATAGCCCCATAAGGAATCAATTGGAAGTTAAAATAGAACAACAACGGCAGTTTCTGCTAAATGAAGAGGCACGTTTGGCCCAGGAAAATTCACTTCTTAAGCAACAAGAACGCCTTGCTTATTTAGCTATCGAAGGAAAGGATGAAGGGGAGATGCGTCTCAATACGGAAAATATGTACTATGCTGAGTTTTTTGATTATTTATATCGTGGCCACATAG
>ERZ1740062.332-NODE-332-length-30491-cov-6.553226_pt1 | contig 30491 bp, 37 predicted proteins | sample MGYA00581741_ERZ1740062 | MGnify/ENA primary metagenome ERZ1740062 (study PRJEB43018, sample SAMN04849747) | marine metagenome | isolation source: floating plastic debris | place: Pacific Ocean | collected 2008-09-01 | study: EMG produced TPA metagenomics assembly...
CGGATTTTGATACCGCCGCGCTTCAGCCCCGTCGTGCCAATCTTCTGTATGGGTATCATTAATGCCGGGGGCACTGGAAAAACGCCTACCACAATTGCGTTGATCGACAGGCTTATGGCGCGGGGTCGGCATCCGCATGTTGTCTCACGCGGTTACGGGGGTGGTCTTGATGGGCCGGTGCGGGTCGATCCGCAAAATCACAAAGCGGGCCAAACCGGGGACGAACCTCTTTTGCTGGCAGCATTTGCGCCCACATGGGTGGCAAAGGATCGCGCTGCAGGCGTTGCTGCAGCGCAAGCCGCGGGTGCGGATGTCATCCTACTGGACGATGGGTTTCAGAATCCGGACGTGCCAAAGGACCTGTCGATCGTGGTGGTGGATGCAATGCGTGGGTTTGGCAACGGTCGGGTACTGCCAGCCGGACCGCTGCGCGAACCGGTCGCTGCAGGTCTAGGGCGTGCCGACTTTCTTCTGTCAATCGGCCCACCCGCAGCACAGGATCGGTTTGCAGATGCTTGGGACATTGCTCTGCCGCACCTTGTCGGTCATCTGGCACCGTTGCCAACGGGCATGCCGTGGCGAGACTTGCGTCTGCTTGCCTTTGCCGGCATCGGGCACCCCGAAAAGTTCTTTGTCACCTTGCGGGATATGGGGGCGGATCTTGTTCGAGAAGAGGCACTGGGTGACCACCAACCCCTGACCGATGCGCTGATGAAACGACTGGAATTGGAGGCAAAAGCACAGAATGCCCAACTGGTCACAACGGAAAAAGATGCTGTCAGGCTGCCCGAAAGCTTTCGCATGAAGGTGCTGACGCTGCCTGTCCGGTTGGAACTGGTGGATTGGGGGCCACTTGATGCGGCGTTGGATCGGTTGGGCCTCGACGGCCCAACTTAATCGCAATCGTCTGAGATGCCGACTTTAGCCGAGCTTTCCATCCAGAATGTCTGCAAACTCATCATAAGCCATATTGCCGTGCTTTGCGCCATCAATCAGGAAGCTGGGCGTAGAGTTGATGCTGTCACGCTCTGCATTCTCTTGATACCAGGTGAACAATGCTTCGGCTTTTGCGCCGTCGCTCAACACAGCATCAAGAGTGGCATCATCAAGCCCCGACGTCTTGGCCAAGGTGCGCAGTTCCTGAATGATTTGCGCGGGATCGCCACTTGCCAGCCATTCACTCTGCCGTTGATACAACACATCCGAGAAAGCAAAAAAGAATTTCGGATCATTCGTGGAGCGTGCAATCATCGACGCCCACAAGCCTGGGCGGTCAAAGTAGACCTCGCGATAGACGAATTTTACTTTATCGGTGTCGATGTAGTTTTGTTCGAGCAATTTGAACTGATTGGCATGGAAAGATGCGCAATGCGGGCATGTGTATGACGCATATTCGACCACCTCAATTGGTGCATCTGGGTTGCCTTTCACCATTTCCATGACGTCGGGCAACGCCCCATCGGTGCTTTGTGCCATTGCGGCACCGGGTAGCAATCCAGTAGCGGTGTCTGGTCTTGTCAGCATCCAACCTGCGCCGAGGGCCAGCATGGCCCCACCGCCGGTGGTCAAGAGAGTTCTGCGTTTCATATCTACCTCTGGTCAGGATTTTTGTTTTGTTAGAACATTGGCACCCAGCGCGGCAAGCGCCGTGCGAAGGTCATCATTTTTCACGTCTTTAGATAGGGCATCTGCCGTCGATTGCAGCGCTGGATCGGGCATTGTTTTTGGTTTTGGCGCAGGCGTGAACACAACACGTCCCTCGGCAAAGCCTGTTGGTGCCGTTTGTGTGATCCGCACGCGCGAAATGGCGCGATACCCGTAGCAAGCATTCACCTTGTCGCGAATTTGCTCTTTTTGCATTTCCAGTATCGGTGCTTGTGCGCCGGTGCATAGCAAGGTCAGCGTCGCCCCCATACCGCCCTGCCCGTAGCTGACTTTGACGGGTGTGGCGATTTGGGCTGTGGCGCGGCCGACAACATCAGCCCAATGGGTCAACAGTCGCGTGACGGCAAAGCCACGCTCTTCGCTGGCCTTGCGAATGCGCGGCTGCAGCAGCGTTGCTGCGCGGGCAAATCCGCGCGTGGTGCTTTGATGACGTGGTTGCTTCATGTCTTAGCGCTATCTTATGTCATCGGAGGAGCCAAGTCAGTGCCGTCAAAACACCGGGATAATAAACATTGCGTGACCTTAGTGTAGAGCTTTTGGCATGGTATGATGACCATGCCCGCGAGATGCCTTGGCGCGTCCAGCCGGCTGCGCGCAAAAATGGCGTGAAACCGGACCCTTATGCCGTTTGGCTGTCCGAGGTCATGTTGCAGCAAACCACTGTTGCGGCAGTGCGGGATTATCACCGCAAGTTCATGGCAATCTGGCCCAGCATTGCAGCATTGGCTGCAGCCGATGATGCGGATGTGATGGGGGCTTGGGCTGGTCTTGGGTATTACGCCCGGGCCCGCAACCTGCTGAAGTGCGCTCGTGCGGTCGTGGCAGAGCATGATGGCGCTTTTCCTGAGACCTATGATGCTTTGCTAAAGCTGCCCGGTATCGGTCCCTACACGGCTGCAGCGATTGCTGCGATTGCATTTGACCACCCAGAAACGGTGGTTGATGGTAATGTAGAAAGGGTGATGGCGCGTCTTTATGATATTCATGAGCCCTTGCCCGCTTCAAAGGATGTGCTGAAAACCCATGCGCGCGAACTAACACCAGCCACGCGCCCCGGTGACTATGCGCAAGCGGTTATGGATCTTGGGGCGACCATATGCACGCCGCGCAATCCGGCTTGCGGGATTTGTCCATGGCGCGACCCATGCGCTGCCCGGATGGCGGGAACGGCGGCTGATCTTCCCAAGAAGACGCCAAAGAAGAAAACACCGACCCGCTTTGGGATCGCTTACGTGGCAAGGCGCAGCGATGGTGCCTGGCTTTTGGAGACCCGGCCCGACAGTGGTTTGCTTGGCGGTATGCAAGGGTGGCCAGGGTCGGATTGGTCGGAGGACCCCACGCCTGCCCCACCGGTTGAGGCCCACTGGACTGCATTGGATGCTGAGGCACGGCATACGTTCACGCATTTCCACCTGCGTCTGAAGATCATGATTGCCACTGTCGCTGCGGATGCCACACCAACGCGTGGCTATTTTGTTCCCAAGGACACGTTCCGTCCAGCAGCCTTGCCGACTGCGATGCGCAAGGTCTTTGATCTGGTCGCCGTGACGCAACGCGATTATTGAGAAGTTAATGGCGCGCCGCTAGGGTTTCCCCGACTTCGCAAAGCGCGACCATTTGCGCACAAGTCACGGCGTATCATTGACGTAAGATTGCGTTGTAAGAGAGGCTTTGAATGACCGCCATACCAGCTTCACAAAAGGTAGCACGTCTTGGTGCAGCCCTGCCGTTTTGGATGTCACTGGGGCTTGTCCCTTTGGCTATCTTTGTTGCGGTGCAGGGTGGCTGGGCAATCCTGCTTTTGCCTTTATCGACCTGGTATCTGTTTACCGGCCTTGATTACTTTGTTGGCCTGAACAACAAAAACCCCGATCTTGAAACGCCAGAGGCACAATTGTTCTGGTACAAGCTGATCACGCTGCTGTGGCCCCCTGTACAATTGGCCACGATTTTTGGCGTGATGATCTATGTCACACAGAGCGGTCATCTAAGCCGGATTGAAGAATGGGCGCTTTTTGCCGGCCTTGGTGTGCTGTCCGGGACGGTCGGGATCACATATGCTCATGAGCTGATGCACCAGAAATCAAAGCTGGAACGCTGGATGGCCGATATCCTGATGGCGTCTGTGCTGTACTCACATTTTCGATCTGAGCATTTGCTGGTTCATCACCGCTATGTCGCCACCCCGCGCGACCCGGTGACAGCGCGTTATGGGGAAAGCTTCTATCGGTTCTTCCCGCGCGTGTTGCTGGCGTGTTGGGTGTCAGCATTCAAGGCTGAAAAGGCGATGCTGGCCCGCAAAGGTCTGAAGTGGAGCGATCGATCAAACCCGTTCTGGCTTTACTGGATGTTACAAGGTGGCTTTTTGGCCCTTGCGGCGCTGATTGGCGGATGGTGGGGTGTTTTCCTCTTTTCTGTGCAGGCGTTCTGGGCGATCTTTCAGCTAGAGCTGGTCAATTATGTGGAACATTATGGTTTGACGCGCAAACATCTGGGCGAGGGCAAGTATGAACATGTCATGCCACGCCATTCCTGGAATGCAGCGCAACGCGCGTCAAACTGGCTGCTGATCAATCTGCAGCGGCACTCGGACCATCATTACAAGCCCAACCGGCGGTTTCCCTTGCTGCAAACTTATACAGAGGATGAAGCACCTCAATTGCCCCATGGCTATCCCCTGATGACGATGATGGCGCTCGTGCCCACGCTTTGGCGCAAGACCATGAACCCACGGGTAAAGGATTGGCGGGCGCGGTATTATCCCGAGATCAAGAACTGGGCGCCCTACAAAAATGGGACCCATCCGCTGCCGCGTTAAGGTGCCTTGTTTTGTTGGTCTTTCTTAGGCGGTGCAGGGCGATTGATGGGGATCGCCATCAGCACTGTCGTGCCTTGATCGGTACTATTGATTGTGAAACCACCACCGGATTGTTCGCAAAATCCTTTCACCATGGGCAAGCCAAGACCGGTGCCTTGGCCGACACCCCTGGTGGTAAAGAAGGGTTCGATAACCTTTGGCAAGTTCTCGGCTGGGATGCCGGGGCCATCGTCGCGAACAGAGATGACCACATAAGATCCCGCGGGCGCGAGGCCGAACCGCGAGCATTCATCTGGCGTCGCAAGCCGGCTGCCAAGCCAGACATTCCCTTGCCCACCCAATGCATGCCGGGCATTCACTATCAGCTTGATAAGTGCGGCCTCCAACTGATTTGGATCACAGTAAAGCGTTTTTGCAACCGGATCGGCCTCGATGCGGACAGTCATGGTCGCTGGGGCGATGCGCTGAATGGTTCCGCCAAAGCGTTGCCAGAATTTCGTCAGATCAACGGTTTCCGCATTCAGGTGTGCCTTGCGTGAAAGCGACAAAAGCTGACTGGTCAGTGCATCGGCCCTGTCGGCCGCCGCAATCGCGTCGGCCAGCCGTTCCTGACTGTCGAGCGTGCCCTGCGCAAGCTGGGCCAGTTCAATGTTACCGCGGATCACCGTCAGCAGGTTGTTGAATTCATGCGCAATGCCAGCAGTAAGTTGGCCCACGGCCCGCATCTTTTGCGTTTGTACGGCTTCTTGACGGCTGGCCCGCAGTGCATCGTGGATTTGTATTTTGCGGATTTGGGCAATGACGTAATAGCTGCAAACGCCAACGGTTGCGATGATAATCACCATTTCTTCGGCAAAACCGCCATTTGCCTTTTCAATACTGGATAGTCCGAAGAACATGCCTGTAAGCGCGACAACCACGGTGTCATAAAAGACCAGCGTATTACTTTGGCGGTGGCGCGAGATGTTGAACAAAGCCTGCGCAATCAACGCCGCCATGGCAAGCGTGACATAAGCAGGCGTGCCAAGCAAAAACACGTAAATCGCACAAGAGGTGTAAAGCGTGACAGAGATCATAAACAGCAGCTTGAGCTGAGCATATGTGCTCCAAGACACCGGTGCCTTGATACGGCTAAGCCGCCAACTGTAGTAGCCGTTCGTTAACAAAAAGGTAGCGAGCCAAAGGGTAATTTCGGGGCGAGCACTTGCCCAGGTCATGAAAATGCCGCCAAGCCCCACAACCCCAAAACGCAATGCCAATTCGGTTTTTGAACCGATATCGGCCTCAACCATCGTTTCGATGATCGGCCAGTAATCCCTTTTCAGGTCACCGGGAACAGCACCATCGCGGCGCAAGGTGAACCACTTGAAAATGGTAGATGCACGTTGTCGACTCGTCACAACGTTACACTGACACGAGACACGCATTTTACCCACATATTTGTCAGGGTTTGACAGAAATAGACTGTTGAATGCGAAATCTGGAAAATCTGAGCCAGTTTTTTGGGACGTTGCAGCAGGACAGTCTTTTATAGCCCAAGAATAACTCAGTCGGTCGAAACGAAGTTCATCCAGTGGGGCTTGCGTGGTTGCAGAACCGCGCCTTTGTACTGAGCCTGGAGAGTTTGAAATGAGAGTAATTGCAATGACATCGCTGTGTGCCTTGGCAGCGTGCGGCGGCGGTGGCGGTGGATCAGACGCGGCACCTGAGGGCCTGTCAGAGCGCGCCCAGGCGCTAGCCTTTGGCGCCCAAGCGGGTGAAGCTGCAGCCAATGGTTTGCCATTCGCGACAGACACTTCAACGCTCGAGGATATCGCCGGTGCTGGACCTGCCAAAGTAAAGCTTGTCGGTGCTTTCACGGATCACGAAAGCGGAGAAACCCAGCTGATCATTCTGGACGAAACTGCCACAGTCACGACAGATGAAGACGAAATCAAGCTTGTGACGTTTAATGGCCAGACCCTCGAATTTGATGAGGGCAGTGGCCCCGCCTCTGTGGAAGGCGGGACAGAATGGAGTCTCGACACTGCGTTTACCTCTGGCGATCTTTCGTCAACGAATTCCATCTATGTCTATGAAGGCGAAGAGAACACCGAACTGACAGGCGAGTTTGACGCTGAGTTATTTTTTGTTGTCGGGTTTGAAACGGATCCGAGCGAGATTGAGGCCATCAACGGCAGCGTTACCTATTTCGGTGAACTGAGCGGGTTCGGACAGCTATTGGATTTAGACGGCAATCTGGTTGCGAACGAAGTCAGTGTGAGTGGCGATATTGAGATCGTTGCCAGCTTCGATGATCCCAACGCCGTCAATGGGACATTGAACGCGAGCCTAGACACAGTGAGTTTTGTAGACGCTGTTGAAATGGACTTTTCAGCCGGGATCAATGGAAACGGCTATGCCGCCGACCTGAATTGCACCTCAGGCTGCTCGGATCAATCATCGATCCTTGCCGGTGCATTTTATGGACAGGATGCGTTGGAAACCAGCGGGCTGATTGGTTTTGATATCACATCAACAGTTGAGAGCCCCGACGATCCGAACGGACCATTTGACGCCCAGTTTGTCGGTGGTGCTGGCTTCACCGCCACGCAAGATGGCGAGCTTGGCGGCGACGAGTAACAGCGGGCGTAGTTAGAAAAAACCCCGCCATCAGATCGATGGCGGGGATAAAGTTAGTGCTCGCGGGCCTTGCCACCATGGCAAAGGCTTGCCGCAGGCACCGGCGGTATCAACTTTGGTGAAACTAGTGCTTCGCCATCTCTGCGCGGATCTGCTGGCGCAGCAGATCAATAGGAACCTTTTGTCCGTCGCGCTTAAACTGCCAATAGGTCCAGCCGTTACAGCTGGGCGCGCCTTCCAGATGTGCGCCGACCTGATGGATTGATCCTTTGATATCGTCACCAATGAGCGTGCCATCAGCACGGACCTTGGCCTTGTGACGACCATTCATGCTCCATAATTCCTCGCCGGGGCGTAGCAGCCCCCGCTCGACCAGGACACCAAAAGCGACCCGTGGTTCGGCGCGCTTGGACGCTGAGACTTCAAGCGCCTCTTTGTCGAACTTCCGGGTATTCTTGATCCGCTTTTCAGCGACCTTGCGGTATTCCTCTTCCCGCTCGATCCCGATGAAATCGCGGCCCAGCATCTTGGCCACTGCACCTGTCGTGCCGGTGCCAAAGAAAGGGTCCAGAACCACATCGCCGGGGTTTGTGGTGGCCACCAGAACACGGTGGAGCAGCGATTGTGGTTTCTGGGTTGGGTGTGCTTTTTCGCCCGCGTCGTTTTTCAGGCGCTCATGTCCGGTACAGATCGGAAGAACCCAATCCGACCGCATCTGCACGCCTTCGTTCAAGGCTTTGAGTGCTTCATAATTGAAGGTGTATTTGCTGGCTTCTTCCTTTGAGGCCCAGATCATCGTCTCATGCGCATTTGTCAGCCGCTTGCCACGGAAATTGGGCATCGGGTTGGATTTGCGCCAGACGACATCATTAAGGATCCAAAAACCCTGGTTTTGAAGTTCGGCACCCATGCGGAAGATGTTATGGTAGCTGCCGATGACCCAGATGGCGCCATTGGGCTTCAAAATGCGGCGCGCGGCTTTCAACCAGGCTTTGGTAAACTGGTCGTAGGCCTTGAAGCTGTCGAACTGGTCCCAAGCATCATCCACCGCGTCGACTTTGGAGTTGTCGGGACGATGCAGATCGCCTTTCAGCTGCAGGTTATAAGGTGGGTCCGCAAAAATCAGGTCAACCGAACCCGCAGGCAGGCTGTTCATGACGTCAATGCAATCGCCATCAATAATCGTATTCAGCGGGAGCGCTTGCGCCCCCTTACTCTTTGTTTTCGTCGTCATCACTTGCCTCTAAGCCCCGGCGGGTTAGCCCACTCTTTGCTTGGCCCTAATGTGAGTCACAGACGATTCGCTGTCAAAAACTTTATTGAATCAATCACTTACGTTTTTCTCTTGATACAAGATATTGTGTATCGGCTTGAACGAACGTCTATGGTGGGGAGTGACACCATGGGTGCCAAGCCCTTTAAAATGCTGGGCGGTGCCATATCCCATGTTCTTTTCCCACGCATAGTGCGGGAACTGTTGCGCCAAATCCACCATGTGTCGGTCACGCCACAGTTTCGCGACGATGGAGGCGGCAGCAATCGACTGGCTGCGGCTGTCGCCTTTGACAATCGTTTCGTTCGAAATCATCAGTCCGCGTGGTATCATGTTGCCGTCAATCAGGACGTGGTCAGGTGTCTGCGACAAACCATCAATGGCGCGCACCATCGCGATATGGCTGGCGCGCAGGATGTTATGCGTATCAATCTCCTCCACCGTTGCCTGCGCAATGCTTACGATGGCACTGTCCATGATCTGCAAGAAAAGCGTCTCACGCCGTTTTGCCGTAAGCTTCTTACTGTCGTTGAGGCCTTCGGGAATGTTGGCAGGGTCAAGGATGACCGCTGCCGCCACAACAGGCCCGGCGAGTGGACCACGCCCGACCTCATCCACGCCTGCAATGCGTGCAAAACCATTTTGCTGCGCGCGGATTTCAAACGTGTAGTCAGGTTCGGACATAGCACCAATCAGCAGAGCAGAACGGCAGGTGCAAGGCAAATCATGCGAGCGTATGGCGATCAACTTTTCGCGTGCTACGGAAATTGGTGGTAAGAAGTATTCGCCCAATCCACAACCTGCGTTACATTTACAATATCACCCGACGCCTGACAGGAGATTGCTGAATGACCCTGACGAAACTGACCCGCCGCACTCTGATTGCTGGCGCTGCCGCAACGACCTTGATCCGGCCAGCGGCCGCGCAAGGTCTTGCTCCGACCCAAACCATGCGTGGTGGATCAAACAACTACCGCCCTGGAGCGCCGATAGTCGAGCGGATTGGTGGCGGTGGCTTTTGGATGACCGGGACCGTGCGCCGTGCTGGGGATGGTGCACCGCTTGCGGGGCAGCGTATTCAGGTTTGGGCGCATACGACCGAAGGACACGAGCGGGACGAACGCAGCCATGGTGCGACGCTCACAGATGCAAATGGCGAATTCCGGCTGGAGATGCCACAAATCGTGCCTGCCTTCGGACAGGCGCATGGGCACCTTGCATATGATAGCGACGAATTTGAAACCGTGTTTTTGCGCCCGCTCATGAGCAGCCCGAATGACACGACGTTGGCGGCGCACTTCGTTTTGCAACCGGTCTGAAACCGCAATGCGCCCCGTATTGATTTGGGGTGCGTTCCTTGTCCTTATTCTGTGGCCATTTGCCATGGCGCTGGGCAGTCCCCAGTTAGCGTGGCGTGAGCCAGTCTATATCGCGGCGGGCTTCGCAGGTGTTCTGGCGATGATGCTTCTTGTCGCGCAGCCGTTGTTGGCCGCCGGATTGCTGCCGGGATTGCCTGCAATGCGTGGACGGCGGCTGCATCGCTGGGTCGGTGGCACGCTTGTTGTTTTGATTGTGGTACATGTCGGCGGTCTTTGGATCACCAGCCCACCAGATGTTATCGACGCCCTGCTCTTTGTCTCGCCCACGCCGTTTTCGGCCTGGGGGGTGATCGCAATGTGGGCTATTTTTGCGACTGCAGTTTTGGCGATATGGCGCAGGCATATGCGTTTTCAGACCTGGCGTGCGATTCATATGACGTTGGCATGTGTAATTGTGCTGGGATGTATCGTACACGCAGTTCAAATTGACGGGACGATGGCACCTGTTTCGAAATTCGTGCTGAGCATTGGATTGCTGGCCGTATCAGTGCCGATCATCGGACGTCGCTTTATTGACCAACGCGAGCGCCGACTTTGAAGATTGATTTGGTCGTACCAGAGGACTTTTACGCGCGCCTAAACCGATCAAACATGAATTGGGTGGGGCAGAGAGCCATGTCCAACCTCTCTGCCCCGGCGGGTTATGCCGCCTCTCTTGTTAGGACTTGTTTTATGAGACGGCGTAACCCGATTTGCGCGCGGTAACCGGGGCAAGTGCCCGCGCATCTGTCTGACGGGTTAAGCGTCAGTCAGCTCTGTACCCTTGCTGGCGCAGGCAAAGTGGATCAAACCCGCGACGCGGACCATTGTCAGTGTAGACACGCACAGCGCAGCGACCAGGTAGGCGGTTGACGTGGCGGTAGTTGTTTTCAAGGCAGCGACGGCCAAACATGCGTTGCGTGCCAAAACGGGTCTCCACGCGGCGGAAACATTCACGCGGCAGCACCCGGCGATCATGGCGGCGGATACTGCTCCAATCGTCATCCTGACGCAGGTCAGACCAACTGTTGTTGCGGTTAATCCCACTCCAGCTGTTTTCATCATGGACCTCTACACTGTCATTGCGATCAGCATTCTCCTGAATTGCTGCGCCGATCACCGCCACCGCGGCCAAACCCAGCAGCAGTTTTCCCAAGTTTTCCCGGTCAAGATCTTGGGCGGCAACAGGGGTTGCCGTTGCCAGGGAAAAGGCGGCGATACCTGCGATCAGTGATTTTATCATGTGTTATCCTTTCGGGGGCGTCATGTGGACATTGCGTGATGATCCAACGTTGCCTAACTTCCCCATCATCAAACAATAACCAGGGATGGTTATGCGATGTCAGCCGCGATAACATGAGACGTTATTGAATATCACAATGTGCTTGGGTCAGGTGACATCATGAAAAATCTTTGTTCCTCTTTCTTGATGATTTGGCTGAGCGCCGGGATGGTACACGCAGCCTGTTATGCCGATTACAAGGCCAAACAGGATAATCCGTTACGCTTGCACTATGGCGTGATCGAGGTGCGTGGTGACTGCAACGCAAGCAACGCCGAATCTCAGCTACGTTCGGCGCTGTCGCGTGATGGATGGCAGTTGTTGAATGTGGTCAGCGTGTTCGACGCTGATGGATTGGATCAAAGAAGGGACAGCGCAGGTGAATACTTCCTCCGCTACTGAAGCACGTGAAATTGGCAGCCGGATTGTTATTGCGGGGATCGCAGCGATTGTTCTGATCCTTGCGGTGACGGCTGTTCTGCTTTTCATCAATCTGCCTGATGCCAATGCGTTCAACATGCGGGTAGAGCGCCTTTTTGTTGAAAACGACAATCTGACAAGCAACGCCGAGATTAAACTGCTTGAGATCCTGGCCGGATCTGGCACGGCGTTCTCGGATACGTTGGCATCTTACCGCTTTGTTATTTTCGTGTTGCTGGTTTTTGCCACCGCGTTGCTTGTCGCCGCTGTCGCGTTTTTGGTTATGCTGATTGCTTTGAACCGCCGCATGGGTCGGATTGAGCGGCAGGGGATCGAGGTCAACTCTCTAACCATCAGTCGTGATCAAAAAGCAGTCTATCTGAATGACTTTGAATTCAAGCTGACCGATGCGGCGATTGAAACGCTGTCCGTTCTGGCAGAGGCCCGGATGGATGACGAGGTCATGACAGGTGCCGAGATTGAAGGTGTCATTTCCGGTCGCGATGCTGCCGATTGCGACGAAGCAGCCGGTGCAACACGTATCAAACGGTTGCGTGATACTTTGGGTAATCAGATGATGAGCGAATTGCTGGTCAAGAATATCGCGCGCAAGGGGTACATTCTGGCGATCGACAAGGACGTCATCCGGATGATCTGATTCTGTGGCATCATCAGTTTCCTGCAACCGGTGGATGAATTGTTGAAGTATTCGTTAACCCTGTGCTGCCTTTTCGAACAATTGCCCCTAGTTTGGAAAAAATTCGCCCAAATTTGCGCACAATTGGTGACGCATATAAAGCATACGTTAACAGTATAACCCTGGGTTGCGGGATAGTCCGCGCTGCTTGCGCCAACCTCACGCACAGACACCCCGGACAGGAGTAAAGAATGACGAATAAGTTGAACAGCACAGCACTGGGCATGCTGGCACTTGTGGGTAGTTTGACGCTGTCCAGCGGTGCTTTCGCGCAAGAAGTCACACTGACCTCAAGCGACGGCACAGTGAATATGACGGGTGATTTCGTCGATTTCCGCGACAATGCTTATATTATTGCAACCGCGCTGGGCGAATTGCGTGTTTCCGCAAGCCGTGTTCAGTGTGAAGGCGCAGCCTGTCCTGATCTGGGCGGCGGCGATGCCGACGTCAACATTGGCGGATCCGACACCGTTGGTCTGGGCTTGATGCCGCTATTGGTCGAAGGATACGCAGGATCGCTGGATGCGGCCGCAACGGTCGTAAATACCGGCAACGGAGAAGAGATTATCGCCGAGTTGGTTGGGGATCAGGGCTTTGGTGAAGCGCTTTCTTCGATCCTTGTGAACTCAACAGGTTCAAGTGATGCGTTCAGCAAATTGCAGGAACAGCAGGTTGAAATCGGCATGTCCTCGCGCCGCATCCGACCCGCAGAAGCACGTGCCCTACGTGATGCCGGCGCTGGGAATATGATCAGCCCTGACCAGGAACACATCGTTGCGATCGATAGCCTTGTCGTCATCACGCACCCTGGCAACCCCTTGCAAACCCTTACGACCGATGAATTGCGCCGAATCTATAGTGGCGAGATCACGAACTGGTCGCAGGTTGGCGGCCCAAATCTGGCAATTACGGTTGTCGGCCGTACCGAAGGGTCTGGTACGCGTACCGTGTTCGAAGATCGGATTTTTGGTGATCTCGAAGTCAACGAAGCACCGGGAAAAGTGATTGCAGCAACCAACAGCGATGCGGCCCAGATCGTCAACGACGATGAGGGCGCTATTGGTTATGTTGGCTACGCCTTCCAGCGCGGTGCCAAGGCGCTCAGCCTCGTGAACGAATGCGGGATTTCAATGGAACCTGATGCGTTTTCGGCACGGACAGAAGAGTACGCGCTGCAGCGTCGTCTTTATCTCTATACGCGGGCTGACGCGATTGGTGCAGACGCGCAAGCATTCGTTGATTATGCGACGTCAGAGGATGCTGACAGTCTTATTGGCAAGGCCGGCTTTATCGGATTTGCAGTTGATCGTCGCGAACAATCGGCTGAAAGCGGTCGTGGCCTGATGCTGCGCAATGCGAATGCGGATGCGTACGAAGCCGGCTTTATGCAGGATATGCTTGAGAAGATGGTCGAATATGACCGTCTGTCTACAACATTCCGTTTCCGGACAGGTTCATCCAAACTTGATGAACGGGGGCGGATCGATAAAGATCGTCTGATCGATTATTTGTCGACCCAGCCTGATGGCACCGAAGTGGTGATGGTCGGCTTTACCGACGATGTTGGAGAGTTCGAAGGTAACCTCGGCCTTTCACAGGAACGTGCTGCGCAAGTTGCGGATGAGTTCGTCGCGTCAGCAGGCGACCGTCTTGCAAATGTCTCGGTCTCGTCTCTTGGCTATGGTGAGATTGCGCCTTCGGGCTGCAATACCAGCAACGAAGGCCGCCGCATCAATCGGCGTGTTGAAGTCTGGATCAAGTCGCCTAGCTAACCCCTCAAAAAAAACAGAACTGTTTGCCAATCGGCGATCAGTGCTTGTCCCGAAGCGCAGATAGGCGCTTCGGGCAACCAATATTCTTTTCCACGCAACTTGCGATACAGGATTCTAAAAGGAATGAGCATGTCGTATCTGACACCAGATTTTAAATCCGTGGCATGCAAGGCGACTTGCTTCATGCCGCGCCTCAAACGCAGTTTGGGCTGCGCAGTACTTGGTTTGGTCATCGCAACAGGTGCGACAGCCCAGAACATTGCATCGGATGTAGGCGCAAGTGAAAGAATTAATGTTGCAGGCCAACTTGGCACGCTTAGCCAGCGGATTATTTCATCGGCTTGCAACGTTAGCTCGGGTGTGACTGTACGGGAAAGCCAGGCTGTGTTGCAGATTTCGGCGGACCAGTTCACCCGCATCAGCGATGCGCTGCTTTATGGCAACCGCAGTTTCGGCATTCTCGGTGAAGAAGATCGCCCACGCACTTTGCAAGTGATTAATCGCCTTAATGATGCCTGGGGACCTCTGCTGGAACAAGCAACACAGACTCAGGCGGCAACAAACGATGTTGCCAAGGTCGAAGATCTTGCGTCGCAAAGCGATCCGCTTTTGGAAACAGCTAACATCCTGGTATCCGAAATTACGGGTCAATATGCTGATCCCGTCGCGCTACTGCATGCTGATGCGTTGTTGATTGATCTTGCTGGCCGTCAACGGATGCTTGCCGCGCAGATGTCGAAGGACATGTGCCTCATTGCATCTGGCATTGCTGTTGAAACCGCAAAGAATGACTTGGCGGCGGCCAGTAGTTTGTTTGCCGACACATTGTCGGCCTTGCGCAATGGACTGCCAAGTGTTGGTGTGCGCCCGCCACCAACAGAAAAAATTGCGGATGGTCTTCAGTTTGTGGTCGAGGAATGGGATGCGATCCAGCCATTCATCCAACAAGCGATGGCCGATCAGTCATTGGATGCTGCCGCCAGGCAACGGGTTTACTTTGCCTTTCTGGGCATTGAGGCGCGTATGAACAACGTTGTCGTTTCGTACGACAAGAACTCTAAACTGGGGCTCTGACAAAGCGTCAACATCATGCAAAAAGCGTCAGGACTGCCTGGCGCTTTTTGGTTTTAACGGCGCAAGGTATCGCCCGGGGCCAGTGTTGGGCGCAGCGCGATCACCTGCCCTTCATCCATAACTTCGCCCTTGTTGCGCATCGCAATGATCTGCGCTGCTTTGACACCGATATCCCGCCGGCAGGCATCCATCGTTGCAAGTTGGCGCGGTAGGCCATCCAGCAATTCGACACCGTTAAACGCGGCAAGACCAACCTGCTTTGGAATATCGATCCCTTGTTCGATCAGATAAAGCAGCCCACCTGCACCGATCATATCATTGGAGTAATACAGAAAATCGAGGTCCGGCGTGCGCTCGATCATTTTCGCCGTCATTTCGCGCCCCTTGGCCAAGGCCGCGCCGCCCGAATAGAACTCCTGATCTGCAATTTCGATGCCCGCTTTTGCAAGGGTGCGTGTAAAGCCTTCAAACCGTTTCCGTGCACGATGGTCCAACGGCATTTTGGTGCCCATAAAGCCGATGCGTTTGTAGCCAGCCGCGATGATTTCCTCGGCCATTTTGCGCCCCGCACGCCGATGCGAGATACCCACACATGTATCTATAGGTTCGCCGTCGATATCCATGATCTCAACGACTGGAATGCCGGCTTGTTGCAACATCGCCTGAGAGGCTTCCGAGTGTTCCAACCCTGCAATAATGACACCTGAAGGTCGCCATGAAAGCATCTCGAAAAGGACTTTCTCCTCTTTCTCGGGCATATAGTCGGTTACACCAACAACAGGCTGAAGGTCAGTATCTTCAAGTGTTTCAGATATACCCGATAACACTTCTGGAAAGACCATGTTTCCCAAAGATGGAATGATTACTGCAACAAGATTAACCCGCTGAGACGCCAATGCGCCTGCTATCTTGTTTGGCACGTAACCCAGGCTTTTTGCGGCGTCTTGAACTTTTTGACGTGTTGCAACGCTCACGTCGCCTTTGTTGCGCAGCACGCGGCTGACTGTCATTTCGCTGACACCCGATGCCTCAGAGACGTCGCGCAAGGTTAGCGGGCGCTTGATCTTATTACTCACAAAGCGATCCTGTCTGTCATTTTCTTATTGTTAGCGACCCTTTCCGGGATTGACCAGTGAACCAAGGTCGCGTCTTGATGATTGTCCTCTCCAGATCACCTGACCGCAATCCGTTTCAGCATGTCCCGGTGGTCTTTGGTCAGCGGTCTCGGGTGCTATCAGACGAAGAACTGCGGCAAGTCTGGGCGTATGAGTATCCGCCGTACAGCGACTATCTCAAACTCCAGATTTTGACGGGCCAGCGCATTGGCCAGTGGAAGAACTACACGGTGTCTGACGATACTCGTATTCCAATTTGGCCGCTTTAGGACAGTGGTCATTGAGAATACGATCTGATTCATCGGATCAAGGTAAGGTATAGAAAGGCACTAGGTGTTCATTTGGCAGCAACAGTTCGGCCCTGCCCATCTACACCTGCCTTCGCAGTTCCCGCACTGTGAGGTAAGGGCCGGTTGGATTGGTTTGCCGGGTATTGACCAAGGCAGACAATCCTCCGTGCTGCTCTCTGCGTGACCGCAGCTTCAACACAAGTGTCCAAAAGCAAATCTCTTTCAGCTTCATTTAGCTTTGATATGAGCAAGATCGCATCATCAAGCATTCCATCGAGCCAATCACCACCTATCATGTCAACTCCTGTTTACAGTTAATATGTATATTTGCTTTGACATTTATTAAATCTTGGTTAAGGGCCAGACCGATCAAGACAAGGCAACACTAGCCAAGTTCATGTGAATTGCCCGTCTTACTCGTCTTGTTGAAGATGTACTGGGCCAACGGTTCGTCAGTGAGTTCACGGTTTCGGATATGTGACGAGGTTAGATCGACATAGCACGTGAGTTGGTGAAGCCCGACGGACGACAGTAAGCAAGTTTCCGCGCTTTTGTTTACCGAATACTACGTCGTTAACTTATGCTTAACGTATGCGGCAGTTTCATGGCCACAGCCTACAAACTATTCGCGAGAAAGAAATGATAATCACCCCTTGGGAGTATGAAATGAGAGTCCAGCGAGCAACTGAGGCTATGGAGAGCGAAGGATTTAGCAATACAGCAGCCGCCTTGCGAGCATTACATCATAGTCAAATCATTGGGCCGCTAGCCATGAAGGTAGACTTCGAAGCATTAACCAAGATCCTGACAGAAAGAAACTTGCGCAACAACTGACTTTTTTGTTGAAAAACATCAGCACGGGCCTAGATTTGCGACATACCGTCGCAGACCAGGGCATTCAAAGGTGTTAAGTTTTTATTTGTACAAAAGTCACATTGCTTGTGAATTAAGCTTTCCAGACATAGTGGCGCAATCCATGGTGAACAATGCCAGGTCGGGTCTCACAGGTTTCTTGTACCGCGACACATTTCATTTCTATCAGTATTTTGAAGGTAGACGAGTTGCCTGTGAGCGCTTAATCGGTCGTCTACATCAAGATAGCCGCCATTGTGAAATGAGAGTTTTGGCACATGGACGCATAAAGTACCCTAAATTTCCCGGTTGGTCTCTTTGTTACAAAAGAAGTGACAATGGACACAAACTAAGCAAGAGTATCGATCAACTATCTAATCCAACTGAAATTATCCAATTTATGTCGGTGGAAGCTGATCTACAGCTTCGTCAGATGGCCAAGCCATGTAAAACTGTTCGCACCCAGTCACTTGATTTATTCAGTTAATGTGTACTGGTCCTGGTAGCATGAAAATGAGTCGTCATAACGCCTCTGTACAGTTTATGAAGATGTAGCGATCTAACGTCCTGCATCTTTTTTTGTACATCTTAAACCCACGAAATAGCGCAATGACTTGAACCATGAATCTAGTTTTTTGGATCTCAGATGGACTTTCCGACGAATTAGAACACACAAATATCCGGTTTTATCGCGAAATCAGTCTAATGCTCGGTTTTGTGCATCCGATTTGCTGGCCTTTGCTAAAATTCCCAACACTTGTGAAGCCAGACTTGCTTAACAATACTTCTTCGTCTGAGCCGAATATGCAGAGGCGCGCTCTGCCTGCCAGCTTTGCAAGATATAGTGCTTCATCCGCTTCTTTGAGGTGCCCTGCGACACCTCGCCTTGCGTTAGCAAAGGTAAGGCCCGCCGAAAGTGATACCGTGAGGTGCAGTTGCGATTCCTTGTCTGTGAAGCTAACTGGCGCTCCTATACGCTCAGCGATCGCTACTGCTTGTGCTTTAGTGACGTCCGATAAGAAAACAGCAAATTCTTCTCCGCCCATACGACCGATCCAATCGCTGTCTCTGAGGTTCCATTTTAGTCGATGTTCGATAGCTTCAATACAGCGATCTCCGACGGCGTGCCCAAACCGATCATTGATGCTGTTGAGGTGATCTGCATCGAATAAGACAATTGCTCCGCTGTCGGCCGAACGAAGCCTTCGAGAAAGTCGATTCACGAATGTCTGACGGTTCAGTGTTCGGGCGAGCGGATCATGGTATGCGCGATCAGTCAGTGTCTGCAAAGATTTGACTTGATGCAAGCTGCTCGCATGGAAGAGCAATACGAAGGGGGCACCAACAACCACAGCCTCCAATAACATCTCCTGCAGCGGCGCTCGTGTATCCAAAAACCAGGAGGTTCTAACTGTCGCATGCCACAGGGCGACAACTACACAGAACAGGCCCAACTTCATGAACAGGGCAAAGTCGTCTCTTGAGGCAAAAAGCCTCAGCGATTTGCGGGCAGGATTTTTCATGTCAGATAACTAACACAAAATATATGTACGAAGTCTAAAGTTGACTTGCTAGCGAATCTCAGTCTCTAGCCGATTTCGCCCATTTTTCTTTGCGGTGTAGAGGAGTTCATCCGCTCGCTTCAAAACGTCTGTCCCGTTTATCATGGCAGACGAGAGGCCTGCTAACCCAACACTTGCAGTCACTTGGATTAGATTGTCGCAAGCAGGGATAGCTAACGACTCAATCTTTTCGAGCAAACGTTTGCATACAGTCTTCGCTTCTTGGATGGGTGCGTTAGCAAAGATTACCGCGAATTCCTCACCGCCAAGTCGCCCTATCAACTCAACATCATTAAATTCACTAGTCAGAATTGTTGCTATAGCGCGCAGCACCTGATCACCGGCTTCATGACCGTAGTTGTCGTTCACATTTTTGAAGTGATCAACATCAAACATGGCAACGATCAAGTTGTGTTTGAAGCGTCGCGCCCTTGCGTACTCGATATTAAGTCGCTTTAGGAAAGGTCGACGGTTTGATAGCTCAGTAAGCGGATCGGTATCAGCCTCCATCCGCAAAAGGTCATATGCCGTAGTTAGTTCTCGAATGCTAACCATATCTACCGGTCTGCCATCAGAGATCACCGGAATGTGTCGAATTGCGTTCGCGTTCATGAGCCGCAAAATGTTTGCCACCTCATCATCCGGTTTACAGGTTATTACGTCACTGGTCATCACATCGGCTACAGGAGTGGTGGTAGTCATAACTCCAGAGTTTGCGACAACGGGCAAAAGATCGCGTTCAGATACTATTCCTGAAATAGACCCGGATTCGTCGCGAACCACGAGCGCTCCAATGCGCAGATCGATCAATTTCTGCGCTGTTTCACCTAAGGTTGCTCCCGGAAGAATACACTCAACGTGTCTAACTTGTTTCTCGGCCAGTAGCTTACTGATCTTCATGTTGCGTTTATGTCCAATAGTTCTTCTGAGGGCAACGATGCGTAGCGAATACTAATAATTGATGAAGCATACGTCTTTCTAAGCCACCACTGCTGTGACCTCAGGGCGCTGTAAGTTTCAGAGGATCGAGTCGTGCTCTGGCGCTGAGATTGGAAGTGAGTGATAAATAACATTATGATTTAATGTAGTTTTTAGTATATGCAACACCACCGTACGGTGGTGTTTGGCCTAATTAACCACTGTCTTTGAAGCTCATACTCCTAACCAAAGGAGTAGATCAAAGTGAAATTCATTCGCGCCAAAAACCTCATCTTCCATACCGATCTTGCCATTCAAATGTTTACAGACCGAGCGGACCAATTTGGTCAGCGTCTAGGATGGGATGTTCATGTTGACCGATTTGGTCTTGAAAGAGACGAGTATGATAGTCTTGATCCAATCTACGTCATTGACCATGATGAAAATGGACGTCACCTTTCCTCAATGCGGTTACTTCCGTCTACCGGACGTACTATGTTGAACGATCACTTCCGCCACTTTTACAATGGTCCGACACTTTCGAGCCCCGATATCTGGGAATGTTCACGCTTTTGCGTTGCCCGTGGCAGTGATCGAAAGTCGGCACCTCGCTTGCTTGCTGCTTGCGCTCGGTTGATGTTTGAAATGTCTATTGAGCAGTTAGCCGCTACATTTGGGCCCCCGATGGAGCGGATCTATAGCATGAGCGGTAGCGTACCAGAAGTGATTGGAACCGGTCTCACACCACATGGCGAAGTGAGCGTTGGACTATGGCAATACTCGATGTCGTCATACAGAAAATTACTGCGGGTTAGCGGTCTTGATAGTACCGAATTAGAGCTAAACATTGCCAACTCAGATGTCTGCAATGATGTATTGAAGTATGATAGGTCTAAAGCGAACAGACCGTTCGTTCACGTTGACTAAGCAAAGCTATAAGCTGTCAAGCGGCTCAATGAATATTGGGCCGCTTGACAGGATCCTTGAGTTAGAGCCTTGCAGTTTGGTACCCTTACTTCACTTTAAGCGACAGCAAAGAGAAATCCTAAAGAACCCCGGTAGTGTGAGGGGGACTTGCCTCATTGGCATTATGCACGGCAAGTAAGCCTATCTACTCACTTTAGAAGCAAGCCTCGCTGAAATTAAGGTCTAGTTAACCTAAATGGGCGACTAACGACTTATGAACGAAGAAATCGATATCAGATATGTTTGGGGTGCAGCAGTTACTCTGTCAGTCATCGCCGTTGTAGCCTCTTGGATAGCCGACTTATCTCTAGCCCTCATCTTTTTTGTCTACGTCATGACATGTGTTGTCGGTCTTGCGACATTTGGCTACATCTCGAAGCTACTATCTGAAAGGAGGATAAACAAAACGAAGCATGGCGGTGACAGCTAAAGACAAATCGCTTGAAATATTTCTCTGGCTATCCTTGAAGTGCAACTTCATTTGGTTGAGGTTAGAAGTGACATTTATCTAGAAAAACAAAATTCATCACAGATACTGCTTTTGCAGCTTCGGTGTCGCAAATCCGAAATTTCAGAGCACAACAAGTAATAAGAAGTTTATACATAGCCCTCGCTACGATCTGCACTGTAAAACAGAATGAATGATAACTAGAAATCAAACGAAATCGACAGCATACCAACTCTTTGATGCTCGGCTTGACCGACAAAGATTGGAGATAGCCATGCTTGACCTACGAAGACATTTGCAAATGCTATATTGGTTTGGAGGCCAACTCGTGAACGATACGTTATTTCTTCTAGATCAACACTCTGATCATCTGGCAAGTGTACATATGAATCATTTAAGCGAGCATCCCAACCAGCAACAAGACTCATGCCAGGAATCTGATCGACCTGAGGAGTTAGAAGTCGGCCAGTTACCACATCCCGTGTCCAAACTTCTGCCAATGCTATATTCCCCAAAATCATGTCAGTACCAACGGTGACTGCCTGGTCCGCACCGAACGTCAATTCCATATAAGGCCTTACTGCGGCTCTCGATCCAAGTCGAATAGTTCTAGCCGTTTCCAACTCGAACCGTAGTGCTACTCGATCCTCAACACGTTCAATATCATCTCGCGAAGGATCGAAGCTTGTATCCATCTGAAATGCTTCATGAAAAGAGCGTTGAATGAACTCCATGCCACTTATGTCGCCAATCAATAGTACCTCACCTCCACCTCGTGTTTCCAAACCCAAGAAGTTAGTATGTGCAAACGCGCCAAAACCAAGCAAGGTAGAGTACGCAATGTCTCCACCCGGCTGCCGAGATGGCGTCCATGGGGTTACCATTTCGCCTCTCACACGGAGCTCGGAGCCGTCTGTTCTTTTTATACGATAGCGTTCAGAGTAATATGATCTCTGATATGAACCACTGCGCCATCTGTCATGGCCATCGCCAAAATAGTCATTCGTAAAACTGCCGACTTCACCACGATACGGAGTTCTCTGATCGGCAAGAGCTTGTGTGGCTATGACGAATAAGAACAGAGCAGATGAAGTGTATTTTAGATTCCGTAGTAACTGCTTGATGATAACCATAACATAACCCCCAGATGAGCCGATGCACTAATTGCATCGTGTATGCGCTCATCAACGTAGGCATTGTTGGTTAATATAAACGGTAATTGATTAGACAAAGCGCAATCAATTCAAGACAATTTTGAACTAATGTTTTACTGTTCGATATCTCCGTAAAGCACATGTCAGTCTTTTTAGCAGCATTGCATGCCTAACTGTATCTAATGCTTAGATGAGGGTTGGCTTCAGAGAGCACTATACCGTTCTTACTATTAGAAATGATAAGAACAATACTTGGAGCCAGAACCATTAGTACGCTAATGCTGGTGACTTAACAAGCATCCGGACGCTAGAGGAACTCTCCACACTATCGGATGGATCTTCGCTACTCCGCTCTGTGTATATTCTCCGCGACTGAATTCATAGACAACACTGTAAATACTACGATAGTGGGGTTTTATTGACGGCTATACATTTTTTATTAGCAATAACGGCATATATCTTGTTTCGACGAGAGCAGTCGTCCACTAAACTTATCAAGCCACTACTGAAAAAACCAATGATTAATAGGGCCTTTAAGAGTTTATCTCTTAAAGGTTCCTTTTGCACAATTTCCTACGTTCGTCTATGGAGTTACCTGGCGCACAAATGAATGCATAGTCGTTATATTGAACAGTAGATGAAATAAGCAAAATGACTATGCCGATTCAGATTATTGCTTTCTCGGTATTATCTGGCCTGGCTTCTGCTCAGCGGTGTGAAATTGACTAATTGCACTGGTAATAACACTTAGACCTTGTGTTAGACGTATTTAGATCAGTGTTTGCACATGTACCTTTAGGTAGGTTGGGTCGATTTTATGTTGGTTAATCCACTACATACTGTAAAGCGACAGGTACGGCTTGGGCGTATCTCTTGCAGACTACCATTCGAGGCAGCGCAAGACATTAGATCTAGGCTAAAGACTACAAGATGTTTCGAGTACTATGCGCAGAATAATAGAAATACTAGCCTTCAGCCTCAGCGATCAAGAAAAAAGCAAACTCATCGCAATTTGGATGGGAACAAGTCAACCGATATGCAGTGTAACTCAGTCTCTCATAGAGCTTAGGCTTGTGGAGGCAACTTTGAGCTGCAATGGGGTCTCAGTGACAGCGCTAGGGTCGCAGGTAGTCACCGCATCGCTACTCAAACGCAGGTCGTTGCCCGCTCGGCACGCCGCATAAGGCGACGCATTTAAATGACCGGTTGACTTGAAGACTCAGTTCATGCCGGCAGCCAAAGAGAGGGCGCCTGACGATTCACGGGAACGATTTTGTTCCAAAGCTGCGACTGCAACAAAAAGAGCATTGGCGGTATTGGAGTTCCCTACATGGGCGAAGTTGTAAGCCGCCCTCTCCATAAATTCGATGAGTTCATCTACGCGCAGCTGCTGGGATTTTTCGACGAACTCATCATTTGCGGGCCGGTTTTCAGTTTTGGCAATCACGCGTCGGTTCTCCATACTCTCTCTTGACTTAAATAGTTCAGCCACCACCCACGCCACGTTGCACCATACATGGTTAATCTGGGATGAATCAAAACGGAGTTAGTTGTTAATTGATTTGACCAGTGTCTAGGCCTGTTACCGCACAACAAGTCGCTTGATGCCTGTCGTTGAATCTGCACTGCCATCAAAGCGCAAAGGTTTACAGACCAGTTCAGAACATCCGAGAAGCTGGTTACGCGGACATAGGCCTGCAGGTTGAGCTGGAGCAGCAAGTCAAAAGCATTACCGGCTTCCATGCCAACGATTGCATCCCGATCAATGGTGCTTTCCAGTGCATCGAAGAAGTTGCCCAGCACGCAGGTCTGGAACTCCGCCACGACCTCTGAGGCAGCGGTGCTCTCGATCGTCGCCAGCCAATCGCCCATTTCGGTGACAAGGCCCGTCAGCGGCAGGGTCACGACCGTGTTCGCCAGGGAGCGTTCGGTAGCTTCGATTTCGACTATCCGCGTTGCAATCGTCGCCTCCAGCGAGGTTCGCTGCGCGGGCAAGAACCGGTGCGAGTTTTCGAGGCTCAGAAACACTTTCTCCTGTGCGAGCAAGTCACGGACGGCAGCATCAACAGTTGTCTGCGCCACACTGCCCCGGTCCGAAAGGCTCTGTTGGCGCTCAAGGTGCGGACGTAGTTGCCGTCCGTTGTGACGACATCCACGACCGCCATGGAGGTTTATACCAAAAATGCTCGCAGAAGCTAACTTTGTCATCTGCAGTCCGAAGTGCCAGAAGTGCTGCTATGAAAACCCTTCTGGAAGCGTTCAGCAGCGTCGTCAGAGCGAACATTCAGATTGGCCTGCTGCCTCCCGCTGTTGATGGCACAGTGGTGTATCTTTGCTTGAGTGTTGTTTTTCGTGTTGACCAGATCTATGAGTTCATCGGATGATATTTGCGTCAGAAAAGAAGTCTCAGAGAATACGTCATGCCTTGGCGGAATACGTGGAACCTGAGCTAATTGCATCGCGGTTTTTGCCGCGGCCTTTTGTCCATAATCGTTGGCTAACAGGTGCGCAGTCTCAGTATGATTACCGTAGCTATGGCCGTAGGAATTTAGATAGCTTGGATCTTGTCCGCATTTATTTTTGGCGATACGGGAGCAACTTCTATTTTCAACGCTATGGTGGCACCTTTGGCGTGGATTTTGTACGGGCACCCCTGCCGTTTGTTGTAGAAAGTGTTGATCTGTCTTCTGACCATGCCAGAATATCTAAGAAAGTGATTGAGCCGGATGATGTGACGCTCGATATGTGCGGGAAGTTTCCAATGGGGGCGATCCTTGGGTCGCCAGATGCGACAGGCGTCCAGTCTAATCTGTTCAGGTACAATAACATCTGGAACGATCAACGAGCCCTGGACGACTTGGTGCGGATAGTTGCCGGTTACCTGCCACAGATGGAAGAGTGGTGCGAAGACCAGCGCGACCGATCCAACGTGGGAACAGCGCACACAAAGTTATAGTTTCGTCGCAAGTGAACAGGTGTAGGGCCCTGTTGATCAGCTATAGCCTTTGCGGAAAATCCGTTCTTGAAAAGACTGTAGTACAGGGCCTACCACGGCATGGGTTTTATTTTACGCTGCCAATTGTTCTTGCTGATTGTCCTGTAGTTCCTTTTGTCTTTCAACTTATGTAGGTAGCAGGCTAAGTATTTGAGCTCGTCGTCGTTTTCGTCGCCCTCAAATAGCGAGACAAAAACGGAGTTTTAGGGGTCCTTTGGACCCTTTGTCTTTGGGATCCGGTCAATCAATATGTGTTCGGCAGACCACTCAAACCCATCAAGTCCGCTAAGCCGCCAGCAATTCTAATCCATATCCACACTGGCTTTGTTGATAGTTACCAATATCAATGACGCACTCAGCGCACTCACAGCACCCATCCTATGAGACACGACGGCAGCTCCAAATCGATCTTCATTCGGTGCAACGGTCCTTGGCTCCTCAATTCACCTTTGGGAAATTCAGCCGATCAGCGTCGTAGCGCGGATGGTTTGGCTCAAAACGGTAGCATTTTGCGCTTAAATGTCGGAGGTCTTCCAACCACTGAACATTGTCGTCTTGCCGAAAGATATCGCGAACACAGTCACGAAAATCCTCTGGTAGAAAATACGCTTTGATAGTCTGGTTGGTTTGTTTTTCTGTTAGCTCCATATACTTGGAATCTATATGAAAAATGATGCAAAGTCGAGTCGCTGATCGCATTCGACAACATCAATTTTGAAGAGTCGAATCCGCGAATTTGTATCCATCGCCTATTTGAAAAACCGCCACAAATGGAGCGGTTTTCGATAGCAATGGCCGGTTACCCCATAGCCGCCAAATCAGTCGGCAACCCTTTGATCACCTGCTGAGCTAAGGACAGGGCTTCAAACAGAACCATGGCCCGGGGTTCAAACTCATAGATGCGGCGTGGATGATCCGGCAGATATCCAGTCACTTCAGGATAGCTTTTAGCCAAATCCTGCGCCTCTTCATACTTAGTGGCGTAGTTGTGTTGCCGAGGCACTGACACATCAAGCACGCCGTTATGGCTGGCCAGTTCAGCCAATGAGCGGATGAGGGCTTTGGTCCGCCGCCCTTTACGACATCCAGTCACCAGTTTCTCCGTGACAACCACGTCTGGTCGTAGTTTGGTCATGAGTTCTTGGGCCAGTCCGACCAGATCTGAGTGTGACCGAGCAGCCTTTTGGGTGATACCCCAGTCTTGCAGTTGCCCACCGGAGAGGAAGACATACCCAACCTTTCCTGAGGCCACCGCAATCGACAGCACATTAAGCGCTGCCATCCGGTCTGAGGTTAGCCAATCGATCATGCAGTTGCTTGATTGATCCAGCACGATTGAAGGTGTGTGCACTATCCCGCACGTTTGAAGGCAGGTGCTTGAGCCGCTTGCGCAAACGCTGGCGGCATCTCTCCAGTTTGTCCGCAAAGAAAGCCTCAAAGGATCGGCCATAAATCAAAGACAGGGTCATGATCTGCTCCAGATCAGGTTCCGGTTTTCCTTTCTCAAAGCTGGACACCACTGACTGGTGCGCTGATAATAAGACGGCAATGTCCGTCTGCAAAAATCCCGCTTTTCTGCGCGCTAAGCGCAAATCAGCAGCAAATTGAGTTCGCATAACTTCGTTGTATTGTTAAGGCTAATAGGCTGAGCGACGGGTTACAGGAGGGCCTCTCCACAAATGTGGAGATAGCCAACCTTGGTCTGACGCTCGGGTATCAGTCTAGTGTGGTAGCACATGGCATCCTAGCAGGCAGGATATCATGGCTGATGATGCGGTGAGTGCTTGACGGAAGAAGAGACGAACATCTGACGAGAAATGCGGCGTTGTGGGGCCGGAAACACTGGCGTGTTCCGGCGACGAACGCCCATTCTCAATCAGAGGTGATCTCGCGGCGACAAATCTGTTTGGCTGCGCAGCAGTGCGACTGATGCTGTACAACTAGGGAGCAGACATGCTGCCATTCCCAGGCTGTCTAACTACTGACGGATATATCAAACTAATCTTGCGATCCTAGCTCTCCAGAGGACGAAAACTGCTATTCGACTAGTAGCAAGCAACCGCATGCTCAGGTGGCCCCAAGGCCTGTCCACCCTTCGATATATGAGGTCTCCGGGCGGACAGGCCTTGGGGAGCGACGCAAGACCATTCGCTTGACAGGGCTTTGCAATTGCTCACCGAATGTAGCTCGGCTAAATGTAGGAAATGATTTTGAACACCTATCGGCCGTTTTGTCTCCTTCCTGCGCTGAGTAAGTTAGCAAAAGCGGAGACAAAAAAGAGACATGGCCTTCTGCTCTTTGCGCTAAGTTCTTGATTTTAAACAAAGGCCCCGTGGCTCAACTGGATAGAGCAGCCCCCTCCTAAGGGGCAGGTTGCAGGTTCGAATCCTGCCGGGGTCACCAAAACTGCCTGAAAAATATGGCTTATTTGCAAGGCGTTGTGCGGAAGTGTGCAGAAACGCCCGTTTCGTTTTCCGCCGAATTCTCCGAAAACGGACGAAATCTCGTACAAAACCTGTACAAAATTCGCACGTCCGTGCGGCTTTTGGGGCCATCCAATGAGCTGGCGGGTGGCAAACGCATGCGCTGAACGGAAGTTCGGGAGTGCGACGCGCAAGCAGATCATCATGTTTCTGGCAGATAAGGCGTCAGACGATGGCTCCGGCATCTGGTGCTCGAAGGGGACGATCCAGCGGCACACCGAGCTGGGCGATGCTGGGCCGCCTCGCTGGATGGATATCCGAGCGCCATCCGATGTGCCGGCACATCAGGGCGTTGCACCCCTGAACCCCGCAAAGCGGCTACGCCGCCGGTCCCAGCGGGACCGAAGCCGCCCTCGGCGGCTGCAACATCAGCCCGCGCCAGCCTTATGGTGGGCGCGCGGTCCGATGTTGCGACGAGGTTTCGATGGCAAATGAAGACACTTGGACGCGATAGCTCAAAGGCCATTTCTCTGACCTCCGTGGTTGCCGATCAGTTCCCCAAGCAGGCTGTTGACGACCACGCCCTGGCGCGCTTCTGAGCGTGCCATTCCGACGAACGCGGCGGCGGTATCCCTGACCCGATAGTCGTCAGAACGGTCTGCATTGCGATCAGCGATCATCAGGCACAGCGCGGTCCTTTCCTCGCCCAATATCCCGCATTGTCGCTGCCAGATACCGCCGCTTATCCCGAGTTAATCAGCCCGATCTTTCACCGCCAACTGGACCGATTGCCAGCTGAGTTGGCCCCGGTTGTCGAGCGCGTTCCAGTAGAGTTCGATGATCTCTCGCAGCGGTTCGCTGGCCAGCAACGCCACTTGGGCAGGTGATGTGCGGACCGGCGGGGCATCATCCCGCCTCTCAGCCCTACAGGTTTTGTTGATATTTTCCTTACATGTATTGAGTGCGGGTGAAAGGTCGCACTGGTGGGACTTTCCGCCCCTACCGATCTGCGCAGAAAAATCCTCCCAAACCGCCTCCAGCGCCTCGGCTACCTGCCGCAGTCGCTCAAAGCTCTGAATAGTCGACGGACGGCGATTGGGCAAAACCTCCTCGGCGGCCTGAGTTGCACCACCGGAACACAGCCTACGGATGTCACCGAACAGCTTCTTGATCCGGCGGCGAAGCCGTTCGGCCTCTTCCTCTTCAAAGGCTGCCTTTTGAGCCGCAGCTTGAATCTCGACTGCCCGCGCAATCAGGGGTGCGAGGTTGATCCCGAATTCATTGCCGATTTTCCCGTTCCTGCGGGAGCCCGCGCGGCGACTGTGGTCGGATGCCGTTTTCGCCAGAAGCCCTCGCTGGATCAGGTCACCCTCGATGCGCGCGATCTGCCGTCTGTCCAGACCTGCCTGCGCTGCAATCTTCGTGACCGACGTCCAGAAGCTGCAAATCCGGCCAGCGACAAAATCTTCCTCCATCGTGTTTGAGATTGCCACTTTCAGATAGGCGATTGCGCCCTTGCTCAGTCCGAGCTGACGGCGTCCACGTTCGATCAACCCAAAGAATTGCCAACGCGTCATGTCGTACGGCAAACCGCCATGTGTGAGGTGCTGCGTCATGCCCGCACCTCCCATCCCGCGCTTGCGGGATTCAGCGGATTCTGGTAGTCAGATAAGGCAATGAACTTTTGTTTGTCGTCGGACAGGGCTGCAACCCTTCCGGCGACTGTCTTTTTGGGGGTCGGCCACTCCAAAAAGTTGGAACCCCGCCTTGTAAGCCATTGATTTCTTATGACGGCATAAGTTGGAACTTTTCCACCTAAGCCATTGATACTTCGAAATTCACCCCGTTCTGCCGGGGTCGCCGTAAATTAAATTAAAACAATATCTTAAATCGAGGCTTGATGAGCTCTCTGAGCGCCGATAGTGTTACATATATCTTACACATTTTCACATATTTGGAGGCTTCCAAGATGGGTGCCGAAAAACACACGATTCTGGGCGGAAAGGTCCATGTTTACCGACGTGAGAATAGCCGATTTTGGTAGTGCTCGTCGTTCATGAACGGAAAGAACCGGCGTTCTTCTACAAAGGAAGAAAGCCTTCAACTGGCCAAAGAGTTCGCCGAGGATTGGTACCTCAAATTGCGCGGCAAACATGCCAAAGGGGAACTTCCAAACGACCGCACCTTTGAGTTTGCGGCTGAAAAATTTCTACTGGAGTTCGAAGCGGACACGATGGGTTCTCGGAACCCAAAATGCCTCAAGAACCACCAAAACCACGTTCGCCTGCATCTAAGCCCATTCTTTGGCAAGTATGGTTTGTCAGAAATCACAACGACCAGAATTCAAGAGTACCGATTGGCGCGAATGCAGTCGACCTATCAAGGGGCTGCAGCCCAAGACGCAGACGATGTACCTGCGGGCGATGCGCGACTTCACGCGGTGTCTTGGTCATTCGCCGGACAGCGCGACGCCCGAGGAGATGCGGGCGTTCCAGCTTGACATGAAGGAGCGGGGCGTTGGCGCGTCGACCTTCAACAACCGGCTGACGGTGCTGAGCTTCTTCTTTGCGACGACATGCCCGCGCCCGGAGATGAAGCGGCATACGCGCCGGTTTCAGACCGAGACGGCGAGCATGTTCGAGAAGCGGCTGGCCACACTGAGAAAAGATAAAGAATCACGAAAACTTCCACTCATGGAAAGCCCAGATTACGGTCCTCGGTCAGACGCGGTGCTGCTATAAGATAAGCTGGATACATCACAATAATTGGCGCCAAAGCTGCGGTATT
>ERZ1740062.333-NODE-333-length-30444-cov-14.554938_pt1 | contig 30444 bp, 11 predicted proteins | sample MGYA00581741_ERZ1740062 | MGnify/ENA primary metagenome ERZ1740062 (study PRJEB43018, sample SAMN04849747) | marine metagenome | isolation source: floating plastic debris | place: Pacific Ocean | collected 2008-09-01 | study: EMG produced TPA metagenomics...
CAAAGTCAGTATTGTAGCTGTCATCATCTGCTGTGGGTGCTGTATTCTCTGGTTCGGGAGCATCAGCAACGGTTACTGAAACTGTAGCGGTGTTAGAATCAGCTTCTCCATCATTTGCAGTATAGGTAAAGCTATCAGTACCACTAAATCCTGCATCCGGAGTGTAGGTAAAGGAACCATTATTATTCAGAGTAACGCTACCATTTTCTGCTTCGCTGACAATGGTTGCTGTTAATGTGTCACCATCTGCATCAGCATCACCGTCCAATACACCATTTGCTGCATTTACTGTTAACTCTGTTTCAAAGTCAGTATTGTAGCTGTCATCATCTGCTGTGGGTGCTGTATTCTCTGGTTCTGGTGGAGCATTTGTATCTCTTAAAGTTAGAGTAACTGAACCGTTCCCACCAACTGTATAACCATCTCCAGCAGCAATAGAAAATGTAGTTTGCTCTTCACCTATATCATCATTGCGGGTAGAATCCGGGTCATCTGCTGGACGGTCTGGATCGTCGAAAATTGGCAGGTTAATAGTCGCTGTCTGCTCTGTGATATTAAAAGTAAAACCACTGTTATCAGAATTTCCCGCAACTAAGCTACCTCCAGTTGTTGAAGCTTGGGGAGGTGGAGGAAATATATCAAAATCACCCAGAGCAAATTCTTTACCAGTTCCTACTGTAATGACAACTCCGTCTTCTGGAGGTGGTTCGCTGAGATTGAAAGTTAGAGTTACTGAACTACCTTCATCCTCTACTAAGGTAGTTACATCAGCACTCAAACTAATTTCTGGAGTAGTTGGTTCTGGTGCTGGTGGTTCTGGATTTTGACTTGGAACTTCACCCGGGTCATCATAAATAGTTACTGTCGCACTACCTGCACCAGGACTAATTGTACCTCCAGAAACCGCTGTCACATTCCAGGTAATTTCTTGAGGACTATCATCTTGTCCATCATTAAAAATAGGTGCGCTAATGCTAGCATTTTGCTCAATAATCGTTACTTCAAAAGCAGAAAAATCCTGACCTGGAGATACATCTACTGGAAAATCAGCTAGTCCACTTGTGGTCAAGCTAAATAAATCCCACTGGTTAATTGCTTGAGCAATACTACCTTCTAATCTAACAACTGTTCCTTCTGCCGGAGGTGGTTCGCTGAGGCTAAAGTTAAAGCTAAAAGGTGTACCTTCACTTTCTACTAAAGTATCAGTACTCAGACTAAAACTAACTTCTGGATCAAAATAACCTTTATAGGTTTCCTGTAAATGTGGAGAAAATATTAAATGGCTGTTGATTTCACCAATTTGACTGTCTAATTCCCAAGTACCACCTTTGATTTTACTACCAACCCGATTTTCAGAGGCAGCAATGTTTGCTCCAGTGAGTTGATATAGCTGTTGTAAAAATAAATAACCTCTAACTCCTTGCGCTACTTGACAACCATAAAGCAAAATGTCAGCACCTTGAAGGACTTTTGACCAGTTTTTTAATTGCTCTTCGTAATCGTCAAGGGTTTCAAAACTTAGATTAGTATTACCTAAATGCAAGCACCCAGATGAGCCATGAGAAACTATATGTAAACTAGATACTCTAGTATGCTTTTTTAAAATATTACTTATTTGCTCAACACCGTTAAGCTTTGCATCAAGCAAAATTATTTCTACATTTGTTTTGGCTTGAATATCTGCTACTAGGTCTTGAACATTGTCAAGATTGGAATCAATAGCAACCAATACTTTCTGTGTCATCGTCCAATCTTTATCTTGAGAAACCTCAGAAGAACTTATTTTCATGGATGAGAATATACTCAATGCTTTACTCCTCTATTGAATATGTTAATCTGAACTCTTAGTATCTGCTTACAGACATTACTCATGAATTTGATTCATGATATTGACTTTAAACATCTCCGATAATTAATATATGGAAACCATAACCCTGACGAATAATTGGCTCTAGAGCCATCCATAATTTTTTTTGACATAGATGTCTAATAAATCAATCACAGATGCTCTGTGCTTCTGATTACCTTAATAATCATCTGCCCAGGTGCGATCGCTTACAGCGGGTGCTACTGCACCATCACTTACAGCGGGCACTTATATGTCATCGCCTATCACGGTTACTACCACACTATCGCTTCTCTACGAGAAACTACGTCTTAAGCGTTAGCTATGCCGGAACGGTGGCTTTACTTGCGACCATTTTAGGGTCATCGCATATGGCAATCATCTATACATAATCATTTAAATCGCCAGCATTTATATCCATAATAGTTAATTGATATAGAACATTAATTTTAGAAATTTGTAGTCTATTAGATCATAAAAAATACTAAAAAAATGTAATCTTTTTATCTCTCAAAGCTAGCAAATACACTGATTACATGCGCATACATAACATAATGATAAAAATTACTTGAACATAATAAAACAGCGATAGTAAGCAAACACGATACTCAACACGGTTATCAAAAATCAATTCAAAAAACCTTATTGAAAAGGAATATCAGTAATAATCAGTAATATATTCCAAATTATTCTAACACTGATTTTGTATACCACACAGAAACTTCATAAAGATTCGGTAAATTACCTTATTGTAAAAGTATGATTTTCATAAAGTTTATCTAAGAGATTAGATTTTTAGTAATATTCATTACACAAGTATTCTGTATCTTAATTAATTTTTTACAGATAAAAGAAGTATGTAAACAATATATATAGAAAAAATGGCATTGCTGAATTGGAATATGAATTTATCTTTCTCATATTTACTAGCCTCCTTAGTCTTCCAATTTTGGAGGAGGAATGTATTTTAAAGTCCCTCAAAATTTGGGGCTGGGGGCTATTCATATTTTTAATCAGCAACGCCGAAAAATCATATAGAGAAAGAATAAAATCTCCGAAAAAAATACGAAAGCCTTACTATATAAGGTTCAATATCTTATTTTTAATAGAGGTTTATTCTGTTGGGAAGATATTTATTATGTGCTGTGCAAAATTTGCACAGGATTATTTTAAATTTCAATTTTTTCTTCAACTTGATCACAATCTGGTAAAAGCTTTTCGACATTGCGTAAAGTAGGGAAAAAGTAACCACAAATTCCCACTAATAACATACTTATAGAAGCGATCGCATAAATTACGGCAATACCAGAACCGGTAGAAGTTCCAAATATAGAACCGAGAATCGGTGCTAATACTCCTTGGGGTTGCATCGCAGGTTCAAATATTTTATCTGCTAAGGGACCAGCCATTAAAGGAGCAATCAAAGATATTACTACTCCGATGGATTGGTCTGCTGCAAGTACTTTTCCTTGGTGGATTGGTGGAACCTTCGAGTACCAAATGGCATTACTGGAGCTGTAGAATAAGGGAGTATTCATGGTGGAGATGAACATTGAGAACATCCAAACCTGGGGAATCTGTGTAAAAGCAACTACAAACCGAAAGAAACCAGCTCCGATAAAACCAACTAACATTCCATCAACTTTACGTCGGAAACCACCCCAAGCACTAAGTAATAATGCTCCAATGACCCCCCCCAAACCTGCTGCTGTGGTTACATTTCCTAAAATTTGAGAGTCACCCCCTGTACGTGCCAAAATTAATGGATTATAAAGTGCTTTACCGATGTCATTGGGGAGAGCAAAAAAAGTAAAAGCAACTACCATAGCCATTAAAGCCGGTTTTGAATATATGTAGCGAAAACCAAAGGTGAGATTTTCCCAGATATTTTCTGATTTTGGGTCGTTGTTATCTGGATTACTTTTATCGTTTATTTCTGGTTTTGGTTGAGGGATATGAGAAATTAATAAAGTGATTAAACCCGCAGCAAAGGTAATAATATCTATAATTATAATTCCCACTAAGCCAATTATCGGATAAAGACCACCAGCTAAAGCAGGAGAAAGAATTGCTGAAATATAATTAACAGCAGAACTCATACTACCAGCACGAGTGTACTGTTCCTTCGGTACAATCAAAGCGATAGAAGCGGAATAAGCTAACTGTTGGAGCTGTCCGAAACCTCCATAAATTACCACTACCAAATAAAGATGCCATACTGCTAAGCTATTAGTGAAATACAGTAAACCAATTGTCAGAGTACATAAAAAAGCAACTATATCCCCCAAAAGCATTAACTGTTTGCGATTGAAACGGTCTACAATAATTCCTGAAAACGGAGTTATTAATACTCGCGGAAGTTGAACAAAAAAACCAACCAAAGTTAAAGCAGTCGCTGAACCTGTAATTTGCCAAATCCAAATAGTTAAAGCAAATACGGTCATGTAACTGCCGATAGTTGATACTAATTGACCAAACCAGATAATGGTAAAAGTACGCATTTTGGGAAGTAGTAGAGGTGAAGAAAATTAAGCGATGATAATTCTCATTAATCCGCAGTATATCGCCTTTAGGAACTGAAATTTAGTATTAATTGCAACACGATTTTTCTGTGAAAAGAAGATAGATCTTATATTCGTTATCTCTGAAGAACTAGTTATAATCTTTTTCACACAATTGTAGGGTGCGCGAAGACCCTGATAAATCACTGTTTTAACAACAGAATTAATCATGTCTTCACGCACATTGTTTTGATAGATGACGGGTAATTGGGGGTAATGGTTAGGAAGAGAAGGGAGAAAGAAATTACCCCTCTGCTCCCTCTGCTTTTATTACTTAACCAAACGCAAAGTTATCCATAATTAAGCTATCGGCACCAATTCCTTGCAATATCGCTAATTCAGAATTATTCACAGCAATCAAAGTCTTATCATCTTGTTGAGAAATACTCAAATTATCAAAGCCGATACCCAGACCAGCAATACCAAGCACATCTTCACCACTGGTAAAGTCGGTTATGATATTAGCTGATTCAGGAATGGACGCAGTTGCAATCCAGAATTGGTCTGCACCAGCACCCCCGGTAAGAATATTATCACCACGGTCAGTTGTGAAGAATTTATCGTCACCTGCTCCACCAAAAACCCGATCCAAGCCTCCAAGAACTAAGGTATCATCGCCAGAGCCAGCATAAATGCGGTTATTGCCTTCTCCTGTAGAAGCGTCAATCAAATCGTTCATATCGCCAGCAAAGATTAATTGGTTGCTACCCGATACTTCAATAATGTCACCATCAATTGAGCCAAATACGGGTTCAACAGCAGGTTCTACTAGAGGGTTAACAGTGCCATCTGTCAAGGTAGCAGTTAGCTCATAGGGACCATAGAAAACGCCAATCTCGGGGAAAATCCAACCACTACCACTTCTAGCTACATTGGGGTCGTAGTCACGGTTGCCAAGTTGACTTACACCTACGTAATAAGTCCCTGCTGTTTCGGCAGTATATTCAAGATATGGGTCGCGGGAGAAATCTTCACCAGGTGCAGCACCGTCATTGTTAGCAGCCAGTTCGTTACCCTGTGCATCGAATAGACGCAGTTCGGTGTCAGGATTCTGCACATCATCCAATGCTGGGAATACTACAGGATACCCTATAGTTTCTAAAGTATTCCATTCACTACTATCGATATCCAGACTGACGGTTTGTCCTGCTTCTAAGTTGAAGGAGAAGAAATCCACATCTTCAGAGGGGTCGTAATAACTAAAAATGTCGTCAATTTTACCAATTAGTGAGACAGAGGGATTGTTTGTAGCTAAACCTAAAGCATTAGCTTCAGCTAGGGTATCATTACCTTCAATTTCTTCAGGTACGCTTACTTCATCTAAAGTGTCAGCAAGAATAAATGTCGCCTCGGTTGCTTCCTGGTTTACCTCATAGATGTCACCTGGTTCTAGAGTAAAGGTTGCAGTTTCACTACCTTCGGAGACTCCATCATCAAGAACGGGCAAGCTAATTGTTGCTGTTTGTTTGGTGATAGTTAAATCAAAACCGTCGTCGCGTACCTCAGCAATTGTACCGCCCGTAACGTCAATGGCATCTAGGTCAAACTCACTCAGTGAAGGGGCACTAACGCTAACGGTTAAACCTTCTTCTGGTAAGGCTGCACTGACGTTAAAGGTATGGATACTGACTGTACCTTCTGACTCAATCAAAGTTTCTGGTTCACCAGTCAGAATAACCTGAATCTTAGAATCTGGATTGTCGAGGATAGTAAAGTTGATTTCGCTGGCATCAGGGTCTATGGTATAACCCGCTTGTGGTTGAAGGGCAAAGTTTAGGTCAAGAATTCCCTCTTGAACAGCAAAAGGTTCGTTACTAACGGTCAACTCGTCAAAAACCGAAAGAGTAATAGTTGCTGTTTGTTCGGTAATGGTGAAGAAAAAGCCAGAGGTATCCCCGTTGGGAACTGGAAAGTTACCCCCCTCAATTTCGGCATCCAAAACATCAAACTGACTGAGCGCACTACCCACTAATGGGTCTTGCTCGCTATCAAGATAAACAATAATACCTTCCTCTGGAGGAGCTTCTGAAAGAGTGAAGGTTAGAGTTGTTTCTGTGCCTTCGGTTTCAATCAGATTGGTTTCACTGACGGTAACACCAACTTCAGGAATAGTACCTCCGACCGCAGTGGGAGGTGGTACATCATCTACAGAATCATAGTAGGTGACTTCTGCTGTACCAGCATTACTGTCAACTTCATAGCCTTCTCCCGGTTGCAAAAAGAAAGTAACATCCTCTGCTCCATCGGTTTCTAAAGTCTCATACTCGTCAACAATATTTCCGTAATAATCTGGGAACCAAGATTGATTATCCGCAGTTGTGAGGGTGACAGTCATGGTAGATTCTTCAATGCGGAGTCGAATCCCTGTCGGAATACCATCTTCGTTGTAGAAAGCTCCTAACGACTGACCGCCAATTGTGCTGGGAAGGCTGTTACTTTGAAAGATTGAAACGTAATCAAATAAATCACCATTGCTGTTGAGGATAAATTCGATACCCCCTTCAGGAATTTCGCCCTCAGCTTGAATTGTAAAAGTAGTATTAGAAAGTCCTCCTGGTTCGACGTGTTCTACTACCGCATTAATAAAGTTGCCGTCGCTGTTTGTGGTTGCGGGGTTCGCAGTTAAAGAAAGGGTTGGTGGTTCTGTTACCCCTGGATTACTGACAGGTGGGGTGGGTGTACCGGTTTTACGAGGGTTATCCTCTGTTATCAAGTCAATTTCAATTCCATAATTGCCAAAGAATGGGGCATCCCCATTTCCTGTACCTGGTACTAATGGGTCATATACTGGTTGATTAAATTCTTGATTATTAGGAAATTCTAAAACATTACTGTATGAACCAATAGCTACATAGTAAGTTCCGTCTTCAAGGGCAGTAAATTCTGAGTAGGTATCCGTTTTATTTTCATCAAATGGATCGATACTGCCAAACAGCTTATCTGGTGCAGCAGTCTCTCCAGCAACTGCGTAATCACGAGCCTGATTGCCTTGGGCATCAAATACCATCAAATTCGTATCAAGACCAAATCCAAAAGCATTGGGATTTCCTTCAACTTCAAATGTTTCAATGGCAATGGTATCTCCTGCACTCAAATCCACCTTATAAAGATTGACATCTTCGCTATAGTCAATGTAAGTGTAAGTACCGTCTGGATTAAGATAACGGTTGCCAATATCAAAATAAATAGAATCGCTGCCAGAAAAGGACGGATTTTCGGGGGTTATTTGAGTATCTACTGCTGTTGGAATGGTATTGTTAGGTTCAGTGGTTGTTCCTTGAGGAATATCATCTCGCGTATCTACCAGATTAAAAGTACCGCTACTGTAATCGGAGATAATCTCATACCCATCTCCCACAGCTAAACTAAATGTAGCTGTTTCTTCTGTTTCCGTTTCTCCATCATCCGCAATAGGCAGGTTTACCAAAGTTGTATATTCCGTCATCCGTAGGTCAAAACCAGCGTCACGAAGAGCTACAATCTCACCTCCTTCGACCGAAATACCTTCGAGATCGAACTCGCTTAGATTCGGTGCATCGACTGAGATAACTAATCCCGATTCGGGTATAATCCCATCTATAGCGTTAAAGACATGAGCTGAAACTGTTCCTTCGTTTTCAATCAGATAATTAGGTCCAGAAAACAAACTAACTTTTAACATGATTTAATTTGTGCAATTATAAATTAGCTTGTTACGATGCAAACTATTCGGAGAGCAAAATTTTCTAAATCTATAGAAGCCAAGATTTTGAAGAGATCGGTGCTTGCTTCTAGTGCTTTCACCCTGAAAATTTCAGATTGATTGTTTTACATCGTAATTGCTATATGGTCTCAATAATCTTACAATGCTTGAAAAATTATTTTCTATCCCAAATCGATTATTTTCTATCCCAAACCGATTATTTTTGGTAAACCAAGCTACGATGTTACCATTTATACTGAAAAATGTCAGATTGAATACATAACTTTAACTATCTACAGGCTTTCTGATGTGCTTTGGGAGTTAAACCAAATCTATTCTTAAAAGCTTTACTAAAAGAAGTCGAGCTAGCGTAACCAACTTTATTGGCAACTTCAGTAATAGTAATATCTTTTTCTGCCAAAATTTGTTTTGCTGATTCTAAACGAGAATCTCGCAGTAATCCAAAAACAGTGGTATCAAAACAGTAACGAAAACCCTGCCTTAACAAGAACTCGTTTAAACCTGCTTGACGCGTCAATTGTTCTAAAGAGGGTGGATTACTTATATCTTGCAATAAGATTTCTTTGGCATAGTGAATGCGCTCCAGCTGTTCTGGTTTAAAAGAATACTTTTTTGTTTCTCCTTCTTGAATAGCTATCTCATGGTCTAGCACCAACGCTATTAGTTCAATGACTTTACTCTCTAGATAAGCTCGTTTTACTATCCCTTGATAAGGACATTGCAAAATCTGTTGGAGTACGATATTCATGAAAGGCTGAGTATTCCCATGACGCAGATAACGTTTTTTGTTGGGAGATTTAATCAAATGCTGGAGATTTTTGGGTAGTTCTCTTTCTGGAGATGCTGCAAAAGAACGGAGCATTTCTGGGTTCATTTCAATTTCGACAAAAGAACACGGTTCTACATCTAAATAATCGTCAATTGATTCAAATGAAATGCCGTTAGTTTCTATATAATACTTACCTGTAGTTTGTGATACTTCAACATCACTTAAAATTGAAGTAAAAACTACTTGACCCTTGCCAGACAGCATAAAACCACAATAAATTTCATGATTTTCCTGTTCGGGATTTTTTATTACTAATCGATCTCTCTGTTGATGACGATCGATAAATAACCATAAACCTTCTCTTAACTCGATTTCTCGTCTCCAGCCGTTGGAAATTCGAGTGTCAAACTTGTAGGTGATATCTCGTCCGTCTAAAGCATCCCATTGTAGCTGCTCTTCATCAGTTTCTTGAAATTGTTCGTAAAATTCATCTAATGTCAGTTTAATTGTCATTACTGATTTTCAATTGCGAACGGCTTTGCAGCCACTTCGTAACCGCTTTACTGAAATAGCTACTGCTGATTAATTATACTTTGTGTATTTTTTGCACTGAATGTTAATCATAAAAGCCCTAAAGAAATAGCGATCGCCTTACAGTAAAAGCGATGGTCAAAGACCTGCCATAGGCAATCGCCATAAAAAATAAATCAATTAATAGATTCAAAAATTACCTAAACAAAAGCAAAGTTACTATCGCTCAAGCTAGTTGCATCAATGCCTTGAAAAATAGCTAAATCAGAGCCAGAAGCAGAGATTAAAGCATCTCCTTCCATTTCAGTAATACTCAAATCGCTAAAACCAATACCCAGACCAGCAATACCGATGACATCTTCATCACTAGTAAAGTCAGTTATAATATTTACTGATTCGGGAGTTTCGGCTGTAGCAATCCAGAATTGGTCTGCACCAGCACCACCTGTAATAGTATTGTCACCACGTTCAGTTGTGAAGAATTTATCGTCACCTGCTCCACCAAAAACCCGATCCAAGCCTCCAAGAACTAAGGTATCATCGCCAGAGCCAGCATAAATGCGGTTATTGCCTTCTCCTGTAGAAGCGTCAATCAAATCGTTCATATCGCCAGCAAAGATTAATTGGTTGCTACCCGATACTTCAATAATGTCACCATCAATTGAGCCAAATACGGGTTCAACAGCAGGTTCTACTAGAGGGTTAACAGTGCCATCTGTCAAGGTAGCAGTTAGCTCATAGGGACCATAGAAAACGCCAATCTCGGGGAAAATCCAACCACTACCACTTCTAGCTACATTGGGGTCGTAGTCACGGTTGCCAAGTTGACTTACACCTACGTAATAAGTCCCTGCTGTTTCGGCAGTATATTCAAGATATGGGTCGCGGGAGAAATCTTCACCAGGTGCAGCACCGTCATTGTTAGCAGCCAGTTCGTTACCCTGTGCATCGAATAGACGCAGTTCGGTGTCAGGATTCTGCACATCATCCAATGCTGGGAATACTACAGGAAAACCATTAACATCTAAAGTATTCCACTCGCTCGCATCAATATCCAGGCTAACTGTTTGTCCTACTTCTAAGTTGAAAGAGAAGAAATCAACATCTTCAGAGGGGTCGTTAAAACCCAAATCAATTTGACCTGTGAGGGAAACAGTCGAATTTTCTGTAGTTAAACCCAGAGCATTGGCTTCAGATAAGGTATCATTACCTTCGATTTCTTCAGGCACACTGACTTCATCTAAAGTATCAGCAAGAATAAATGTCGCTTCGGTTAACTCTTGATTAACTTCATAAAGATCGTTGGGTACTAGAGTAAAGGTTGCGGTTTCATTACCTTCTGAGACTCCATCATCGAGAACGGGTAAACTAATTGTTGCTGTTTGTTCGGTAATCGTTAGATCGAAGCCATCATTTCGCACCTCAGCAATAGTACCGCCTATTACTTCAATAGCATCTAAGTCAAAATCATCAAGAGAAGGCGCACTAATACTAACCGTTAATCCTTCTTCTGGCAACGTTGCACTGACGTTGAACGTGTGGATACTGACGGTACCTTCCGACTCAATTAGAGGAGGACTGGGTTCTCCAAATTCACTTAGGTTAGTTAAGGTTACTTGAATTTTAGAATCTGGGTTATCAGCAATGGCAAGGCTAATTTCACTAGCTGCTTCGTCAATGGTATACCCTGTTTGTGGCTGAAGGGCAAAGTTGAGATCGAGAATTCCTTCTTGAACCGCAAAAGGGTTGATGCCAGGAACGGTTAACTCATCAAAAACAGATAGAGTAATTGTTGCTGTCTGTTCGGTAATGGTAAAGAAAAAGCCAGAAGTATCCCCGTTGGGTACTGGGAAATTACCCCCCGTAATTTCTGCATCCAAAACATCAAACTGACTGAGTGCGCTGCCGACTAATGGGTCTTGCTCACTATCAAGATAAACAATGACACCTTCTTCTGGAGGTGGTTCTGAAAGAGTAAAAGTTAGGGTTGTTTCTGTGCCTTCGGTTTCAATAAGTTCTGTTTCGCTGACGGTAACGCCCACTTCGGGAATAGTATCTCCGTTCGCAGTAGGGGCTGGTACGTCTTCTACAGAGTCATAGTAAGTTACCTCTGCTGTTCCAGCATTGGGAGCAACCTCATAGCCTTCTCCTGGTTGCAGGAAAAAAGTCACATCTTCCTCCCCATCAGTTTCTAAAGGCTCAAATACATCAATAATATTCCCGTTGAAGTCTGGCAACCAGGGTTGATTATTCGCAGTTTCCAAGGTGACAGACATTGTCGGTTCTTCAATGCGAAGCCGAATTCCTGAGGGAATATTATCTTCGTTGTAAAATGCCCCTAGGGACTGTCCGCCAATGGTACTGGGAAGCTGGTTGAGAGTTAAAAATGAAATATAATCAAACAAGTTGGCATTGCTGTTGAGTACAAACTCAATACCTTCCTCAGGAATCTCTCCCTCAGCTTGAATTGTAAAGGTGGTACTAGAAAGTCCTCCTGGTTCAACGTGTTCCACTACCGCATTGGTGAAGTTACCCTCGCTGTCTGTAGTTGCAGGGTTGGCTGATAAGGAAAGTGTTGGCGGTTCTGTTATCTCTGGATTACTCACAGGGGGAGTAGGGGTGCCTGTATTGCGAGGATTATTCTCTGTTATCAGGTCGATTTCAATCGTATAGTTGCCGAATGACCAATTCTGCCCATTTCCTGAACCTTGTATTAGTGGGTTGTAGAGTGGGATATTATCTTCATACTGAAATGCTGGGAAGTCGAGGACAGTACCCCAACCTCCAAAAGCTACATAATACGTACCGTCTTCGGGAGCAGTAAACTCACCATAGTTGTCTGTCTCATTGTCATCAAACGGATCAATTCCGCCAAATAATTTGTCAGGTGCAGCAGCATCTCCATAGGTAGCGTAATCTCGAACCCGATTTCCCGCAGCATCGAAAACTGTTAAATTTGATATAAAACCTCCACCGAAAGGATTGGAGTTACCTTCAACTTCAAAGGTTTCTATCGCAATGGTATCCCCAGCTTTCAAATCGACTCTATAAAGATCAACATCCTCACTGTAATCAATGTAGGTGTAAGTACCGTCTTCATTAAGGTAGCGATCGCCAATGTTGAAGTAGATTGAATCGTTGCCAGAAAATGATGGATTTTCAGGACTGATTTGAGTATCGGTTGCTGTCGGAATGGTGTTGTTTGCTTCAGTGATAACTCCCTGTGGAATGTCATCCCTTGTATCTACCAGATTAAAAGTACCGCTGCTGTAATCGGAGATAATCTCATATCCATCTCCTGCAGCTAAACTAAAAGTAGCCGTTTCTTCTACTTCAATTTCTCCATCATCCGCAATCGGCAGGTTTACTAACGTCGTATATTCCGTCATCCGCAGATCGAAACCACCGTCACGAACAGCTACAATCTCACCTCCTTCTACCGAAATATTTTCTAAGTCAAATTCGCTCAGGTTCGGTGCATCGACTGATATAACTAGACCCGATTCGGGTATAACTCCATCTGTAGCGTTAAAGACATGGGCTGAAACTGTTCCTTCGTTTTCAATCAGATAATTGGGTCCAGAGAACAAACTAACTTGTAACATAGTCTGAGTTTCATGGTTATAAGTTATCTAATTACGATGCCAACTAGACAGAAAGCAGATTTATCGTAAGCAAAGATACACGGAGATGATGAAGGGAAAAATATTTTCTCTGCTTTCAAAGTTTTAAGTTGATTATTTTACATCGTAATTGATATGTATTCTGAATAATCATACTGATATCGATCTTTTTTTTTGAGGCTGTAAGGGATTTTTTTGAGGCTGTAAGGGATTTTTTTCAAGACAAAACCAAATATTAAGCGTTTAAGGACAGCTTGTAATAGCTTTGTTTGCTGACTGTATTTTCATATTTAATTTTTTTACTAATAATTTTTTTACTAAACTTTAACGAAGTGCTTTTTGATACTCTTTGGGATTCAAACCAAATTTGCGCTTAAAGGCTCTGGCAAAAGACCTGACATTTGTGTAACCTACTCGATATGCTACTTCAGTAACCGTAATATCTTGTTGAGCTAAAAGTTGCTTGGCAAGCTCCAAACGATGCGATCGCAAAACGGCAAATACGCTAGTACCAAAACAGTAACGGAAGCCTTGTTTTAGCATAAAATTATTCAAACCTGCTTGTCTTGATAACTCTTGTAAAGAAGGAGGGTTGTTCAAGTCTTGAAGTAAAATTTCTTTGGCGTAGTGAATGCGCTCTAGTTGTTCGGGTTTGAAAGAACACTTTTTCGCTTCTCCCTGCTGGATAACTATCTCATGGTCTAGCACCAACGCTATTAGTTCTATGACTTTACTCTCCAGATAAGCTCGTTTTACTATCCCCTGGTAAGGACATTGCAAAATCTGTTGGAGTAGGATATTCATTGAAGGCTGGGTATTTTCTTGTCGCCAATAAATTCTTTGATTGGGGGATTTAATCAAATGCTGGAGATTTTTGGGTAATTCTCTTTCTGGAGATGCTGCAAAAGAACGGAGTATTTCTGGCTTGATTTCAATTTCTATAAACGAAAACAGTTCGGAATCTAAATAATCACCAATCCATCCAGAATCTATGCCATTACTTTCTAAATAGTATATGCCCGTAGTCTGTAATGTTTCAATATTATTGACTATTTGTCCTTTTCCTGACATCATAAAACCGCAATGCAAATCTTTGATTTCTCGTTCAGGATTTTTTATTATCAATCGATCTCTCTGTTGGTGGCGGTCAATATACAAAACAAGACCTTCTCTTAACTCAATTTCTCTCCACCAACCTTGAGTTATTCGGGTATCAAATTTATAAGTAATATCTCGCTCGTCTAAAGCATCCCACTGTAGCTGCTCTTCGTCAGTTTCTTGAAATTGTTCGTAAAATTCATCTAATGTCAGTTTAATTGTCATTACTGATTGTCAATTGCGAACGGCTTCCCAGGCACTTTATGACTGCTTGGCGGAAATAGCTATTGTTAATTAATTATACTTTGCGCATTTTCTGAACTATTTTTAGTATTGTCCATTATTATATTTGGTTCAGCCTAAAGATAGATGATGCAGATATATTGGAATGGGCTTGATATTCAATTTGTGCATATTTTGCACATCAGGGGATGGAACGTCTTTCATCCCTGCTTTGTGAGGGTGGATGCTGTGCTCTGTCTCTAGGTAATGGACCTGCAGGTGCAGGGAAACATGTATTTCCTACGGATGGCAAAAGAACAGCTACTCTAGCCTACCAGTATGGATTAGAAGTTGCATTACATCTAACAAAACAACCAAGTCTGATGAAAAATAAGCCTGGAGTAACTTGGACGCGTATGGTGCTTCGGAAGTGAGTTGATGGAATAAATGAGAATTATTATATTTATTTCAATCTGAAGATAGATGACATAGATATATTTAAATGGAATTTATATTGAGTAGGGGCTTAGCATGCTAAACCCCTACTGCCTAAAATTCTAAAGCGACCTTCCCAAAGACTGTGAGAGGTGCTCCTGGGATAACTCGTAAATCACTGCGGGAACCCTGATAGTACTCTACATCAAATAGGTTTTGGAAATTTAGAGAAGCACTAAAGCGATCGCGTTTATAAAAGATGCTGGCATCGGTACGCAGATAACTTGGTAAACTAAAGGTATTCTCCAAGTCTCCTTCACGTTCTCCGACGTAAAATAGTCCTAATCCTAGTCCTAGTCCTTTTAAAGTTCCTGACTGTATTTTATAGGTAGTCCACAAGCTTGCTGCATGTCTGGGTACGTTTCGTAGTTGGTTCCCTTCAGGAAAACTGTCGTCTTCGGTAATTTCGGCATCTGTGAAGGCATAACTTGTTAAAATATTCCATCCTGGTGCAATTTCACCTACAACATTAAGTTCAATACCCTGGGAGCGTTGTTTTCCAGTTTGTTGAAAACCTACTGGGTCGTTTGGTGCTTGTTCTGCGACGTTTGTACGTTCTAAGTTAAAGAAAGATAAGGTGGTGGAAAGTTTATCGTTAAATAGATTAGCTTTGATCCCCACTTCATACTGGGTACTGCGTTCTGGTTCAAATGGGTCGCCAAGTGTTAATGTATTAGTATTGGGATCTAGAGATGTTTCTCTACCAGCAACAGGTTTAAATGAGCGGGTATAGCTACCGTAGAGTGATATATTTTCCGCAGGTTTGTAGACTACTCCGACACGAGGACTGAAAGCTTCGTCCTGTCTATCAAAGTCTTGGGTATCGCTACGTCTGTCATCAAACTTTTGTTTGGCAATATCAAAACGTCCGCCTAGTACTAAAATTAAGTTCTTGCTAAATGATATTTGGTCTTGGAGGTAAAAACCTACTGCATCGGTTGTAGTTTTGTTATCTTCTAAAGGAATTGTTAATCCTGCAAGACTTTCAGGAGAATACTCGGGGTTAAAAATATCGATTGAACCAATTACTTTTAGGTCAATTTTGTCATCAATGGTATCTTGAGAAAATTCTACACCGGCTAGTAATTCATGTTCAACACTACCTGTTTTGAATTTACCCAATACATTGGTGTTGATGTTGAGATTGGTTAATGTATTGGGATTTTCTAGGAGAATCCGGTCTAAAGTACGTCCATCGGATTGCAGGGAACGAGGAAAGATGTTGGTGCTGTAAGGGACATCTGTTTTAGCAAATAATAACTCGTTGGCGATCGCCCAATTTTCGTTAAATTTATGTTTGAGTTTATAAGCTATTCTAGTTGCTCTGGTTTCGCTTTCTGCGAGTGTTGGTTCTCCTAAGTTTGCTCTAATGTCTATTTCTCCGTTGGGGTTGTCTAATACTGTTCCCAAGGCTGGTAATTCTGGTGCTGTTCCTGTGGTATTATATTTACCGTATTCTACTTCTGCTGTTAATTGTGTTTTGTCGGTATTAATTAATTTGACAACGGGAGAGATAAAGAATGAGCGTCTTTCTTCAAAGTCTCTAAAACTATCTGACCATTCATAAGAACCGGTCAGACGATATCCTCCTTTTTCAGGTTTGTTGATGTCAAAGGGACTGGTAAAGTCAATTGAAGGACGATTTAAGTTAAATTGACCGGTTTGATATTCTATTACGTATCGCGGTGTGTTTAATGGTTGTTTGGTGACAACATTAACTGTTCCACCGGGGTCACCTTGTCCGAAAAGAACTGATGATGGTCCTCGTAGTATTTCTACTCTTTCTAAGTTAGGGGTTCCTGCAAAGGTTCCTAAAGTAGTATCTCTTAATCCGTTTCTGAGAGTGTTTTTACTTTCAAATCCGCGAATGACTGGTAATATTGTCGGTGCATCTGAGGAAGAACGTCCTGTGGAAACTCCAGCAGTGTTTTTTAAGGTATCTCCTACAGTTGTACTACCCTGCTCTTCTATTACCTGTTTGGGGATAATTTGTACCGATTGGGGTACATTAATTATTGGAGTTTCAGTTCTAGTTCCGACAGAAGAATCTGTAATGTTATAAGTCTCTCCGGTACCCGTGACCACAATTTCAATTGTGTCGTCTGATTCTTGAGGAGTTGGTGAGGAGGGTGTTTGTGGTGGGGTTGTTGATGGTGGGGTTTGAGCTGTGTTATCTTCCGTTGTCTGTGAGTCTGCGGTTTGGGGTGGTGAAACAGCTAAAACTAGTTCTTGAGATTTTGCATCTACGGTTGCTTTTGGTGCTTCCTTTTCTCCTATAATCTCTACACGAATGCTATTATTTTCCAGGTTTTTGGCTGTGACTTGAGTAATTCCCTTAAAAGGATTGGCAAACTCAAAACTGCTTTTACCATTTGTAAGTTCTAAGACCGCATTGGGAATATCCGCTACAATTTTATTATCTTCTGTAGTAGTTGTGGGTTTAAGAAGTTGAGCATCTGAGGTTTTCAGCACTACTTCAAATTTCCCATCATTTTCAAATAACTCTACAGCGGTTACCTTGATGAGCTCTGCAGGAGTATTATTTTCTGTAGTAGGGTTTTGTGCTGTAGAATCTGGTGGTGGAGAGGGTTGAGATTGTGTTTGTTGAGGTGGTGAAACGGCAAGAATTAATTCTTGGGATGCTCCATTTACAGTAGTTTGTGGTGCTCCATTCTCTCCTGTAATTTCTACACGAATGCTGTTATTCTGAATATTTTTAGCTGTAAATTGAGTAATTCCTTTCAAAGGATTTGCAAATTCAAAACTGCTTTGACCGTTTTTCAGTTCTAAAACTGCATTAGGAATATCTACGACAATTTTATTATCTACTGTAGTAGTTTTAGGTTTGAGAAGTCCAGCATTGGAGGTTTTCAGAACTACTTCAAGTTTTCCATCATTCTCAAACAACTCTACAGCAATTACTTTGATTGTACTCTCAACTGGAGAAGACGAAGACGGGGACTGAGACTGAGATTGAGATATTAAGGTAGAAGCAGGTAATGATGAATGATTTAGTTTGTAGCTGTGTAAACTATCCTGACTATCTAAACTTCGAGCTTTGGTTTCTTGCGACCAACTAGGAAAAGCTATAACCGTGCTAAATATACTAACAGTACTAATCAGCCATAAATTAAGCAAAAATGACTGCTGCTTCATAAGACTATACCTTAAATTGAATTTTCTCCGTTTTTGTTTAAATCTCGTTAAAAGGCAATTTTATACACTATGATCATAAGTCACTTTTATTCTGCCAATAAATAACGAATGCAGTTGAGAATCAACTGATTTTTTCGGGGTATGTAATTAAACTCATCAAAATCATTGACAATATTCTACGTCCTTATCAGAAAAGTTAAATTCTATACAGAACAGTTGAAAAAACTTATTAATAATATTTGCATAAAAATCTATATTAGAGATACACTTAAATATACTAAGTAAATTAAATACTAGTACAAAAAGGACATTTTTTGTAATTTATATGATGGTGTATAGTATTGCAATCTATATTAAGGCTACGTTTTACTGATTACGGTTGCACTTATGCTCTATATAATACTTTTTTAAGATTTAGTAACATTAGCAACCTGCATAAATAATTGTGTTTATGCGATACTATATTTGAAAGTAATATTTGCAAGTAATTTCTATTAGTGAAGGTTAGAGATAGGATTTTAATGATTGAATTTTATGATTTAATCTGCTTCAACTTAGGTGATAAATTTATCTCGATAGTTTCTCTGTGCTTTGCTTTCATAGGTAGCTTTAATCCAATACAGAGTTTATTGAGAACTAAATTAACACTCAGTGCAAGTAATAAGTCGATAGTATTAGATATTTTGAATCTAAAGGTTAATGCCTCAAAAGTGAATTGTATAGTATTCAGTATTTGATATCTTCAAATGAGTAGATATTTTAGATAATTGATTTAGATAATTAATTTAAATAAGTATTTAATTAAAACACCTTTAGAAAACCTGTTTAAAAAATAAAGTTTTTGAAAGCGAATTTTTGCACCCATGTCAACAAAATTTTCTAATTATTATAATTTCAACTCAGTTGTTGATTTGATGCAATTTCGCAGTCACAATCAACCCGACCAAAAAGGCTATATATTCTTAAGAGATGGTGAAATTCAGGACAACTCTCTTAGATATAAAGAACTGGATATCAAAGCGCGATCGCTTGCTGTTTATCTCCAGAATTTAAAGATTTTTCAGGGGAATTTAACAGGAGAACGAGCCTTATTATTATATCCGCCGGGATTAGAATTTATTGTAGCTTTTTTAGGATGTCTGTATGCGGGTATTATTGCAGTTCCAGCCTATCCACCGCGAAAAGGACAGAGCTTAGAAAGGATAAAAGCGATCGCAGCAGATTCACAAGCTCATATTGTATTAACCACTCAGTCTTTAGTAAATATCATAGAATCTCAACAAAAGGCAAATTTACCAACTATAGAATACATTGCTGCAACTGATAACTTATCGACTAATTTATCAACAAATTGGCAAAAACCAGAAATTCATCCCGACACTTTAGCATTTTTACAATATACCTCCGGTTCCACTGGAAATCCCAAAGGTGTGATGGTGAGTCATGGTAACTTGCTGCATAACGAAGAAATCATCAAGCAAGGATTTGGACATAGCCAGAATACTAAGGTTGTAGGGTGGTTGCCTTTTTATCATGATATGGGATTAATAGGAAATGTCTTGCAACCACTGTATTTGGGTATCTGCTCTATTTTAATGCCACCTGTAGCTTTTCTTCAGAAGCCTATTCGATGGTTACAGGCAATTTCTGATTATAAAGCAACAACTAGCGGTGCTCCTAATTTTGCTTACGAGATGTGTTTGCAAAAGATTACACCAGAGCAGCGAGCAAGTTTAGATTTAAGTTCTTGGGAAGTAGCTTTTTGTGGTGCAGAACCAATACGTCCCCAGACTTTGGAGAGATTTGCTGAAGGTTTTGCAGAATGTGGATTTCGTAAACAAGCATTTTACCCCTGTTATGGATTAGCGGAAGCAACCTTATTTGTCAGTGGTGGTGAAAAAACCCGAGTACCGAAAGTTATATCTGTTGAATCCAAAGCTTTATCTGAAAATCGGATTGAAGTTAAAGCGGATGTTGAAGGAAGTTCGCTAAAAGCGTTGTCGGAAACTAGGAAAATCGAAGTTCAAAGAGAAGAAGAAGAGCAAGAGCATTTTACAGGGTTATCCCCCATTTTAGGGACTGCGGAGAGTAAGAAGGAAGAATTATCAGATACTACTGCAATAGTTAGTTGTGGTAAAGTTGAAGCCCAAGAAGTTGTGATAGTTAACCCAGATAATTTTCATCCCTGTGATGATAATCAGGTAGGAGAAGTTTGGGTTACAGGAGAAAGTATCGCTCAAGGTTATTGGGGAAAGGTTGAGGAGACGACAGAAGTTTTTAAGGGAAGAATAGCTGAGGAAGCAGGGGAAGCGGAAGAAACTCCCTCACTCTCTCCCTCTCTCACTCCCTCCCTCAGTCCGTTAGGTAATCCTTCACTGGGAAGGGAGTATTTACGGACGGGGGATTTGGGATTTGTATGGGAAGGGGAGTTATATATAACTGGAAGAATTAAAGATACAATTATTATTCGTGGTCTTAATTATTACCCACAAGATATTGAGCTAACGGTAGAACAAAGTCATCCTAGTTTACAGGCTGGTTCTGTTGCTGCTTTTGGCGTGGAAATTAATTCAGGTAAAGAAGAAGGATTAGTTATAGTCCAGGAAGTAAAGCGAGAAGGCTGGCGGAATGTTGATATTGATGGCGCGATCACATCAATTAGATCGGCAGTTTCACAGCATCATCAGCTACAAGTTTATTCAGTAATTTTACTGAAGCCAGGAAGTATTCCGAAAACAACAAGCGGTAAAATTCAAAGATATGCTTGTCGTGCTGCTTTCGAGAATGGTAGTTTGAATGCTATTGGGGAAGTAAGAGGAGTGAGTGAGGGAGAGAGTGAGAGAGGGAGGGAGAAATCTAAGGTTTGTGGGGATGAGTTGATTGTTTGGTTGAGGGAGTATGCGGGTAGTTATATTAATTCCCGTTTGATGGATGAGCGTCGTAGTATTCCTCCTCATATTGTACTTGATTTTGGTAATCGGGGATTGTTGGGGATGCAAGTTCCTCGTGAGTATGGTGGTTTGGAATTGAGTAATTACGACACCATGCGGATTCTACAACAGTTGGGAGCCATTGACACTACTTTATCGCTGTTTGTAGGATTAAATAATATTTTGGGGATTCGTCCGATTCTGCGTTATGGTAGCAAAGCTTTGAAAGATGAATTGTTACCTATTTTAGCCACAGGAAGAGAATTAGCAGCATTTGCCATTACCGAACCAGGAGCAGGTTCTAATCCCCAAGCGATCGCATCTCAAGCAATTCCCGATGGTGGTGGTTGGAAGTTGCGCGGGACAAAGATTTGGAGCGGTTCTGCTGCTTGGGCTGGAGTGACGAATGTATTTGTACAGCATCAGAATCATGATGGTACCTGGCAGGGTATTAGCGGTTTTGCTGTAGGAAAAGGTACCGGAATGCGTCAGGGTAAGGAAGCTTTGACAATGGGTATGCGGGGGATGGTACAAAATACTGTTTATTTGAATGATGTGACTGTTGGTGAAGAGCAGATTTTGGGTCAACCAGGGGCTGGGATGGAGGTAGCGCAGGACGCGATGATGTACGGAAGATTAGCGATCGCGTCTGCGAGTGTGGGGGGTATGAAGCGTTGTACTCAGTTAATGTTGCGTTATAGTTCTCGTCGTTCTGTTTCTACGGGTAAGTTATTAGAGAATCCTTTTGTACTCAAGCGTTTAAGTGAAATTACTGCTGCTATCACCGCTACCGAAAACTTGGTTTCTCAAGTTGCTCAGAGATTGGATGTAGGAGAAAAGATTCCAGTTGAAGTATATACGGCTTGTAAAACATCTGCTCCCGAATTTTATTGGCAAGCTGCTGATAGTTTAGTGCAAGTATTAGGTGGACGGGGTTATATTGAGCCGAATCTAGCACCGCAGATTTTGCGGGATGCGAGAATTTTACGAATTTTTGAAGGACCTACGGAAACATTGAATATGTTTTTAGGTTCGCGGACGACACATGAAAGTGGAAGTTTAGCAAGTTTTATTAGTGAAAGTTTTCATGCTCCAGAAATAGCGGAAAGATTGCAAAAAGCAGCTCATGAAATTTATGGAAGAAGGCAGAGGGATAGAATAAGACAGAGTAAGGGAAAAGAGAAAGTTTCTGATAATGGAAGTAATCAAGTTAGAGAAACTCGTTGGAATGCGATAATTATCGGTGAGATAACAACTTTTGCTATACTTTGGGCTGCTCTACATCAAACCCAAATAAGTTCATCCGCAGATTCATTAATAAGTTCATCAATAAATTTATCTTCTGAATCAGTTTCCCGTGCTATTGAATGGGTAAAATTCAACTTTGAAGAAAAACTCAGACAAGCTTTATTAACTTCTCAACCAACAGTCTTATCTCCCGAAGAAAACACCGAATTGATATCGGGTTACACTCAAACCATCGGTGACATAGAACAAACCCTACCCGCAGAAGACTGGGAACTAGACGAATTTTTGAAAAAAGAACTCTCCCCCACTCCTCCACTCCTTCCTCAAGCTCCTCAATCCAAACTTGGTTAATCAACTGGTTGAGTCAGAAACTAAAATTACCCCAAAGCGCTATAGATATAAATAAATCTTTTGCTGATTATGGGATTGATTCAGTAATTGCGGTGGAATTAGCCCAAGACTTACAGGAATACTTGAATTATCCCCATCCCATAGAAGCTACCATTGCTTGGAATTTCCCCACTATTGAATCATTAAGTAATTATCTCGCTCAAAACCTCCCTCAAAACCTCACTCCAAATTTAATAAAACCAACTTCATTAGATAATCAACCATTATTTGAACCCCCAACAGCAGAATCATCCGAATTAGATGCAATGTCCGATGTGGAATTAGCACAATTACTCGTAGCAGAAATCAATGCAGTACAAGGGAGGGAAAACAAATGAATCAGAACAATCCCAAAATGGATGCAAAAAATGATTCAACAATTGATTACCGCTCCTTACTGCAAGATGCATTAACGGAAATGCGATCGCTCCGGGGTAAATTATCAGCGGTAGAAAAAGCCAAAACCGAACCAATCGCAATTATTGGGATGGATTGTCGGTTTCCTGGTGGTGTAAATTCTCCCCAAGCTTATTGGGAATTATTACGAGAAGGAATTGACGCGATCGCACAAGTTCCATCAGAACGTTGGTCAATTGATGATTATTACGATGCAGACCCAGATATTCCAGGAAAGATGTATACCCGTTACGGCGGATTTATCGACAATGTAGATAAATTTGACCCGCAATTCTTCGGTATATCTCCCCGGGAAGCTGCAAAAATGGACCCGCAACAGCGTTTATTATTGGAAGTAAGTTACACGGCTTTAGAGCGCGCTGGTCAACCCGTGCAGGAGTTAAACGGAACTAAGACGGGGGTTTATATTGGTATCAGCTTCGATGATTATGCCAAATTTAGTTTAAACTCCGGCGACGTTAATCGTATTGACGCTTACTCTAGCTTAGGTAATACCCGCAGCATTGCTGTAGGACGTTTATCCTATGCATTGGGTTTACAGGGTCCTGCGATGCAGTTAGATACCACCTGCTCAAGTTCATTACTCGCTACCCATTTGGCTTGTCAAAGTCTTCGTAGTGGGGAATCTAACTTAGCATTAGCAGGTGGAGTCAGCTTAATGCTCTCCCCAGAAGCAACAATTGGTTTTTGTAAACTGAAAGCATTATCACCAGACGGACGCTGTAAAACCTTTGATGCGAAAGCTAACGGTTACGTCCGGGGAGAAGGATGCGGAATAATTGTACTCAAACGACTGAGTGAGGCGATCGCAAATAATGATAATATTCTGGCAGTAATTAAAGGTTCAGCAGTTAACCACGATGGACAAAGCAACGGTTTAACCGCTCCTAATGGTTCAGCACAGGAAAATGTAATTAGACAAGCTCTGAAAAATGCTCAAGTACAACCATCACAAATTCAATATGTAGAAACCCACGGTACGGGTACAAGTTTAGGTGACCCCATTGAGGTTTTAGCATTAGGAAAAGTACTCGGTGAAGGTAGAACAGAAGATAATCCCTTAACAATAGGTTCAGTCAAAACCAACATCGGACATTTAGAAGCAGCAGCAGGAGTTGCAAGCATAATTAAAGTAGTTTTAGCCCTACAAAATCAACAAATCCCCCCTCATCTACATTTTCAAAAACCAAATCCTCACATACCCTGGTCAAGATTACCTGTTAATATCCCCACCAAACTTACACCTTGGAATGCTGAAAATGAAACCCGTAAGAGTGGTATCAGTTCCTTCGGAATGAGCGGTACTAATGCTCATTTGGTGATAGAAGAGAGCAGGGGGAGCAGAGGGAGCAGAGGGAGCAGGGGGAGAAAAGAGAGACCTTTGCATATATTGCCGTAATCGGGGAAGAGTGAGGAGGCTTTATCGGAGATTGTAAATAAGTATAAAGAATACTTGACAAATAATAGTGATATAGAATTTGGGGATATTTGTTTTAGTGCAAATGTAGGGCGATCGCACTTCCAATATCGCTTGAGTATCATAGCTGAATCTACCCCGTCAGCATTAGAGCAATTATCAAATTATTCTCTCTCCCTCTCTCACTCTCTCACTCCCTCCCTCTCTTCTTTCACAGGTAAAATATCAAATAATAAACGTCCCAAAATCGCTTTTCTATTCACCGGACAAGGAAGTCAGTATATCAACATGGGTTGGGAACTCTATCAAACCCAACCAACTTTTAAGAAAGCTTTGGATAAATGTAACGAAATCTTAAAACCCTACCTCAATTTAGATTTACTAAGTATTGTTTTCTCCCCCTCCACTCCCCCCACTCCTCCTACTTCCCTAAATCAAACCGCTTACACCCAATCTGCAATATTTGCTTTAGAATACGCTTTATATAAACTGTGGACATCCTGGGGTGTGTATCCTGATGTGGTGATGGGACACAGTATTGGTGAATATGTTGCAGCTACTGTTGCTGGTGTATTTAGTTTGGAAGATGGGTTAAAATTAGTTACAAACCGCGCTCGTTTGATGCAAGCTTTACCAGAGAATGGTGAGATGGTGGTAGTTGCTGCATCGGTTGAACAGGTGAAATCGGTAATTGAAGAATATAGCAATCTACATAAAAATCTACATAAAGATAAAATATCTATTGCTGCGATAAACTCTCCTGAAAATACGGTTATTTCTGGTGAAAAAGTTGATATTTCTCAAATCGTTGAGGTTTTTAAATACCAGGGAATTACAACTACGAAATTAAATGTTTCCCATGCTTTCCATTCTCCTTTGATGTCACCGATGTTGGAAGAGTTTGAGAAAGTTGCAAATTCGATTGAATATCTTGCACCACAGTTAGACATCATTTCTAATGTTAGCGGGAAGTTAGTTAATTCAGAGATTGCAAATGCTTCATATTGGTGCGACCATATTTTACAACCGGTCAACTTTGCAGCAGGTATAAAGACTGTTGAAAATATTGGTTGCTCCCTTTGTGTAGAAGTGGGAGCAAAAGCAACTTTATTGGGACTGGGACGTACTTGTTTACCATCAGCAGAAATATTATGGTTACCTTCCTTACGGGGGAATAGTAAGAGTAAAAGTAAAAGTAAAAGTAACAATAATAATGATTGGCAAGTAATACTTTCAAGTTTAGCCCAATTGTATACTCATGGAGTTAGTATTAATTGGCGTGGATTTGAGCAAGATTATCAGCGCGACCACGTTATATTACCAACTTATCCATTTCAACGTCAGCGCTATTGGATTGAAACTTCGAGTATTAAGAGTTTACCAAGGATAGATACGCAAAATCTACATCCATTATTGGGACGAAAAGTAGATATTGCTAATTCAGAAACTATTTATTTTGAAAGTCAAATAAGTCAAGATAATCCTGTTTATTTACAACATCACCAAATTTTTGAAAAGGTAATTATGCCTTTCTCTGGTTATTTAGAAATGGTGTTAGCGGCAGCTTCAAGTTTATATGAGAGAAATAATTTTAAAACAAATAATTTATTATTAAGTAATGTAGAAATTCATCAACCTTTAGTCTTAGAAGAATTTCCTACAACTGTACAGTCAATTCTCACACCTATCGCTACATCCACAAATCAAGAATATCAGAAAGAATATAAATTTGAAATTTTTGGTTTAGTAACACAGAACCTGCAAATAGTTGATAATAGCGTAGATTGGGTTAGCGATCGCGTAACCCAAGAATCCCATAACCCACAAACACAAAACCAAACTTGGATATCACACGCTAGTGGTAAAATTACCGCTGCAAATTCTGATTTACCGAAATTTGATTTATCAAGAAAACAAACTCAATGTAATCAGGTAATTGATGTAGAGAAGTTTTATCAAAGCTGTGAAAAGCAGGGAATTCTTTACGGAAAAAGTTTTCAGGGGATTAATCAGTTTTGGAAGGGTGAAAAAGCTGCTTTAGCTGAAATTATTTTACTTGAAAATAATTTACCTGAAAATATCTCATCCCAATCTTATCAATTACATCCAATATTATTAGATGCAAGCTTACAGGTGATAGGTGCTGTTTTACCAGAAAATCAGACTTATTTACCGATTGGAGTTGAAATCTTTAATTTTTATGGTTGTAATAATAATATTCTCTGGAGCTATGTAGAAATTAAAGAGAATCAAAATCAAAATTCAGCGTTAATTACAGCAGATGTCAAACTTGTAGAATCAGATGGATGTTTAGTTGCTGAAATTAAGGGTTTACAATTAAAGTTAGTTGATTTTCATACTTTTAATACTCATTTGAGTAAAGTAAATCAGCAACAAACCTTTAAAGATTGGCTTTATAAAATTGAATGGCGAGAACAAGCTATTATTGAAAATACATCCAGTTCGCCTGATTACTTATTATCTCCTCAATTAATTAGCGAACAAGTTACTCCTTCCATTCCTCAACTTGTAAATCAATTAAAATTAACAACTTATAGTCAATTTTTAGTAGAACTGGAAGAATTGAGCGTCCTTTATGTTTTAAAAGCTTTTGATGATTTGGGATTACGATTTAATATCAATGAAAGTTTTTCTACAGAAGAAGTTGCTCGGACATTACAAATTACACCCCAACACGAACGTTTATTAGAACGCTTGTTAGATATTTTGGTGGAAGTAGATGTTTTAATTAAAGATGAGAAACAATGGCGAATTGTTAAAAAACCAATACAAAAATTAAAGCAACAATCAATAGCTTTGGAACTGGAAACCCAATATCAACAATTATCAGAAAAATATTTAGAAAAATATCTAGAACAATATTCTGTTGGTCAGGGTGAGTTAACCTTACTGCATCGCTGTGGTTCTAGTTTAGCGCAGGTATTACGCGGGGAAGTTGATGGAGTACAGTTGCTTTTCCCGGAAGGAGATTTATCTACAGCAACCCAATTGTATCAAGATTCCCCTGGTGCAGTATTGATGAATAGTTTGATAGAAAAAGTCGTTTGTCAATCAATTGCAAAGAAACCTAATAATAAAACAGTTAGGATTTTAGAAATTGGTGCAGGTACCGGGGGAACTACCGCATATTTATTACCTTCCCTTGATGCTGATAGTACTGAATATACTTTTAGTGATGTTTCCCCACTGTTTATAAGTAAAGCACGAGAGAGGTTTGGGGAATATAATTTTGTTCAGTATGAGTTATTAGATATCGAGCAGACAATTAGCGATGAGTTAAAAAATTCCTTTGATATTATTATTGCTGCGAATGTTTTACATGCAACCCAGAATATAGGAGAGACATTGGGTAATGTTAATGATTTACTTGCTCCCAATGGTTTATTAGTTCTATTAGAAGGTACTCGTCCTCTACGCTGGGTTGATTTAATTTTTGGTTTAACTGAGGGTTGGTGGAGATTTCAAGATACGGAGTTGCGTCCTGACTATCCTTTGTTATCTGTGGGTAAGTGGAAGGAAGTTTTAGGAGATTGTGGTTTCTGTGAAGCATTAGGGATAACCCCTCAATTAGATAGTTCTGATTTACTAAATCATCAAGCTGTAATCGTTGCAAAGAAAACCTCAACCCATCTCCTTAGTGAAGAGAGGGGAGATGAAGAGGAAATTACAGCTAAACCTAAACCTTGGTTAATTTTTAGCGATAATCGCCATTTTGGTGTAGGTAAGGAGTTAGTACAACAATTACAAGATGTTGGTGAATCGTGTATTGTGGTTCACTCTGGTGAAGGGTACGAGAAACATAGCGACCAGGAATTTAGTATTCGTCCAAATAGTGACCAGGATATTACTAAATTAATCCTGGAAGCGATTCGATATCCATCTAATCGTAACTCGACTTGCAAAGGAATTATACATCTGTGGAGTTTGGAGGGAACACCTGGAGAAAATCTCAATTCCGAACAGTTACAAGTCGATTTAGAAAACTATTGCGGTAGCGTTTTATATTTAATTCAAGCTTTGGTATCTTTACCACGAGAAAATAATTTAGTTGATATCCCCATATATTTAGTTACACAAAACTCTCAATCGATAGGAAATGATAGAAATTTAATTGGAAATAGAATAATATCTGGATTTACCCAATCAACCTTATGGGGTATTGGTAAGGTGGGAGCGTTGGAAACAGATTTCCGCTTCAAGAATATAGATTTAGATTTAATAGATTTAAATTTAGATTCAAATTTAGATGTAAATTCAAATTTAGATGTAAATTCAAATTCAAAAACAAACGTAACTACTCAAACCCAAGCTTTATTGACCGAGTTATTATCCTCAGATACAGAAGAACAAGTTGCTTTCCGGGATAACAACCGTTATGTTGCAAGGTTAGCTAGATATGAATTACCTGGTAGATATGAGGAAGTTGATAAGAAAGACAAAAAACCCTTAAAATTAACCATTTCCGAACGAGGAACCTTAGAAAACCTAGAATTTCAACCCGTTGTTAGAAAGAAACCAGCAGAAAACGAAGTTGAAATCCGTGTTAAAGCAACAGGAGTCAACTTCCGGGATATTTTAAACGCTTTAGGATTGTATCCTGGAGATGCTGGGGAATTGGGATGTGAATGTGTAGGTGAAATAGTTGCAGTAGGAAGTGGAGTTAAGGATTTAGTAATTGGAGATGTTGTTATTGCTGTTTCTTCCGGTAGTTTCAGCGAGTATGTAACTATTAATGCTGCGACGGTGATACTTAAACCAGAGTTATTAACTGTAGAAGAAGCAGCAACAATTGGAGTGACTTTCCTAACTGCTTATTACGGTTTACATCAACTTGCAAAAATTTCCCCAGGTGACAGGGTACTGATACATTCAGGTACAGGTGGTGTCGGACAAGCAGCGATTCAAATAGCGCAACAAGCAGGAGCAGAAGTATTTACAACCGCTAGTCCCGGTAAATGGGAAGTATTACAGTCAATGGGAATTGAAGGTAAAAATATCTTCAATTCTCGTAATCTTGACTTTGCAGAGGAAATAATCAAACTTACTCAAGGTGAAGGGGTCGATATTGTCCTCAATTCCTTATCTGGGGAATTTATTCCTCAAAGTATCTCTGTTTTGAAAGATAACGGACGATTTATTGAGTTAGGTAAAACCTCTTATTGGAATTCAACCCGCGTTTCACAGATAAAACCAAACGCAGCTTATTTCCAAGTTGATTTAGTAGACTTGTGTCGTCAACAACCCAACTTAATCCAAACCATGTTGCAAGAGTTGACATCTCAATTCGCAGCAAATAAACTCAAACCTCTTCCCTACACCGTTTTCCCATTCCATCAAACTGTTGACGCTTTCCGATATATGCAGCAGTCAAAGCATATTGGTAAAGTCGTAATTTCCCAAACCTCCCTCCCTCACTCCCCCACTCCCTCCCTCTCTCCCTCTATCAAAAAAGATGGGACTTACCTAATTACAGGTGGATTGGGAGACTTGGGGTTACTATTTGCAGAATGGTTAGTGAAACAAGGTGCAAAAAATTTAGTTTTGCTCAGTCGTCGTCAACCTGATGCAGAAGTTCAACAACGAATTCAAGCTTTAGAAAACTATTGCGATAAAGTAATAGTTGCTCAAGTTGATGTTACCAATAAATCCCAACTTACTCAATTACTATCAAACATCCACTCTGCTTCCCCCACTCCCCCACTCCCCCACTCCCCCACTCCTCCCCTAAAGGGAATAATCCACGCTGCTGGTATCTTAGATGATGGTATTTTACAAAATATGAGTTGGGAGCAATTTACTAAGGTTGTTCATCCCAAGGTTCTAGGTGCTTGGAATCTTCACGATTTAACTCAAGATTGTCCTTTGGATTTCTTTGTAATGTTCTCTTCTGCAACAGCTTTACTTGGTTCTCCTGGACAAGGTAATCACGTAGCTGGGAATGTATTTTTAGATTCCTTAGCTCATTACCGTCAAAGTATTGGTAAACCAGGATTGAGTATCAATTGGGGAATTTGGTC
>ERZ1740062.334-NODE-334-length-30339-cov-4.565216_pt1 | contig 30339 bp, 24 predicted proteins | sample MGYA00581741_ERZ1740062 | MGnify/ENA primary metagenome ERZ1740062 (study PRJEB43018, sample SAMN04849747) | marine metagenome | isolation source: floating plastic debris | place: Pacific Ocean | collected 2008-09-01 | study: EMG produced TPA metagenomics assembly...
AGATAAAGAGGCTGCTGCGGCTGCTGCCATCCTGGGGGTTAGCATTCGTGAAAACATGTCTTATGCTGATGGTTTTTTCGTAAATGATAAATCCCATCAGATGGGCATCATAAAAAAAATTAGGCAATACCAACCCGATATTGTTCTATGCAATGCGGTGGATGACCGACATATTGACCACGCCAAAGGGAGTACGTTGGTAAGCGATGCTTGTTTTCTAAGCGGACTGGTCAAGATTGAAACGAAATTGAATGGGGACGTTCAGGAACCTTGGCGACCTAAAGTGGTGTATCATTATATCCAATGGAAGAACCTTGAGCCTGATTTTGTGGTGGATGTCTCTGGATATATTGAAAAAAAGCGTGAAGCCATTCTCGCTTATAGCTCGCAATTTTTTGACCCCAATAGCGGTGAACCGGAAACGCCTATACGCAGTAAAATCTTTCTGGACAGTGTATCGTATCGTGCCCGTGATTTGGGAAGACTTATCGGTGTGGCGCATGCGGAAGGTTTTACCGTCGAACGCTTTCTTGGAGTTGATTCTTTGGATGATTTGATTTAGCCCGCGCGTTGATAGCGTTTTTCCGCCTTGGGAACCGTAAAATAGAAGGTAGAACCTTTACGTAACGTACTTTCCACCCAAATTTCACCTTTGTTTTTGGTTATCATTTCCTTACACAAAGAAAGCCCGAGCCCTGTACCACGCTCATTATTGGTACCGTAGGTGGTAATGTTCGTAGCATCGGCGAAAATCCTTTTTTGAATTTCTTTGTTCATTCCGATACCCGTATCCCGTATTTTAAAACACCAATGATGCTCTTCTTCCAAAGTATCCAAGGTAATTAGCCCATTTTCCGGTGTGAATTTGATGGCATTGCTCAATAGATTCCTGACCACAATGTCAATTTGGTTGTGGTCTGCCCAAATCAAGATGTTTTCAGGAAGTTGGTTGATAATCTTAATTGATTTGCTGGAAGCTACTTCCGATAGCAGTTGAATATTTCCAGAAACCACTTTTTCCAAATTGATACGTTTGGGTTTGGTAACGACGCCATTGAGTTGGGTTTGCCCCCAAGACAGCAAATTGTTCAGGGCAAAAGAAATGTTGTCGACATCTGAGCGTAGCTTGGGAATAAACGAAAGAAACTCGTTTTTATCAATTTCACCATCGGAGAACAACTTCAAAATGCTTTGCAAAGCCCCAATCGGACCTCTAAGGTCATGCCCAATAATGGAAAAGAGTTTTGTTTTGGTCTTGTTGATTTCCGAAAGTTCAAATTCCCGTTCGCTAACCACTTTTGACTTCTGCTTAAGCTCGTTGTAAAGCTTCTTTTGGATACCCTCACTTCGGCGTATCAAGAAAAGTATGGTGCAAAGAATGAGTACCGTTAAAATAGCAAAGTAGATATAGTTTCGCTGTTTCGCCAAGGCCTGCTCATTACTTTGGATTAAATCTTGTTTCTCTTGCTGATGCTGCAATTTGGTTTCCAATAAAGCCAAACTCTGTTTGTTTTTATCCTTTGATAACGTATCGGATAAGGCTTTGAAAATTTCAAGATAGAATAAAGCAACATCGGTATTCTCCTGTTTCTTGTGAAGTTTGTACAAGGTCTCAGAACACTCAATTTGTCCTTGAAGGGAATTGATTTTTCGAGAAAGTTTGAATCCGTCTTTGGCGTATTCCAGCGATAGGCTATCTCGGTCCAAACCTAAATACACTTTGGCCATCCCATTTAGCAGTTGGATTTTTTCCCGGTCGTCATCCAATTGCTCTTTGTGCAACATATTACTTTGGTCATACCAATATAATGCCCACTGAAATTTTCCTTGGTCCAAGTAAATACCACCTTTCACTTCATAAGCATATGCCAACCAAGCGTAAATCTTTAAGCGTTCAAAAACAGCGATACTCTTGTTGATGTTGAACATCGCCAGTTCATAGTTTTTAGCTTCTCGATATAGCGAAGCCATATTGCTCTGGGTTTCTGCTGTGGTGATTTCGTCCCCGACCGCTTTGTTCACATTTTGTACGATGTCGTAAAATGCTAGCGCATTTTTAAAATCCTTCTGATCTGCGTAAAGCCCTGCAATGTTTTCGTTCAGGATGGATTGCATCAGTTTGTCATCCTGTTTCGTGGCAACATCGATTCCTTCCAAATAAAGCTCTAAGGCTTCCGCATAATTACCAACATAAGCATGGTCCTGACCAAGTCCATTGATAATCCCTAACTGCGTTTTTGTTAGTCCTAAATCCTTTGATTTTTTTAATCCCTTGGTATAGTAAGTTACTGCCATTTCAGTACGTCCCGCGTCGGAGTAATAGTTACCCAAACTTTCAAGACATTGGGCAATACCTCCCTGGTAATTAAGGGATTCACTGTACTTCATCGCCCGATTCGTTATCTGTAACATGCTATCGTTGTTGATGAAACGATACTGTTTGGCATGTTCTATCAGCAAGTCGAGATGAAGCGAATCTTTTTTGTTGAAACGTTTCGTGGAGTACAAACGCTTTATGCGATAGCCTATACTATCTCTTTTGTTTTCGTTGAGAACACTTGAATACGAGAAATTCGTCCCAAGAACTAAAAGCAGTACTAGGCATCCAAGGTGTAAGTTTAGAGTCTTCTTGATTCGGGGCATTTTAATATACGCTCACAACCTTTCAAAAATAGCGGATGGAAGACCAAAAGTGGATTTATTGTTGTGAAACCCCAAAATGTGATGGTGTAGGAAAGACGCATCATCAACTGTGGAAGGTGTTAGTATTTTGAACATCAATTAGTTAAGAATAAATTCTTTCGTTCTTTAAATGTTGTCAAGAGGTTGGTACTATTTCTGTAAGAATTTCCAAAGGAATTATGTGGTGGGGATATAGGAGAAATGTTTTGATAGAATAAATAAAAAAAATTACCTTTGCAACCGCTTAAAATGGTGGTTGTAGCTCAGTTGGTTAGAGCGCCGGATTGTGGTTCCGGAGGTCGCCGGTTCGAACCCGGTCTTCCACCCAAAAAACCCTTGAACTAGTATTCAGGGGTTTTTCTTTTTCAAATAACGAGTACTTTATTTTGTAGCCTTATCCACCACTACTTTTTCAGGTCGATTGGCTAGCTCCCATGCGGTGTGGAATACCAATCGGGTTCGGTTTTCAAGCAAATCGTAGTTTATTTTGTCTGGCGTATCCCCTGGTTGGTGATAATCAGGGTGCGTTCCATTAAAATAGAAAATGATAGGAATATTGTTTTTGGCAAAATTATAGTGGTCACTTCTGTAATAGAAACGATTCGGGTCGTTGTCATCGTTGTACGTGTAATCCAACTCAATATTCATGTATTTCGCGTTCACCGCTTCGGAAAGCTCATGCAAATCTGTACTAAGCTTATCTGAACCAATCAAATAAATATAATTTCGATTTCCTTCCCGCTTAGGGTCAATCCGTCCAATCATATCAATATTAAGGTTCGCTACGGTCTGTTCCAAAGGAACAATAGGGTCATAATCGGTATAATACTTTGAACCCAAAAGCCCTTTCTCTTCACCAGTGACATGTAGAAATATATACGATCGTTTTGGGCCAAACCCATCCGCCTTTGCTTTTATGAACGCTTCAGCAATTTCCAATAAGGCTACACTACCCGAACCATCATCATCCGCACCATTGTTGATTTGTCCACTTGCCGTCACGCCAATATGGTCCAGATGGGAAGAGATGACGATGTACTCATTTGGTTTTTCCGATCCTTTAATAATGGCCACTACATTTTCCGAGTTCACCGCTTTGTTTCCGCTAGTGATGTTCAAAACCACCTCGGAATCCAATGTTTTTGGAGTATTTTCCGTTTCTATTTCAGGAACCAAGGTTTGGGCAATATTGGTTTTGAGCATAATCAGAAAATTGGCACTGGTTTCGGCTGTAAGTGACATTCTGCCACTCTGATTGTTTTTCATAAAATTGAAATAGCCCTCGTATCGTGCGAAATTTTGAGCATCCACGTATAACACCCCAATCGCTCCTTTTTCGACAGCCAACTTGCTCTTTTTTCCTATGCCTTCAGACATATTGCTCCACTTGGATTGTAATAAACTGCCGGAGATTACGTAATTGCCCGATTCATCTTTAGGTTCACCGGCCTTGATTAGAACAATTTTTCCGGTAACATCCAAACCATCATAATCCGAATAGCCTTTGTCTTCAATACCGTAGCCTAGATAAACTATATCACTGTAAGTTCCTTCAGCAGCGGTAAATGAAATTACTCCATCACCTAAGGTATGTGAAGTTCCATTTAGAGTTATGTTTCCAGTAGGGACACTTGCAACTTCTAGGGGCACTGCTTGAAAATAGTCGCCATTTGCTTTGGCTGCGGGTATGTTTAAATCCTCATAGGCTTTTTTCAGATAGGCTATAGCCTTTTTTTGTCCGGGTTTTCCCGTTTCCCTTCCCTCAAATTCATCGGAAGCATACACGTAAAGATGTGCTTTCAACTCATCTTCAGTAATGGAAGCGGCATACGCAATAGGGGCATTCGATTTCTCTTCATCAGCGCCATTCTTGACCGTTTTTTGTGCAGAATTGCATGCGGCAATTAAAATGAAACTTAAGGACAATATTTTTTTCATCGCTATTTTCTAATGTGCGCAAAGGTACTAAAAGTGCACAATGCTCTGGGAATGGACAAATCTGAAGGTGCTGTAATTTCAGAAAAGCCTGAATAACGGATTTTGAAATCGACCAGAACGGAGTATTTTTGCACTATGGTAAAAAACTACGTTGTCCTTTTTACAATTTCCTTGTTTCTGCTGACGGGTTCTACCGCCCAAGAGATAAAGGTTTTTAAGCTTGAAGATTTTGAACTCAAAGGAAAAGTACACGTTTGTTTGGTGGTTACGGATTACGGCAACGAATCCTTTGAATTTGATGAGTCGGGCAGGTTGGTCAAAACCATTACCCAATACAATGACTCAGACCAAGATGTCACCTTATATAAATATGAGGATGGCTTTTTGGTGGAAAAAAGAATGGAGAGTTATAAAGATGGCGTCATTGATGAAGCCACGTCCATGGCGAACTTTTACGAACACGGGGAAGGGGATACACAGAAAGTCATTGAGAAAATCATTTCATATGACAAGGAGTTTTTGGAACAGCAAGAACATCAATATGATGCTGCTGGAAAACTCGCTAAAGTGATTACGTCAAACGCCAATGGTGTTGACGAAACCATGTATGAATACAATACCTACAAAAACGAAACTACTGCTAGCCAGTATACTAACGAAATTATCCAAAAATCGGTTCGTACCTCACAAAGGAAAATGCACAGCGGTACACAAACCGTTGTTTTGACCAAGGATTTCGTTGACGGCACCCCACAAACTGCGGTAGAAGAAATCAAAAACGAAAATGGACGTTTGTTAAGTAAACAATACTTTTTGTTCGATACGGAAACCAAACAGTTCGCCCCGGACCGTAAAATGTCTTTTTTGTATGATGCGGAGGGAATGCTAACCAAAGAAATCACCCAAACGGAGAACTCAAAATCAGTGCGGGAGTACATCTATCAATTTGACAATGGCTCCCCCAAAAACTGGATTAAACAGATTATTACACCCGATAATAGTTACACAACACGTAAAATCACCTACTACCCAGAGGAAACCGAATAGCGGTTGGAAGATGTAACAGAGTATAGGTATGGATAAAGCGAAAGTATTAGCAGTTTGTAACGGTATTTGTAAAAACACGCTGATGGAAACCCTGAACATTGAATATATAGATGTGGGAGAGGATTTCTTGACTGCTCGTATGCCGGTGACTTCCAGAGTGCATCAACCTGATGGTGTACTGCATGGCGGAGCTTCAGTGGCTTTAGCTGAGAGTGTGGGCAGCGCTGCCTCACATATTTTTTTGGATGGTGAAAAGTTCTTTGTGCGTGGTTTGGAAATTGCGGCCAATCATGTAAAGTCCATTAAGGAAGGCTTTGTATATGCGAAAGCTAGTTTCATACACAAAGGAAGAACCACCCAACTTTGGGAAATAAAGATTACCAATGAACAGGGCGATTTGATATCGAACTGTAAACTCACCACCATTGCCTTACCCCGAAAGTAGTTCGTCATCCACGTTTTTTGAAAAACTGAAACACAGTTTAGAGAAAGGGCTGCCCTTTTGTGGGTATCGTAAGCCCGGGGATACTTTGGTTCGAGCCATATTTCAATCCAATACTACCGTCTGCCACACTAAAGGGTTTCAAGATAGCGGATTTGTTTTTGCACCTTATCATCTAAACAACAATACCGTTTTCATACCGGAGGATAGCGTTTTGGTTACCAATTTTGAAGGCGTCTTTAAGGAACCCATTTTACAAACAAAGTTTTTTGAAGAAGACTACGAATCGTATTTGAACTTGGTAAACACCGCAATATCAGATATTAGGGAAACACCCTTGGAAAAAGTAGTCGTATCTCGAAAGATAAGTTCCGAGTTACGCAAGAGTCCGTTGACGTTATTTACCACAATTTTGGAGTCATATCCCAATGCTTTTTGTTATCTGTGGCATCATCCAAAAATTGGAACATGGTGTGGAGCCACTCCTGAGAGCTTTCTGAAGTTGGATAAGAACAGCGTTCAGACTATGGCTTTAGCGGGAACCCTTTGGGCAGAGGAAGATGATACTCCAAATTGGACTCAAAAAGAGATATATGAACAGCAACTGGTAACTGATTTTATTTCAGATTCGTTGGGTCCGTTTTTAAAAGGAATTGTGACAGGTCAGGTAACTACCATGAATGCAGGAGGCGTTTTCCATTTGAAAACACCGGTCTCGGGAACTTTAAGAGTTCCAGACCAACTGAATGCGCTTATAGAAGTGTTGCATCCTACACCGGCCGTTTGTGGCACGCCTACGGAACTGGCGAATAGCTTTATTGCGCAAAACGAGAAACATAACCGTAAATATTACTGTGGTTTCTTGGGTGAATTAAACCCAGAAGGTCAATCCAAAGCAGATTTGTACGTGAACCTACGCTGTATGGAATTGGAAGAAAAAACAGCACATATTTATGTGGGTGGTGGGATTACAGGTGATTCAAAACCTGAACAAGAATGGCAAGAAACCCAATTCAAAAGCAAAACCATGTTTTCCCTTTTGCAATAGTGCCATTTGGGTAGTGGCAGTTTATGCGTTGCGCCGTATTTTTGTAGTGATGAAATATTCCGATATTCCTTCCGCCCAAACCGTAGTGTTCTACTTGAAAGCGGTGGGCATCAAACATATCGTTATCTCTCCTGGATCTCGAAATGCACCCCTAATTTTAAGCTTCACCAAAGATGATTGGTTTTCTTGCTACAGCATTGTTGACGAGAGGGTAGGAGGCTTTTTTGCATTAGGTATGGCCAAGAACCTCAAAGAGCCTGTTGCGGTATTATGTACATCGGGTAGCGCTTTGTTGAATTATCACCCAGCCATTTCAGAAGCGTATTACTCCGAGATACCTTTGGTTGTCATTTCTGCAGATAGACCATCCTACAAAATTGACATCGGTGATGGACAAACCATTCTGCAGGAAAATGTTTTCACCAAACATATCGGATATGCCGCCAACCTCAAGCAAGATGTTAGCCATGCTACCGAAACTGTTCAACGTTTTGGACCAAATCTGCTCCATGATACCCAGCAACAAATCCAAGTGCATAACGAAACGGAACTTGAAAAGGCATTGTCAAGTTGCCTCATAGAAAAGCTGCCAATCCATATCAATTTGCCATTTGAAGAACCTTTATACGGAACTACTACCGAACCTTTGATTGCGATTCCAAGAGTAGAGGCTTACTCTGGAAATAAGGAGGTATCCCATATTGACTACGGTACATTTGCGGAGCAATGGAAAAAGAGCAAACGAAAAATGATTCTCGTTGGGGTAGCGCAACCCAATTTATTGGAATCTGAAATTTTGGAAGCTTTGGGCACCGATCCATCGGTTGTGGTTTTTACCGAGACCACTTCGAATTTGCAACATCCTAATTTCTTTCCTAGTATTGATAGTATCATCGCCCCCATCGAAAAATCAAAAGATGCTACGGAGAAGTTCGAAAGCCTTCAACCAGAAATTTTGATAACCCTAGGAGGATTAATCGTTTCCAAGAAGGTCAAAGCTTTCCTTCGCAAATACCAACCTTTAGAACATTGGCATGTGAGCCAGGGCAAGGCTTATGACACTTTCTTTTGTTTAAAAAAACACTTTAAGACCAACCCGAATGCTTTCCTTAAGGCAATAATAAACTCAGGTCAGACCATTTCAACTTACCGGAAACCTTGGTTAAAGGTAAAAGCAGATTATGAGGTCCTTTTGCCCGAATATTTGGAGAAGATTCCATTTTCTGATTTTTCAGCTTTTGCTTTGGTGCAAAAAACCATTCCTGAGCACTATCAAGTGCATTTGGCGAACAGTTCAACTGTGCGGTATTCGCAGCTATTTGACATCAATCCATCCCTCGATATTTTTTGCAATCGTGGTACCAGCGGTAGTGATGGTAGTACCTCTACCGCTATCGGAGCAGCTGTGCACCATCCATCGCCTACTTTGTTGATTACTGGAGATTTGAGTTTCTTTTATGATAGCAATGCACTTTGGAATTCCTATACCCGAAGTGACTTTAGAATTGTGGTACTGAATAATGAAGGGGGTGGAATTTTTCGAATCCTTCCAGGAAAAGAAGAAACTGAGGATTTTAAAACCTATTTTGAAACCAGTCATGAGCTTGAAGCGAATCATCTAGCCCAAATGTTTGGCTTTTCCTACCAAAAAGTAGGTACCAAAGAAGAGCTCGAGCAAGCTTTGACAACCTTCTATGACAATGGGAAGCAGCCGAAAATACTGGAAATCATGACCCCTAGAACACTGAATAACAAAATTTTGTTGGATTACTTCGATTTTATATCTTAGAAGCAAGCTTATACACACTAATCTAAACTGAATACTAATTATCATGAGCAAAAGAGACGAATTGGTTGCTAAGTATGCTGAAGACATCAAGTCGAAGTTCGGTGAAACTCCAGACATGGATTTACTGAACAAAGTGGCGGTAGGTCTTGGACCAGCGATTTACAACCTCGATGCCTCAAAGGTTTCTGGTTCCGACGACAAGGAACTTGAGACGGTCAAGAAAAACTTCTTGATGAAAAAATTGGGGCTCGCAGAAAGTGACGATTTGATGGCAGCCATCAACACGGTCATCGAAAAATATGGAAAATCGGAAAAGAACAAACATAGAGCTGTGATTTATTACATGCTCGCCAAACATTTCAACAAAGAGTCTGTTTATAATTAATAATGTTTAATTGGGGAAAGGCCGCCTTCATGGCGGCTTTTTTTATGGCTTGATTTTTATCCAAACGGAATGATACAACTCGGGAGTTACAACACTCTTAGCATTTTGAGGTCAACCAGCGTGGGTCTTTTTTTAGGTGATGATGAGGGTACTGAAATTCTATTGCCCAACAAATACGTGCCTCATGATTTTCAGATTGACGATAGCATAGAAGTATTTTGCTATCTCGACCATAGTGAGCGTCCTGTAGCCACTACCTTAACACCGCTCGTCATTCGGAACAGCGTCGCGTCTTTGGAAGTAGTGGATTTGGGCCCCTACGGTGCTTTTATGGATTGGGGTTTGGAGAAAAATCTCTTAGTACCGTTTAGGGAACAGCGACAACCCATGGAGGTTGGCAAAAAGTATTTGGTACTTTGCTATCTGGATGAAACCACTTTTCGCTTGGTTGGAACCAGACGATTGGAAAGACATGCGAACAAAGAGCCATTGGATACCCCCCTGAATGAACCACTGGAAGCCTGGGTTTATCGAAAAACTCCTTTGGGTTGGGAACTATTTTTGGATTCAGGACATATTGGGCTCGTATTTCACAGTGACATTTTTCAACCTTTGCAAGAAGCGGAGCGTTTAACTTGCTATATAAAGCAAATCCGTCCTGATGGAAAAATAGACCTGACTTTAGTACCTATTGGCTCAAAAATGTTGGAACCCATGGCCGAATTGGTATTGCAAAAACTTCATGACAACAATGGCGTTTTGACCCTTCATGACAAAAGTGAACCTGAGGATATCAAACGAGAATTGCAGATGAGTAAAAAAGCCTTTAAGAAAGCTATTGGGACACTTTACAAGGCAGGCAAGATAAGCTTGGAAGCAGACCATATCAAATTGGTTTGAGCCTTCTTCATTACTAGGTTCACAACATTTTGCCCCAGTTGCTTTGTTGTGTTTACAAAAATTTTACATTTGTAGAAATTTCGAGTAACACTTTGGTGTTTATGTAGTTAACATGCACCTGCACTAACCCACCTAATATGCCTTTTATTGAAGAAAATGATCTATTGGACTTGCATAAGGACATTGACAAGGCACAAATCATAAATGAGCGATTGCTTGACCAAATCAAGTTCAAGAACAAAGATTTGTCCAAGTTGAAATTGCAGCGAAACGTGCTTTTGGGAATTACTTTGTTTTTTGTTGTGGGTACTTTGGCAATTACTTCCTTCACTGCTGGACTGAGCAGCAAAAATGCATTGGACAATCAAAATGTTTTGGTATCCATTGATAGTTTGGATGCTGTAAAAACACGATTGGACAATTTGAGGCTTCAAAACGAGGAGTTGAGTTTGGTCAAGGAGTTTTACTTGGCAAAGGAATTTTTGGAAAAAGACAAGATTTATTCCGTTCAAATAAAATCGTTTGTAGAAAATAATGTCACCTTGGCTTCCGAGGCATTAACGAACACTCTGTTCGTAAAAACCAATCCGTTCTACGCATATTCTTTAGGAAATTTTGAAACGCTTGACGAAGCAAGAGATTTCAGAGAGCAATTGGTGCAAATGGGATTCAATGATGCTTTCGTTGCCTCATATCAAGATGGCAAACGCGTTCAAATAGAAGACCCCTATTAGCCTTGCACACTTTTAAGTCGTGGGTGCTAGCCGCCCGCCTTCGCACGCTTCCGCTTTCACTTTCTGGAATTATTGCTGGTACCGCTTTTGCTCAACTCCAAAATCAGTTTGATTGGTCAATCTTCGTTTTAGCGCTTTTGACTACTATTGGGTTTCAAATCACTTCAAACTTCGCCAATGATTATGGTGATGGGGTTAAAGGAACCGATGCAGAGGGTAGGATAGGACCAAAACGCGCATTGCAAGAAGGTCTTTTAAGCAAAAAACAGTTGCTACGAGGTATCTGGGTCGCTGCAATTCTCAGTTTGTTATGTGCTATCGTGTTGCTTTATAAAGCCTTTTTCAATTCAAATAGCATCTTGTTTTGGGTTTTTATAGCCCTAGGGCTTTGTAGCATTTGGGCGGCCATTAGATACACTATGGGAGATAAACCTTATGGATATCAGGGTTTAGGAGATCTTTTTGTTTTTCTGTTTTTTGGTCTTTTGGCGGTAATGGGAACGAGCTTGCTTTATACAAAATCACTCTATCTAGAGACGATTCCGTTGGCTATTTGCTTTGGACTCCTTTGCGTGGGTGTGTTGAATTTGAACAACCTCCGCGACCATGTTTCGGACGCAAAACACGGTAAGCGAACCATGGTGGTGAAACTAGGATTCAACAAAGGGAAAGTGTATCATCTTACGCTTATTTTGAGTTCGTTTATCGCTTTATTGGTGTTTGTTTGGGTAGAAAACTTTCCTTTAAAAAACATATTTTTTTTGGCAGCTTACATTCCCATTTTTATTCATTTAAATAAAACCTGGCGTACAAAGGAACCCCAAAAATTAGACCCAGAACTCAAGAAATTGGCCTTAAGTACCTTTCTGCTAGCGGTTTTGTTGCAGATTTCGGTAAATTATTTTTTGTAAATTTGATGTATAACTCACTAAACATAATGTAATTGGAGCAACCTATAAAAATATTGATTGTAGAGGATAATGTGATTATTGCTGATGATATGCAATCAATGCTTGAAGAGATTGGTTATGAGATAGTTGACAACGTAATCGTATACGAACAAGCCGTTGATGTCCTCAAGAACAATGAAGTTGATTTGGTACTTATTGATATCATTTTAGCTTCCGACAAGACCGGAATTGACCTCGGAAAACACATCCGTCAACATTACAATATTCCGTTCATTTTTGTTACCTCCAATTCAGATAGGGCAACAGTTGAGAACGCAAAAACGGTTAAACCAGATGGTTATTTGGTAAAGCCTTTTGAGCAGCAAGATTTATATACTTCCATAGAAATTGCACTGAGCAACTTCAACTATTCACGCAAGGAAAATTCAAAAGAGATTACAGGAACGGAGGGAGATAGTTTTACTTCCAATTCCGTGTTGAAAGATTCAATTTTCGTGAAAAAGCAACACCTCTACTATCGTATTCAGTTCACAGATATTCAGTTTATCAAAGCGGATAACGTATACTTGGAAGTGAACACGGCGGATAAAAAATTTCTGGTAAGGTCTCCTTTGAAAGACTATTTGGAAAAACTTCCCAAAAATAAGTTTTATCGTGCCCACAAGTCCTACATTGTTAATGTGGACCATATCGATGCGATTAACTCCAAGGATATCGTAATCAATAACAACTTGATTCCGATTTCAAAAGATTTCAAGGAGTTTATCATCTCATCGATGAATAGCTAGATACTCTGCTTCTATAGTTTTCTAAATTGAATGACCTATTACGCGTAGGCCTTTTGTGGTTTGCCATAGTTCAACTTCTTTTTCCTGTTGTGGCATAGTTTCAACTCGGTTTTACGAGGCAAACTTCGTCTAATGTTCTTTTCGTATACAACATTGGACATTTCACAACATAAATCGGCACTTTCACAACAATGCAGGATATCTCACCTCGAATGGATTTAATTTTGTGGATAATCTGGCGTTGTAATAGGGAAACCAATGCTTTTTAGCGAAAGCGCGGATTAGGCGAACTTTATTAACCAAATACTCGTTGACCAAAACGAACGAAGACATAAATACAATACCCCTATTGCCATATACGCAAGAGAGTAAATACCGCTTGTGGTCATTTCTTTGTAGTGGCAAACAGTTGCTTTTTTGTTTGCTTTTTTCCCTAGGTTTTTGCCTTACCGTTTCAGCTCAAGAAACAGAACCCAAAGAAGAAGATGTTTTGCAAGAATTCCAGGATGCAGAACGTCCGGGTAACCGTTTTGACATCTTTTTCAATTCTCCAGACCGGTACAAAATTAATTCGGCGTATGACTGGCTTGATATTGTAAAGGTTTATCTGAGTAATTCCCAGAAAACAGATGATTCCATAGCCATCAGCCAGTATAAACTGATGCAAGCACAGATTTATAATGATTTGGGCGATTATGACAAAAGTATTGCCTTGGCCAATGAAATCTACGGCAATAAAGATTCCTTGGACATAACCTCCAAGAAAATTGTGCTGGAAGTGTTGGATAACAACTACGCGAATCTTCAATTATATGACAAGCAAATCGAAATCCGAAAGGAAAAGCGCGAAGTAGGTATAACTGACAATGTGGCCTTCTATGACATTTACAGTAATTTGGGATTGTATCGCAAAGCGAGAAACCAATACATCATGGAGGTTAAACCGACCATTGCGGATAATGACGCATTCGGGCTGGCAAAGTATCATAGCAAGGTTGGTAACTATTTGCGATTGGACAATTCTGCGCCAACAGCCATTAGCGAATTGAAAAAGGCAAAAGCCTATTTGGATGTATTTGAAAACGACATCTCCAAACAAAAGACCGAGCAGGAGCTCTTTGATAGCGAATTGCTAAAAGCAGAAATTGAAGGGAATATTGGAAAGTGTCACGTGCTTTTAGGAGAGTACGAAGAAGCCATCCCGCTTTTGGAAAATAGTATTGAGGTATTGAAGACTTCATCAAGAAATGCACACCGAAGTGAAATCGTGGAAAACACGCTTAATCTTGCTGATGCCAATATGCAACTGGAGCGTTTTCTTTCCGCGAAGCGCAGCTTAGACATTCAGTTTGATAATATCACTACTCTTCAAAACATAAAGCGAAACAGTTTGCTCGCGGAGTTTTATGATAAGGTGGAAAACTATAAAAACGCTGCCACCTTTTATAAGCGAAATGAACGCATCAAAGATTCTATGAATCAGAAGCAATCTTCGCTCATCAAACAACAGTTGGTCACCATTGTGGCCAATGAAGATTTGGAGAATTCACAGCGGTTGATTGACGAACAAAAGAAAATCAACGAGCAGGCGCGAAGTGAGATGCGCGAGAAAGATGAGCAAATCAATTTTGTGTTCATCTCCCTGATTTTCACTTTAATGGGTTTTGCTGGTCTGGTTTATGCGTATTTGAAGAGTATCAAAAACCAGAGACTGATTGCTGAGCAAAAACACATCATCGAAAACGCTTTGGTTGAAAAAGACTCCTTGCTCAAGGAGATTCACCACCGTGTGAAAAACAACCTGCAAATGGTGTCTAGCCTTTTGAGCCTTCAAACGAAAAACACACGAAGCAAGGCAGCTATTGTGGCTCTGGAAGAAGGAAAGAGTAGGGTGAAGGCCATGGCACTGATTCATCAAAAGCTGTATCAAAACGATGACCTTTCCGTGATTGAAATGCAAGGCTATATTGAAAGTCTTATTAATAGCGTGCAATCCGTTTATAAAAAAGGCGGGCACAACATCAGTATTACCATCGACGCGGAAGGTACCGAACTGGACATCGACCGAGCGATTCCTTTTGGTTTGATTCTAAATGAATTGGTTTCCAATTCGTTCAAATATGCCTTCCCAGAGAATGATGAGAATGGCAAGATCTACATCCACCTTAGTAAAAATGGGGAGCAAGGCTATTTTGAATACACGGATAACGGTGTAGGCCTACCCGAAGATGCCGAAGAACGCACGCATTCTTCCATGGGAATTCGCTTGATGAACCGTTTGGTGAACCAACTTCAATCCAAATTGAACATAGACCGTGAAAGTGAAGGTGTCCGTTTCTGGTTTAACTTTAGCTAATCCTTACGACCTAACGCACTTGACTTTTCAGCACAACTTTGTGCAATAGCTTGGGGAAAAAGCGCTTCAAATAAATCCCTTGAACTTCTTTTTGGCCTATATAAACCTCGAACCGCTTGGCTTGTATCGCTTTAATAATTTTTTGTGCGACTACATCTGCTGGCAAGCCATTTTGAGTAGCAGTGTCATTTTCATTTTGAGGTGTGCCATCAGCCGTTAAGGCATTTTTCGCTACCGCGGTCTGCACGAACCCAGGGCAAACCATGGTCACGTCAATATTGTTGGTTTCATGTTCCATTCGCAATACATCAAAAAAGCCATGTAATGCATGCTTGGCGCCACAGTAACCTGAACGATAGGGCGAGCCAAATTTTCCCATCAAACTAGTGACCGTCACAAAGTGTCCAGAGTTTTGAGTCATGAAATGGGGCAATAAGGCCTTTGTCAAGGCGACTGTACCCAGATAGTTGATGTCCATCATGGTTTTATAAACTGAAAAATCTGTTTCTGCGATGAGCGAACGCTGGCTTATCCCTGCATTGTTCACCAGCACGTCAACCGTACCGAATTTGGAGATCGCTTTGTTTGCAAGAGATTCCATATCAGCGTGCTTCGCTAAATCCAAGGGTAGGATTTCAACATCCTCAGGACACGTACATAATTGCTGGGTTTCTTCAAGTTTTTCAGCCCTTCGCGCGGATAGAATAAGCTTGCAATCCAATGGAGATAAGGCTACTGCTAGGGCTTTGCCAATTCCGGAGGATGCCCCAGTAATCCAAATTGTTTTCCCGTTGAAGGTCTTCATAACTGTGGTTTATCTCAAAATATAAGTAAATTTGAAGGAATGCATGAAAGCATCTTACAAACAACACATACTGCAATTTAAACGACCAAGTGGAACCTCAAGAGGAGTGCTTTTGGAGAAAGAAACTTGGTTTATCATTTTAGAAGAAGGTGGTCGCTATGGTATCGGAGAGTGTGGTCTGCTGCGAGGCTTGAGCATAGACGATACACCAGAGTACGAAGCCAGATTAAAGCAAGTTTGTGATGCTTTGAACCAGGGTCATTTAAACCTTGAAATGGACTTGCGGGATTTCCCTTCCATACGCTTTGGTTTGGAACAAGCTAAACTTTCGCTTGCGGCGGATGACCCCATGGAGCTGTTCCCTTCTGATTTTTTAAAACATGCTGACCCCATTTCCATCAATGGTTTGATTTGGATGGGAAAACCGGATTTCATGTTGGCACAGTTGGAAGAAAAATTGAAAGAAGGTTTTCAGTGTATCAAAATGAAGATTGGAGCCATCGCCTTTGAAAAAGAGCGGGAAATACTGGAATCTATCCGAAATCGGTTTAATAAAGATACCATTGAGTTAAGGGTAGATGCCAACGGTGCTTTTTCGCCGGAGGAAGCGTTGGACAAACTGCATACACTTGCCAAATATCATATTCATAGTATTGAACAACCGATTCGTCAAGGCCAATGGATGGCTATGCGCCAATTATGTGAGAAAACGCCAATTCCCATTGCACTTGATGAGGAACTTATTGGTGTTCATGACATGGATAACAAGGCTAAATTGCTGGAAACTATCAAGCCCCAGTACATCATCTTAAAACCTAGTTTGCTGGGTGGTTTTCAAGCCTCTAAAGAATGGATAACCCTCGCAGAACAGCAAGGCATTGATTGGTGGGCGACCAGCGCTTTGGAAAGCAACATCGGTTTGAATGCCATCGCGCAATGGACGTACACGCTTAAAAACCCAATGCCCCAAGGTTTGGGAACCGGCGGTTTATATACCAATAATTTTGACAGCCCACTGGAAATAGTCAATGGGCATTTACGATACAATCGGGACAAAGAATGGTCCCAAAACTTAATCACGGAATTATGTACATAGAACAAGGCTACAAAGGCACACCACCTTTGTGGAAATATCTTTTTTTACCACTTGGATTCATAGGCTTTATGGCATTCAACTACATCTTCACCGTTAACTCAGCAGTTAGCGTGGAAGATACCATGGAGATTATGATAAAACAGTTCGGGGCCAATCTTGTTCTGATAATGCTCTTGATACCGCTCGTTGCAGGTTTCTTTGTGGTATTGGGTTGGACCCGCTTGGTGCACCAACAATCCATAACGGCTTTGACCACCTCGCGCTCAAAAATTGATTGGGGTCGTATTTTTTTTGCGTTTGGATTATGGTCGCTTTTGACTATCGCCATCACGGGAATTGACATCTACTTTAGCCCAGAGGATTACATCTGGAATTTCGAGGTCAAAAAGTTTATTCCATTAGCCATCATCGCCGTCCTTTTGATACCGTTGCAAACAAGTTTTGAAGAATATTTGTTCCGAGGATATATGATGCAAGGTCTAGGATTGGCGGTTAAGAACCGTTGGGTGCCTTTGGTGGTCACCTCAGTACTTTTTGGACTGATGCACATTGCCAATCCTGAAGTAGAAAAATTGGGGCTGGGCATTATGGTGTACTACATTGGAACGGGATTCTTTTTGGGGATTCTCACGCTAATGGACGAAGGTTTGGAATTGGCTCTGGGTTTTCATGCCGCCAATAACTTGACCGCAGCTCTTTTGGTGACTGCGGACTGGACCGCTTTTAGTGTAGATTCCCTCTATCGCGATATTTCCGACCCAGTTTTAGGTTGGGATATATTGATTCCAGTCTTTGTGGTTTTCCCGCTCTTACTCCTCGTATTTGCCAAGAAATATCGTTGGACCAACTGGTCTGACCGGCTTTTTGGAAAGGTGATGGACCATGCGGAATTTACAAATCATGTCTCATCTAAAAGTCAGGATGCAAAAAGTTCATGAAGATTTCCAACTGAATGGAATAGCCTATCAGAAAGAAGAGCTGGATGAAGTGGGCTACAGTCTTGTAAAGGAAGGTTTGCCACATGAAATTCTTATTGGGGATTTTATTTTGGATTGGTTTTCGAATAGTGAGACGATTACGGTTCGTACATCGGGTTCTACGGGCGAACCAAAAACCATCACGCTATCCAAATTGGCAATGGTATACTCAGCAAAAGCGACCGCGGAACAGTTTCAATTGTCTACCAAGAACACCGCATTGCTCTGCCTGCCCATGACCGGTATCGCTGGGAAAATGATGTTAGTTCGGGCAATGGTTTTGGGTTTGCACTTAGACTATATAGCACCTGATAGCAATCCGCTTGCTGCTACCCAGGCATCCTACGATTTTGTGGCCATGGTTCCGCTACAGGCCAAGAATTCTTTTGAAGAACTGGGACGCGTTAATACCTTGATTCTTGGGGGTGCCCCGGTAAGCTATATGCTAGAGAAGGATTTATCAACCTTACCTGTAGAAGCGTTCGAAACCTATGGAATGACTGAGACCATAACCCATATAGCCTTACGATCGTTAAATGGACAAACTGAAAAAGTATTCCAAACCCTTCCTCAGGTTACGGTATCTGCCGACGCTAGAGGATGTTTGGTAATAAACGCTCCGCGAATTTCATCGGAACCTATTATTACCAATGATTTGGTCGAGTTGATTTCGGAAAATCAATTTAAATGGCTTGGACGGATAGATTCGGTTATCAATTCTGGTGGGGTTAAAATCATTCCAGAAAAAGTTGAATCTACTTTAGCGAACCATTTAACGCAACGGTTTTTTATCGCAGGGGTCCCAGATGCTATGCTTGGTCAAAAAGTAGTTTTAGTAATTGAAGGGGCCGAGTTAACTGAAAAGCAGACGGAAAGTTTGAAAAACAACTTCCAAAAGCTCGAAAAGTTTGAGCGGCCCAAGGATATTATTTCCATTTCTAAATTTTCAGAAACCCCAACGGGAAAAATACAACGTTCGGGTACTTTGGCTTCCGTAAAATAGTACTATTGAATGGTAAGGCGATTTCGCTCAGAGTACCGCTATTTCCGTTTACATAAAAGGAAATCAACTTTCATACATCACAGCATTGGAAATTTACATCGAACGCGGAATTGACTTTTTTGTCCGAAGAATTAAGGAATATTTAGCAAATTAAAATTGGTTAAAACGCTGCTGTGCAATAACTTGAGAAGGAGTTAATACGTAATTTCTTTAATTCATTGACAGCTATGAAAAAATATTTCCTTCTATTTATAATGTTATCTTCTGCGGTTGCTCTAGCAGACAGCCGTAAGGTTTTTGGAACAGTAACCGACGGTGTTGACCCTCTTGAAGAGGTAATTATCAAAGTATTGGATACAGACCAAAAAGTACTCACCACAACTACAGGAAAGTATGAAATTAAGGCTGCTGAAGGGCAAATCATTGAGTACACACACCCTGCCATGAAAACCATTCGCATTCGCGTCGAAGATGTTACGCGCATTTTGAACATTAAGATGTACTATGACGCCGAACAATTAGATGAAGTGGTATTGGAAGAACGGCTTAAAGAGAAAAATTACACTAAATATCTAGAGACGCAGTATTTCAAGAACCCAAATGTTATCTATACCATTAATGGATACATTGACGCTACGGTCTCAGCTGGATTTGTAAAAGTCTACTCAGGAGACAGGGTTGGACCAAGAGGTTTATGTATTTTAGCTTTGCTCGAGTCTCGATTTCCGAATCTTAATGTAACTGGAGATAGTGTAAGTGGTAATGCAAGTGTGACCAGCGGGCGCGCTGCCAGTTTGAGTAGTGTTAGACGCGCTGATGGCTTAGGGAGTGGCAGTGACTTTGCCTTTAACAATGGTAATGGTGTAATCTTTGATGTGGATGGTCAAGTATTTCAAGAACCACCAGTTTGGTTGTTGTCGTCCGACATTGAAAAAATAGCTTTGATAAATGGACGTTCCGGAGCTGCGTTTTACAGTAACTTTGGGGCAAGCGCAGTGGTTATTGTCAATACGGTGCAGTCCATTCCCTTATCTCTCAAGAATGGGAATATGGCGTATAAAAACACGAAAATGGTGTTTGCCGTTTTGGACAAAAAGGAAGTCGCCAAAAGTTGGCCCACTTATTTAAAGCAACTACACGAAGCTAATTCTTTAAAAGACGCCAAAGCAGTCTACGAAAAGTTTTATAAGACCCATGCTAGCTCACCTGATTTTCTTTTGGATAGCTACAGATTCTTCTATGACTCGTGGTTTAAGGATGATTTTGCTGATGAAATCATTGAAAAGAACTTATATCGCATACAGACTAACCCTGTTCAGTTAAAGGCTTTAGCATACGTGTACGACGCGCAGAAACGTTTTGATAAATCCAACGAACTATATCGCGAGGTCTTCCAACTGCGTCCAAATTACGTCCAGAGTTATCACGACCTAGCCCATAGCTATGTCAACATCAATCAGCCGAAAAAAGCATTATCCATTTATGAAAGGTTCAACTACCTCATTGAAGAAGGTTTTATTCGAACGGATAATCTGGGCTTTACCCCAATCATTAAAAAAGACTACGAAAATCTTCTATTGTCTATTAATGATGATGCGATTGCCTTGGATGAAGAGCAGGCCAGTTTAATTGGCAAAACACGAATGACTTTTGAGTGGAGTGATAGTGAAACGGAATTTGAAATGAGTTTCATAAATGCAAACAAGCACTTCAGCAAATTGAATTACAGTCTTGAAGAAAACACGGATAAGGTTTCACGTGCCAAAGACCATGGTTACAGCATTTTTGAACGTTTTGTAGATGCGAATCAAACAGACAATTGGACGATTTATACCAAATACATGGGAAACAAAAGGTTGACCCCAAGCTATTTGAAAATTACGGTATACCACAACTACGGTACTAAAAACCAAAGAAAAGATATTAGCACCTTCAAACTATTCCTTGAGGATAGGACTAAAGAGCTTTTGAATATTAAGGAAAGTGAGACTTTAGTGCTCCAATAATATGAGATGGATGAAGAATGCTGTTTTTGTCGCGTTCTTGTTGTGGTCATTCGTCATTGTTGGCCAGACGGAAGCTGAACCGCAAGAAACAATTGAGGTAGAGTATACGGGTGAAGTCCTTGACCGTGCTACAGGAGAACCCATTCCTTATGTCAACATCGGCATCATGGAAGCTCGCATTGGTACGGTAAGCAATGCCAAAGGAGTTTTCAGTCTTATTGTGGAAAATCCCTCTAAATATGAAGACAAAAATCTGCTGATTTCATGTTTGGGATATGAACCAAAAGAGATTCCCGTTAATGCGCTTGCCAAGGTTTTTGATGGTTTCCCCAGAATTTTATTGGAACCCAAAGTATACGAACTAGACGAGATTACGGTTTCCAATTTGGATGGAGATTTTATCAATCAGCGTTTGGGCTACCGCAATAGTGGGGAACAAATATTTGGATATTGGATTGGGGATACCGGGCTGGGTGCAGAACTCGCTACACGTATCATCGCTCGCAAAGGCAAACGAAAGCTCAAAACATTGGAATTCGAGGTGTGGCATATCACCGCAGATAGTGTCCAGGTCAGGGTTAATATTTACGCTTCCAACAATAAAAAGGGCGGAATCCCTGGGGAAAATCTAAATACTTCTAAAAAAAACATTTTGTACACCATTACTAAAGACACCAAAATTGGGCGGGTAGATTTATCGGACTACAACATTTTTGTAGAGAACGATTTCTTTGTCTCGCTAGAGCTTTTGGGAATGTTTGGAGGTGACGAAATCGAGTTGATTCTGGCTGGAACCTTATCACGTCCAGGTTCATTTCGAAAATACGTCAGTATGGACCGCTGGCAGCGGTTGAGCTATTCCATGGCATATCGTGTACAAACGGAGTACTGGGCAGAAGGTCGTGCCTTGCGCAGGGCGGAACGAAAAGTGGCCCGCTTGGAAAAAACGAATCGCTATGTTTCCGGTTTTGTATTGGATATGGGGCGACCTTTGTCAAACGTCAAAGTGAGCAATACCCAAAGTAAGGAAGTTACCGTCACTGATGAAAATGGCAAATACCGCATTCTAGCGAAAACTGATGATGTGTTGCACTACACTCGGGCGGGTTTCACTGAACGCTACAAACGTGTGGAAGAGAAACCCACTGTCAATGTCAGTCTCGTAAGGGTAGCGCGATAAAACTATACCTGTAAAACCCCCATATTAAAGGCTTTTTGAATAGGAGCATGATTTGCAGCTTCTATTCCCAGAGAAATCCAGGTACGCGTGTTTTTTGGATCAATAATTGCATCAGTCCATAAGCGCGCTGCGGCGTAATAAGGTGAAACCTGTTGGTCATAGCGCTGTTTGACCTTCTCGAACAATTCTTTTTCTTGGTTGGCATCCAAAGCCTCTCCGTTTTTTTCTAACGCTGCTTTTTCAATTTGCAAAAGCACCTTAGCGGCTGAATTCCCGCTCATTACCGCTAGCTCCGCGCTAGGCCAAGCCACAATGAGCCTAGGGTCATAGGCTTTACCACACATGGCATAGTTTCCTGCGCCATAACTATTACCAATAACTATGGTAAACTTTGGAACTACGGAATTGCTTACGGCGTTGACCATTTTGGCGCCATCTTTTATTATGCCCCCGTGTTCACTTTTACTACCAACCATGAAACCAGTGACATCTTGTAAAAACACCAAGGGTATTTTTTTTTGGTTGCAATTGGCAATAAAACGTGTGGCTTTATCTGCAGAATCAGAATAAATCACCCCACCAAATTGCATTTCACCCTTTTTGGTTTTGACCACTTTGCGTTGATTGGCCACGATACCCACGGCCCAGCCATCAATTCGGGCATACCCAGTTAGGATACTTTTCCCGTAGCCTTCTTTATAAGGCTCAAACTCCGAATTGTCCACTAATCTATTGATGATTTCCAGCATGTCATATTGGTCACTTCTAGATTTCGGTAGAATACCATAAAGCTCTTCTGGATTCTCCTTAGGTGGTGAGGTATCAATCCGATTGAATCCCGCTTTTTCAAAATCTCCAATTTTGGACATGATGTTCCGAATGGTCGTTAGAGCATCTTTGTCATCCTTCGACTTATAATCCGTTACACCACTAATTTCCGAATGGGTGGTGGCCCCTCCTAAAGTCTCATTATCTATGCTTTCACCAATAGCAGCCTTGACGAGATAACTTCCCGCTAGAAAAATACTTCCAGTTTTATCTACGATAAGGGCTTCGTCACTCATGATGGGCAAATACGCACCACCTGCTACACAACTTCCCATCACAGCAGAAATTTGTATAATGCCCATGCTGCTCATTTGTGCGTTGTTCCGAAAAATTCTTCCGAAGTGTTCTTTATCAGGAAAGATTTCATCCTGCATGGGAAGATACACCCCTGCGCTATCCACCAAATAAATAATAGGTAAGCGGTTTTCCATGGCAATTTCCTGCGCGCGAAGGTTTTTCTTTCCGGTAATGGGGAACCAGGCCCCTGCCTTCACCGTAGCATCGTTAGCAACAATTACAGCGAGTTTACCAGAAACATAGCCTATTTTCACCACTACGCCAGCAGAAGGACAACCTCCGTGTTCTTGGTACATTCCATCTCCTGCCAAGGCGCCAATTTCGATGCGGTCCGTGTTTTCATCCAACAAAAAATCAATGCGTTCCCTGGCAGTCATCTTCCCTTTGGCGCGGTGTTTTTCCATTTTTGCCTTGCCTCCGCCAAGTGCTACTTGCCCTAATTTTTTCCGTAATTCTGAGAGTTGCAGTTTGTTGTGGTCTTCGTTTTTATTGAAGGTAAGGTCCATAGATTAGTGTTGAATTATCTCGAGGTTTAAAGATAAGGAGTATTAATGAGTACCTTTGATAGATATGAATGCAAAGATTCGCTGGGGTATCGTAGGCCCAGGTAAAATTGCCCGAAAATTCTGTGAAGATTTGGCTACCCATCCAGATGCAGAAATGGTAGCTGTTGGTTCTCGAAACCTCGCCAGGGCACAAAAGTTTGCTACGGAGTTTAATATCTCTAAATCCTATGATTCCTACGACGCCTTGTTTTCCGATTCAAATGTGGAGGTCGTTTACATTGCTACTCCGCATCGGTTTCACCACGAGTTATCCTTAAAAGCCATGGCGCACGGAAAACATGTCCTCTGTGAAAAACCATTGGGTGTAAATACCAAGGAGGTACAAGAACTCATAGAATCAGCTCGAAAAAACAAAGTGTTTTTAATGGAAGGACTCTGGACCCGCTTCAATCCTTCTATCGAAAAAATCATAAATGATTTGAAGCAACAGCGAATCGGAACAGTGCATTATGTGCGTGCGGATTTTGCTTTCAACGGGATGGACAGGGATTTGGATTCTAGGCTTTGGAACCCAGAATTGGCGTCGGGCTCTCTTTTGGATATCGGTATTTATCCCATTTTTTTGAGCTACCTGGTTTTGGGCATGCCGGAAAAGATTCAAGCCATGTCTACTTTTCATGAAAATGCTACAGAAATCCAAACCGCAATGCAGTTTCAATACCCGAATGCTATGGCGTGTTTGTATTCAGGTTTTAGTAGCACATCCAAAATGGAAGCCGAGATTTCAGGAAGTAAAGGGCAAATATTGATTCAACCGCGATGGCATGAAACCTCTAGTTATCGTATTGAGGAGGATGGTCTTGAAACGCTAGTGGAGACACCTCCTAAAGGCGGTGGATTCACCGAAGAAATTGAAGAGGTACATTCCTGCCTGAGACGACAAGCCAAAGAGAGCGAAAAATGGAGTTTACAACATAGTCTGGATTTGGTGACTTTGTTGGATTCCGTAAGGGAAAAGGTAGGTTTGCGTTTCCCTTTTGAAGTATAGCTTGCTTTTGGCTGCCTTTTTTCCTTTTTTTACGATATTTGATTTTCATTGAAACCTTGAATATGGGAATGAATAAGAACACCGTGCTAGCTTGGGCCACTTGGATTATGATTTTTGTTGGTATGGGAATGATAGCGCTTGGCGCTTTTAAATATGATGAAGTTGCAGGATACGGATTTGCTGCCGTAGGGATTGGTTTTTTCGCGGTAGCTTGGGTGTTCAACGCACTTAAAGGACGGGTTTAGTTCGTAACATAATTACCAAAAACATTTAGGATGTCAGACGATAAAAAAGTCATTTTCTCCATGTCTGGAGTGACTAAGACTTTCAAGACCGCCAATACGCCGGTCCTTAAAAATATTTACCTCAGCTTTTTCTACGGCGCCAAGATTGGAATTCTAGGGCTTAACGGTTCTGGGAAATCAACCTTACTGAAAATTATTGCAGGTGTTGACAAAAACTACCAAGGCGATGTCGTTTTTTCGCCAGGATATTCTGTAGGTTATTTGGAACAGGAACCTGAGCTTAACCCGAACAAAACGGTTCTGGAAGTCGTGAAAGAGGGTGTTGCAGAAACCGTTGCCGTACTCGATGAGTATAATAAAATAAATGACATGTTTGCTTTGCCAGAAGTGTATGAGGACGCAGATAAAATGCAAAAGCTCATGGATAAGCAAGCAACACTCCAAGATAAAATTGACGCTTCAAACGCCTGGGAGTTGGATACGAAATTGGAAATAGCAATGGATGCCTTGCGAACCCCAGAATCCGATAAGAAAATTGAGGTGCTTTCCGGTGGAGAGAAACGTAGGGTAGCGCTTTGCCGCTTATTGCTTCAAGAACCTGATGTGTTATTACTGGATGAGCCCACCAACCACTTGGATGCGGAATCTGTGCATTGGTTGGAGCATCACTTGGCACAATATAAAGGCACGGTGATTGCCGTTACACACGACCGTTACTTTTTGGATAATGTAGCGGGATGGATTTTGGAATTGGATAGAGGAGAGGGTATTCCTTGGAAAGGCAACTACTCCAGCTGGTTGGACCAAAAATCCAAGCGATTAGCTCAGGAAACCAAACAAGCTTCTAAAAGACAAAAAACACTCGAACGAGAGTTGGAATGGGTTCGACAAGGCGCGAAAGGACGTCAAACCAAACAAAAGGCAAGGCTTAAAAACTACGACAAGCTATTGAGCCAAGACCAAAAGCAATTAGAGGAAAAGCTGGAAATCTATATTCCAAACGGTCCTCGATTGGGAACCAATGTGATTGAAGCGCAGGGTGTAAGCAAAGCTTTCGGAGATAAATTGCTTTATGAAGATTTGAATTTCAATCTTCCTCAAGCAGGAATCGTGGGGATTATTGGTCCTAACGGGGCGGGTAAAACCACCATTTTCAGAATGATAATGGGTGAAGAAACGCCAGACAAAGGTTCGTTTTCTGTAGGGGAGACTGCGAAATTGGCTTATGTGGACCAGGGTCATTCCAATATTGATGTGAATAAAACCATTTGGGAAAACTTCAGTGACGGGCAAGAGCTTATCAATATGGGTGGAAAGCAAGTCAATTCCAGAGCCTATTTGAGCAGGTTTAATTTCTCAGGAAGTGAACAGAACAAAAAGGTAAATATGCTTTCGGGTGGAGAGCGAAACCGTCTGCATTTGGCCATGACCTTGAAAGAGGAGGGCAATGTGTTGCTTCTGGATGAACCCACGAACGATTTGGACGTAAATACCCTTAGAGCCCTTGAAGAAGGTTTGGAGAATTTTGCTGGCTGTGCGGTCATCATTTCGCACGATAGATGGTTCTTGGATAGGATTTGTACCCACATCCTCGCTTTTGAAGGCGATTCACAAGTGTATTTCTTTGAAGGTTCCTTTTCGGATTATGAGGAAAATAAGAAGAAACGTTTGGGAACGGACTTGATGCCACAGCGTATCAAATACAAAAAGCTTATTCGATAAGGATTTTGGTTGTGGGATAGGCGTTTTTCCAGAAGCTCAGAAATCGCGTACGATTTTCTTTAGAATTGTAAGGAAACAAATAGGTCACTTCGGTGACCTTATTTGATTTTGAATTTACATTATCAATTCCCACGCCACTGACAATAGCCAAATCGATTTTTTGAATTCCTTTAGGTAAAAAGGTTTTGCCACCATTTGAACCAATAAAAAGGATATGGTTTTTGGTTTTTAAGATATAGCCCATCATTTCATCCACTTCGTAATGCGCTGTTACAACTAGGCCGAATCGCTCTTTCTCATCCAAATGTTTCAAGGGGTCCAGTTGTGTAGTGAACTCTAAGGGAAGCTTTTGGGCCAGTGCCCAGGGCACAAAGATTTTGGCATTTTGAGTATTCAATTGTCGAAGTGTACTTAGTTCGAAACTATTTTTCGAGTCATCTGTAATCAATATCAAATCCAATGTTTCTCCAGTAAGTGTTTTAGGTAGTTTCCCCTTTGGATTAATCAAAATTTGTAATTCCTCTACTTGTAGGAGCAATGTCGTAGTGTTCAATCGATGAATTTGTAAGCTATCTGTTTCAAAAGGGACATTTGTAGGGACTTTTTCTTGTGATTTTAAGGACAATCCCAATCCTAAAAAAATAAAAAGCAATATCAAGTCGATTTTTTTTAAAAAACAATATTCCATCATAACAAATTGAAAAACAGCACTTAAAAAGACATCTGGATAGAACTTATATCGCTTTTCATCCAAGGAAAAATCCAAAAGAACAACCGAAGCGTATATAAACCAAACACGATTGATAGAATAACCTTAAACGAGGATCAATTAATTTACAAAGTTATGACTGAAACAAAAAGTAACAACGGATTGAAGGTAATAGCAGGACTACTTGGAGTAGTGCTTTTAGGTACCATCATTTATACGGTTAGTCTTTACCAAGACAAAAAGAAAACTACCATGGCTCTTGAGCAAGAGAAAGGTTTGGTTGTTGAAGATTTAAACAGCTTGAAATCTGAGTATGACAAAGCCATTTTAGAAAGCAACGCTACCAATGAAGAATTGGTTGCTGCTAGAGATAACATTGCGAAGTACATCGATTCTGTACAAGCTATGAAATCTGATATCGCTTCCCTATCAAGATACAGAAGACAAGTTAGCGTACTTAAAGCTGAGAGAGAAGAGCTTTTAAAGCAAGTTGACTCTTTAACACAATCCAACACCTTATTGGCTATGGAGCGTGACAGTACTTTTGTTGAGTTGGAAAAGCAAACTGTTTTCAACGATTCATTGGTTGTTCAAAACACCCAATTGGCTGACGCTGTTGAAAGAGGTTCTGCCCTTAGCTTGTCTACTTTCTCTGTAGATGCAGTAAAAGAAAGAAAGAACGGAAAACTAGTTTCTACTTCTAGAGCCAAGTCTACTGACAAATTCAAGGTATGTTTTACGGTTGCAGACAACGTAATTGCTGATGCAGGGGACCGTGAGTTCTTCATTGAAGTATTGGACCCTCAAGGAAACGTATTGGGTGACAGCTTCTCTAAGTCCAGCGAAGAAGGTGCTAGTATCACTTACAGTAAGGGAACCAACTTCTACTACGAAAACAGTTCTTTGGATGTTTGTGACTACATCAACAAGCCAGCCTCTGAGTTCCAGAAAGGAAACTACATGGTTAACGTTTACGACAACAAGTTGAAATTATTGGGTACTTCTAAATTCGCATTGAAATAAGATACCCATAACGATATACACTATCCATTTAATAGAAAAGCCCGCTCATTCGATTGAGCGGGCTTCTCTTTTTGGATTTTATTGTCATTCCTGCGGCCACGTGTCGTCATAGCTTTAGCGGCGGCTCAAAGCAGGAATCCAATTAATGGGATAGGATTCCGTGTCCCCGCCTGACCTGACGGGCAGTAAGCACGGAATAACATAACAGACATAGGAATCTAGTTAATGCTATTTCAAGCTACCTACCATATCCTCAGGTTTTACCCAAGCATCATACTCTTCCGGAGTTACATATCCTAAATTGATAGCTTCCTCTCTTAGTGTTGTACCATTTTGGTGTGCGGTATTTGCAATTTCGGCTGCCTTGTAGTACCCAATTTTGGTATTGAGTGCGGTAACCAGCATTAAGGAATTGTTCAATAAGGTTTTAATCACTTCATGATTGGGTTCAATGCCCGCAGCACAGTTTTCTTCAAAACTCATGCAAGCGTCTCCAATCAACTCGGCGGATTGCAAAATGTTCGCTGCCATCATCGGCTTGAACACGTTCAATTCGTAATGACCTTGTGTTCCACCAACGCTAATGGCTACATCGTTACCCATCACCTGGGCACAAACCATGGTCAGGGCTTCACACTGAGTAGGGTTCACTTTTCCAGGCATAATGGAACTCCCTGGCTCGTTGGCAGGAATAATAATTTCTCCAATTCCAGAACGTGGTCCAGAAGCCATCATCCGAATATCATTGGCGATTTTATTCAAGGAAACGGCGATTTGTTTCAGAGCGCCATGAGTTTCCACAATGGCATCATGTGCGGCTAAGGCTTCAAATTTATTAGCCGCCGTTTTAAAAGGTAGCCCGGTGAATTCCGCTATGTATTTTGCGACAAGCACATCATATCCTTTAGGCTTATTTAGTCCCGTTCCATCTGCTGGGCCTCCCTGAGCCAATTCACTAAGGTGGTCCAAGGTGTTTTCCAAGGCCTTCAGTCCGTGGTCTAGTTGTGAAACATAGCCTGAAAATTCTTGCCCTAAGGTCAATGGGGTGGCATCCATCAAGTGTGTTCGTCCTATTTTCACAACTTTTTCAAAAGCTTTCGCCTTTTGGTCTAGGGTATTTCTGAGTTGTTGTACCCCCGGGATAGTAACTTCGACCACTTTTTTATAGGCTGCGATGGGCTTTCCAGTGGGATAGGTATCGTTAGAAGATTGACTTTTGTTGACATCATCATTCGGCTGAATGGTTTTTTCACCCTCACCAATAGTTTTTCCGGCAATCTCATGTGCACGATTCGCAACCACCTCGTTCACGTTCATGTTGCTTTGCGTACCTGAACCCGTTTGCCAGATTACCAAGGGAAATTGGTCATCATGCTTACCTTCAAGAATTTCATCGCAAACTTGTGAAATCAAATCTCTTTTATTTTCTGCTAACACACCCAATTCATGATTGGTATGCGCCGCCGCTTTTTTCAAATAGGCAAAACCATACACCACATCCAAAGGCATGGAGGCAGCAGGACCAATTTTAAAATTGTTTCGGGACCGCTCGGTTTGCGCACCCCAATATTTGTCCGAGGGAACCTGTACTTCCCCCATGGTATCTTTTTCTATCCGAAAACTCATGGTATTATAATTTTTGTATTCTCGGGGCAAAGATACGGCTTGGGCTATCCTTCTAATAATTATCTCACCGAATAAGCTTTGATTTGAACGAAAAAAGGTTTTGACTTTTTTTTCTTACGTAAAAAAGCGGTTAATTCATGCCGAATTTACAACCTACTTATTATGAAAAACTTACCACGATTACTACTTCTCTATTGTGTTGGCCTTGCTTAAGGTCAAACGGATACCCTAACTGTTGAAATGCTTTC
>ERZ1740062.335-NODE-335-length-30275-cov-5.051158_pt1 | contig 30275 bp, 25 predicted proteins | sample MGYA00581741_ERZ1740062 | MGnify/ENA primary metagenome ERZ1740062 (study PRJEB43018, sample SAMN04849747) | marine metagenome | isolation source: floating plastic debris | place: Pacific Ocean | collected 2008-09-01 | study: EMG produced TPA metagenomics assembly...
TTCCGCCAGTCGCTACGGTATACCACAATAGGTTGCTACCCGTTGCGGACAATTGCGATGTCGCATCCCCGACACAGTAGTTTACGGGAGAAGTTACTCCCGGACCTGTAGGAAGACCGTTTACGGTAATTTCAACTTCATTGGAAATGGCATCGGAGCAACTAGGACTAGCACTAGAGGCCACCAAACGATAGCGGTTACCAGTAAGGGAAACATCCGCAGGGTTAACAGTCAGTGCTGCTGTTGTCACGTTGGAATACGGAGCAGTATTGGTCAAATCAGTAAAAGGACCTCCAGTGGAAATTTGCCATTGTAGGTTTGGTGCGTTTACAACAACAGCTGTGAACGTAACAGTTTGCGCATCACAAATAGTAGCTGAAGAAGGCTGAGTTGTAATTTGAGGAGCATTTGCAACAATTATGCGCAGTCTTCTTCGAGGGCTTTCACAATTGGCAGGTGAAGTAGTTTGAGTTGCCCAGTAATCCGTTGTACCTGCAGAAGCGGTGCTAGGCACGGTGCTTCCAGAAATGATATTTCCACCCGAGGCAGCATCATACCAGGTTAATGTATTTCCGGAGTTGTTATAGCTATCTAGGTTGCCAGGTGTATCACCAACACATAGCCTATCGGTAGTAACGGTAAGTGCAGGAGCTGTTGGAAAATCATATACATCCACAACAATTTCCGCTCTTGGCCCTTCACAACCTGTGGAATTGCTAGTTTGACTCACCCAATAGGACGTAGAACCGGAAGCACTTGTGTCCGGGGTTGGTGCGGTAGCACTAGCAGTGCCACCTGTAGCAACGGTATACCAGTTCAGCACATGATCAGCATCCGGTGTTGCGGCTAATGCTAAAGGAGCATCATTCAAACAATAATTTACAGGCGATGGTGCACTTGGAGTGGATGGCAAAGGAACTTGTAATAGATTTATTTGCAGAAACGAAGAGCTAGCGCAGCCGCTTGCATTGACTCCTTCCACGTTAAAAGTTCTTACTAAATCTGCCGTAGCTGGAGCGGTGTAGGTAAGTGTATTAGCGGCTAACAGATTCCCTGTGCTATCATACCAATTTGCACTTTGTCCAGGTCCAGCGGTTACTGTCATTAGAGGTGGAGCAGTTCCGAAGCAATAAGAATAGGTTGTTTGACCCGTAGGAGGTGGAATATTATTAACAACAGTAATAGTAAAGGACTGTGTGATTTCGTTTCCAGCTGAATCCTTTACTTCATATCCGATGGTTGTAACTCCTACTTCAAATTCATCTCCACTAGTTTTACCTGTCCCATCGCTTCTTTGAATTACGAAACTAGACATATCACAGGTTGGAGAAGCCACATTTGTTAAGGTGGTACCTGGTAATAGAATATTGTCTAAATCAGCAGATTCAAAGGTGAAAATACCATTGTCAGAGATGAATCTAAACCTTATTTTTCTGTTACCGGCCGAAAAAGTAACAGGGATGTTTTCTTGTATAGTAGCAGTTGTGGAATAAGTCCTGGTAAAATAATCTGCCACCAATACGTTATCATTTTCATCAAGTATATCGATTACCAAGCGCTCGTTTTGACTAAATCCAGTAATTCGGTGTTCAAATGAGATTTCTCCATCTCCAGTATAGTACAATACAGGTGTGGTCAATTGCCTTCTAAACGTCGTAAATGCATTGTTGGCAAATAAATCTACTCTATAACCACTGGTTCCATTAATGGTGTTTGAAGCGATAAAACTTCCGTTTTGGATTATATAGCATTGAGTTGTGCTTTCGAAATCCTGTAATACGGGGGCTGATCCATCTCCTGCAGGACAGTTGTCGCTGACTGTGGGAAAAGACCAAGAGTGTGGGGCCGTACAAGTGGTAGGGTCCGCATTCAAGGTTACATCCGAGGGGAAAGAAGTAAAAACAGGAAATTCATTATCCTCTACAACAACATTAAAACTACAAACCGTAACATTTCCTCCCGCGTCTTCTGCACGATAGACAACAGCAGTAGTTCCAGGTAAAAAGGAATCGCCAGGCGAATAGTTGCTCGTAACCGAAACGGCATCAGGAGAAGCGGTTGGTGGCGTCCACGTTACAGTGGCTTCACAAACGCCGGCCGCGTAGCTTACCACGATATCGGTAGGAGGGCATCCTGAAAAGGTAGGTGGTAAATCTTCTGTTAACGTTAAATTTGAAGAGTCGTTGTTATTTTCAAAAGCAGGAGTTGTCTTCGCATGGAGACCTAAGCAAAAAGATAGGCATAGCAAAAACATGCTTTTGTTAAAAAGTAGCGTAGTAGAGGTTGGTTTCATTGTCTTTTCTGATTATCAGATATGACAAACCCATTAGGTTTTCATTCTGTTTATCAGAACGCAAGCTATATTCACATCATATCAGCGATTTAACAATTGTTGTTTACAAAGCGAAAAATGTTGTGAAAATCAAAAAAGAAGAGGGGAGATTTTTAATTCGTTGATTCTCAATGGGTCCAAAATGGATAAAAACACCAAAAAGTAAGACAATGGGATATGCCCAACGTTAAATAAAAAGTAAAAAGTGTTGAAATAATGTAAAGTGGAAGGAGAAAAAGCTTATTCTCCGTTATTTTGTTCAAGTTTATCATCCTCTTTAGAGGCATCCTTGAATTCTTTGATTCCACTTCCGAGACCTCGCATTAATTCTGGAATTTTTTTACCACCAAAAAGCAATAAAACCACTACCACAATAAGAACAATTTGCCAAGGTCCTAACATTCCTAAGAAAATATTCAAGCCGGTCATACTGAAGATTTAAAAGATAAAGGTACTAAAAGTACCAGAGGTTTACTAACCCACAACGCTTTTTGATTTATTTAATTGCTTCGGTTTGAAATCTCATGAGGATATTGTAAAAAGCTTAACAGCTTAATGAAAATCAAGAATTATATTTGTTTTTATGGCAAAGAAGGGTAAAAAGCGGAAAGAACTCAAACGAAAGCTGCTGCACAAATATCGTTTGGTAATTCTTAATGAAAATACTTTCGAGGAGAAAATTTCCTTTAAGCTGAACCGTCTTAACGTGTTTGTTACCGGCACTCTTTTCATTATTGTACTGATTGGTTTGACCACCTTGATAATAGCTTTTAGCCCACTACGGGAATACATCCCCGGATATTCTTCAACCCGGTTAAAAAAGCAGGCCACAGAACTCACATATAAGACTGACTCTTTGGTCACCGTGCTAGATTATACCAATAGGTATTTAGACAATGTCCGCCTAGTGCTTAAGGGAGATATCGAAAATACCGAAGTCAATAGGGATTCTCTTTTCGAACGCTATAAATTAGACCCTTCCACAGTAGATTTGACACCAATACGAGAAGACTTATTATTACGCGAAGAGGTTGAATTGGAAGATAAGTACAATCTCTTTGAGCAAAATGTTCAGACTTCGGAAACACTACTATTTGCTCCGTTAAAAGGAAATATTTCCCAAGGGTTCAATGTAAAAGACAAGCATTATGCTGTGGATATTGTTGCGCCAAGAAGCACAGCAGTCAAATCCATATCCAATGGAACGGTGTTGTTTGCAGAGTGGACTTCGCAAACGGGTTATGTGATTATAATAAAGCATCAAAACGACTTGACTTCTGTTTATAAGCATAATGGTGCATTAACCAAATCCCAAGGAGATTTTGTTCGAGCAGGGGAAGTGATTGCAGAGGTTGGCAACACAGGTGAACTGACCACAGGTCCTCATTTGCATTTTGAATTATGGCAAAGCGGCAAAGCGGTTAACCCCCTGAATTATATCGATTTTGAATAATGGCACTGAAACGAATTGCCGCTAAGATTTTCGCAAATATCATAGCGAAAAGAACTCAAAAGTGGGTTAATAATCCCATATCAACACAGAAAAAAGTTTTTCAATCTTTGTTGAAATCGGCAGAAAACACCCAGTTTGGAAAAGACCATGATTTCAAAAGTATAACCGACTACACAGCTTTCGCGCAAAAGGTTCCCATTAGAGACTATGAACAGCTAAAGCCTTATGTCGAGCAAATTATCAATGGTGGGTTGGATGTCCTGTGGCCAGGAAAACCCATCTACTTTGCCAAAACCTCTGGAACCACTTCGGGAGCAAAATACATTCCCATTACCAAACCCTCTATTCGAAACCAGGTAAATGCGTCACGAAACGCTATTTTAAGCTACATCCATGAAACCGGGAATGCAGATTTCGTAACCGGAAAGATGATTTTTCTTCAGGGTAGTCCTATCCTAGAACAAAAAGGAGGAATTCCACTTGGTAGGCTTTCAGGAATTTCTGCGCATTATGTCCCAAACTATCTTCAAAAAAACCGTTTGCCCAGCTGGGAAACAAACTGCATTGAAGACTGGGAAACCAAGGTAAACGCAGTTATTGAAGAAACCAAGGATGAAAACATGACGGTTATTGCTGGCATTCCATCATGGGTACAGATGTATTTTGAAAAACTGAACGCGCAGACAGGGAAAGTAGTTGGGGATTTGTTTGAAAACTTTCAATTGTTCATCTATGGCGGGGTGAATTACGGACCGTATCGCGCGAAATTTGAAAACCTCATTGGCAGAAAAGTAGCTAGTATTGAGCTTTTTCCAGCCAGTGAAGGGTTTTTTGCCTACCAAGATTCGCAAACTGAAGAGGGAATGTTACTGCTTTTGGACGCTGGAATTTTTTACGAGTTCGTTCGAGCAGAGCACTTTTTTGAAGAGAACCCTGACAGACTCACTATCGAACAGGTAGAAATTGGTGTTGACTATGCTTTGATTGTTTCAACCGATGCTGGATTATGGGCCTATAACATTGGGGATACCGTTCGGTTTGTTTCTCTAATACCCTATCGTGTGGTGGTCTCAGGAAGAATCAAACACTTTATTTCTGCCTTCGGAGAACACGTTATTGCCAAAGAAGTCGAAGAAGCCATGAAGCATGCGCTGGAAAAATCAGGGGCTTCGGTAAATGAATTTTCAGTAGCCCCCCAAACTTCGCCAGCAGAAGGGGAGTTGCCTTATCATGAATGGCTGGTCGAGTTTGAGAAACCTCCAGCGGATTTTGAAGGTTTTGCCAACACATTGGATGCATCCATGCAAAAACAGAATAGCTACTATTTTGATTTGATAGATGGAAAGATTTTGCAACGTTTAAAAGTGACTTCCATTCGGAATGGTGGATTTCAGGGTTATATGAAGTCCATAGGGAAACTCGGTGGGCAAAATAAGGTGCAACGCCTGGCTAATGACCGAAACGTAGCGGATGGGCTTCAGCCGTACGTGATTTAAATACCCTCAAAGCATTCTATCTTGGGAATTGGTGTATTTTTGCCATGAAAAGAACATGGCAATCGAGGTTAAACAAACTACACGGGCCCAAGAGTCCACCAACGCCATAGAGCGACTTTACATTACCATGCGCCATTTGCTCAACCGTGGGTTCTATAAACCTTCAGGGGTTTCGGGGAATGCGCTTAGAAATGCCCTTTTGGTCCTTCGTCCGGAAATCTACGGATCCATCGCTGAAGAAAAGGCCGAATTGAATGGCTTGGTTTATGTTTTGGAAAGATTACCTGAAGGCATTGAGGAATGTCGCTACATCAACCTGACATCTGATGAAGGCTTCTCCAAATCCCATTTGACTCCTATCGTCCCACCCAAACGAAGAAGAAATTGTTACCGCATTGACGAGGAGCAGATGAATATCGAAATCACTCGGGGAAGAAGTGATATTTATGATATTTTAACCCACTTGACTTTCTTGTTCATCGAATCAGGAAAGATTTGCCAAAGAGTTCTGGTAGATGACGGGAAACGAACCACAAGGGATTGGATAAAACTCGAAGAGTTTGTAAAACAAGAAGAAAAAGAAGAATCCGAACGAGAGGTAGCCCTAATACATGCTGCGAATATTCTTGGACGCACCTATGATGAGATTGTAGCGGTGCACCAGAAGCTAGGCTCCGAAAAAGACACCGATAGGTTCCTAAACGTGATATATTGGTTAGGAAACCTAGCCGTCGAAGAGGAGACTACCGGAAACAAGCGAACCATCACCTTTAGTCCTTTGCTAAGAGAGCGATTGGGGCACCATATTCACGGAGAGCGTTGGGCTGAAAACATCAAACAAACACTTTTGGCCCATAATATGCTAAATCGGCCATTGCATATCATCAGCGCGAATATGCATAGTGTCATGAATTCTATTTTTGCAAGAAATGCCTTGACCAAAGACTTTCCAGATTCGAGTTCATTGGAAATCTACGAAGCACTAGGTTCCGAAAAGCATAAAGGTTTACAAGAAAAAGTAGAACAATTGGCAGAGGATAATGGGATGATTTTCATTGATGACGTTTCGGGAGCCAATATAGATGTTCAAATTTTCGATACGTCCCTTTTTAGGGAAGGAGCTTGCTGTTATGATTTCGGACCAAAATCAGATGCAGACAAACCCATTATTTTTGTAATGGATTATGCTTTTGGCGAACAAGCTTATGAGACCATTGATGAGCTTTTGAAGCCTCTGGATATCAATGGGGAAAAGACATTTTTGAATGTTGCATCCCTTTCGATAATGGGAAAGGCAGGTATTTTGGAAGGCGGTAAAGGAGACCTCATGATTCCTTCAGCCCATATTTTTGAGGGAACTGCGGACAACTATCCTTTTGAGAATGAACTCTGTTCAGATGATTTCAAAGGATATGGTTTAAAAGTATTGGAAGGGACTATGGTTACCGTTTTGGGGACGTCTCTTCAAAACAGGGATATTTTAAAATTCTTTCATGAATCCACTTGGAAGGTGATTGGCTTGGAGATGGAAGGCGTGCATTATCAAAAGGCCATTCAATCCGCATCGAAAATCAGAAAGAGCATCAACAGAGATGTAAAAGTTCGTTATGCGTATTACGCTTCGGACAACCCTTTAGAAACAGGGAGCACCTTGGCATCAGGAGGGTTAGGGTCAACAGGTGTAAAACCAACATATCTGATAACCGATAGAATTTTGAAGCAAATATTTAAGGCATAAACCATTATGGCAGAACAACAACAAAACCAATCCAACGACGAAATTGATTTAGGACAGTTGTTTCAACTTATCGGAAGGGGATTCAATCAACTTGGACTTGGATTCTTGAGGCTATTTCTGTACCTCAAAAAAAGGATCTTAATTATAGGTGGTTTGGTCATATTAGGGGTTGCTGTGGGGTATGGTTTGAACCAGATTACAGAGAAGAAAAAAAAGATAGAGATTATAGTAAAACCCAATTTGGATAGCGAAAACTATTTGTATGATGTAGTTGCCGAAATACAAAGTAATATCAAATCCAGAGATACAGCGTTTTTTAGCAGTTTAGGTATTCAAGGTATGGAAATCTCACAATTCATGATTTCTGTTAGTCCTATTGAGACTGACAATTCTTCGAAAAATGACATGGAGTATTTGGAGTTGTTAGAGAAATTTCAGGATAACTCACAGTTTTCAGATGTTATCCGGACAGAAATCACTAAACAAAGCGCATTAAACCACAGAATTGAATTTTTATTCAAAGACGCAAAACAAGGAATAGAGTTTGCCCAGAAGGTAATGAGCTACATAAATTCATCAGACTATTTCAAGCAGTTGATTGCCATAAGCACCTCGAACGCGAAAACTAGGTTGAAAGAAAATGATGTTCTCATTAAACAGATAGATAGTCTTATCTTAGGATATACAAAAAACCTGGAAAAAAATAACGCAGGGGTTCCAGAAGGAAGATTGTTACTAGACAAAGAGGAATCTCTAGACATTACTGGTTTGCTGCAACTTAAAACCAATTTGATTCGAAATTCAGCACAGCAAAAAGTAGAACTTCAAAAAGGCAAGGAAATTATTAATGTTTTGAACTTTGGAAAACCTCAGCAAGTTGTAAAATCATTTTTTGGAAAACGATTGGTGTTACTACCACTAATTCTGCTAGGAATCTATTTCGCTGGGCTCTTTTTCTCATTTTTGAGTAAGAAAGCTAAAAAGTATGCTTGAAATGGCACCTAATAACAATTGTTGTGGAATGTATTCCTGTTTTTTGGAGTTTAAAACTCTTTTTCACTAAGACATTTGAATTAAAAAACCCATTCTGAAATGTGGTTAGACCATTCATTCAATTAAAAATTTATAGCGTTGAAAAACCCAAAGATTTTGGTAATTATTCCAGCCCGAGGTGGTTCCAAGGGAATTCCTAGAAAAAATCTTAGGTCATTAAATGGAAAGCCTCTTATCTATTATAGTATTAAGAATGCGCTTTCTGTTGAAACCTACGCGATTGACTGCTATGTTTCCAGTGAAGACGATGAAATACTTGCAATTTCTAATAAGTTTAACGCAAAAATTTTTCGTAGAGACAGTCAAAATTCCGTTGATAAAACAACGTTGGACCCTGTAATTCATGAAGCATATGAAGCTATAAAAGTAATTGAGAAAAAAGACTACGACATAGTAATTACTTTACAGCCGACATCACCCTTATTGTCTCCAAAATCAATTGAAAATGCCATTGATACTCTGCTAGAAAAAGAATTGGACACCATTATTTCGGGTACATGGGACAGTCACCTTTCGTGGATAAAAAAGGAAGGAAAATTTTTACCCAACTATAAAAAAAGGTTGAATAGACAAGAGCTTCCTGAAATTTATAGAGAAACGGGAGGTTTTTTGATTACCAGGACAGAATTTGTACAACCAAACTCACGTCTTGGGGGGAGCATAGAAATCTTTCCTCTAAAACAAAAAGAAGCTATTGATATTGACAACTATGAAGATTGGAGTCTATGTGAATACTATCTCAAAAGAAAAAGAATCGTTTTTGCAGTTTCTGGTAATAGGGAAATCGGATTGGGTCATGTTTATAATACGCTAAGTATCGCAAACGAGATTTTAAACCATGAAATCATTTTTTTGGTTGATAAAACAAGTGAATTAGCCTTTACTAAAATCAAAGAGTTAAACCATAACGTTCATATACAACAGAGCAAAAACACTTTTACAGAATCAATTCTAGAATTTAGACCCGATGTAGTTATAAATGATAGACTAGACACAACGGAGGGTGAGATTTTGGCTTTAAAAAATCATGGATGTCTTGTAATAAACTTCGAGGACTTAGGGAGTGGTTCAAGAAAAGCTGATTTGGTCATTAATGCTATGTATCCAGAAGAGAACTTTATGCTAGGACACTTTTTTGGAACTAAATATTTTATCCTTCGAGATGAGTTTATTTTCACTCCAGTCAAGACGGTGATAAATAAAGTAAGAACCCTTCTTATATCTTTTGGAGGAGTTGACCCAAACAATTATACTGCAAGGGTACTTAAAATAGTGAAACCCATATGTGATGAACTTAAAATTAAAATTGTGGTTATCGCAGGTATGGGATACAAGAATATGGAAGACCTTTTAGCTATTTACAATGACGTGAAGATTTTGAAAAATGTTAGTAGTATTTCTGAACAGATGTCAACTGCAGATGTGGTTTTCACTTCTGCCGGTAGAACAACATTTGAGGTTGCTGCGATTGGGGTCCCTACAATTGTGCTTTGCCAAAATGAAAGGGAAACAACGCACTTTTTTGCTTCCGAAGAAAATGGATTTTACAACTTGGGGCTCGGTTCTGAAGTAAGTGACGCAGACATAAAAGCTGCGTTCGAGAAAACGTTACCTCTTGAAACGAGGTTAGCTATGAATCAGCGTATGTTGGAAAGTAGCTTACGAAATGGTAAAAAAAGAGTAATGAAACTAATTAACGGATTAATAAATGAGTAGTTTAAAGCTTAATAGTTTTTTAGATAGATATACAGATAAGCCAAAGCTTTTAAAGCCCTATATAATTGCCGAGGCAGGTGTGAATCATGAAGGGTCCATGGATTTGGCTAAGAGACTTATTGACGAGGCACGAGAGGGTGGAGCTCATGCAATAAAATTTCAAACATACAAAGCAGAAACTATTGCTTCAAAGAATAGTCCATCCTACTGGGATACTACAAAGGAATCAACAAAAAGCCAATTTGAGCTTTTCAAAAAATATGACAAGTTTTGGAAAAAGGAGTATGAAAACCTTAAGTCATATTGCGATAAGGTAGGGATTGAATTTATGTCAACACCATTTGATGTGGAATCTTCATTTTTTTTGAATGATATGATGGATGTATTTAAGATATCTTCTTCTGACATTACAAACCTTCCTTTTATTGAACACCTCTGTTCTTTTGAAAAGCCTATAATTCTGTCAACAGGGGCATCTCATCTTTGGGAAATTCAGCAAGCAATGGACGTCATTCAAAAGCACAAAAACATTGTTTGCCTTATGCATTGTGTATTGAATTATCCCACCTTAAATGAGAATGCTAACTTAGGAATGATTACAGATTTGATTAAGAAGTTTCCAGAAACTGTCCCAGGATATTCTGACCACACCTTGCCTTATAATATGGACACATTGAAAATAGCAAACTTGTTAGGAGCTGTGGTGCTAGAAAAGCACTTTACACACGATAAATCTCTCCCAGGAAATGACCACTATCATGCTATGGATAAGGAGGACTTGAAAGTATTTACTAAGCAGATGGATGATGTCTATGAACTCTTGGGGCTTCAAAAGAAGATACCTCTTGATACGGAAGAGAAGTCAAGAGAAAATGCCAGAAGAAGTTTGGTGGCCAAAAAAGCGATTAAGAAAGGTGAATACATTACAAAAGCTCATCTAACATGGAAAAGGCCAGCAAGCGGAATCTCCCCTGCGCATTTAGATGTGGTGTTAGGAAAGGAATCCATTGTGGACATAGAGGAGGATGAAATTTTGAAATGGAAAATGCTATCCTAAAAAAATAAAAAATGATTGTACTACTTTCAGGGCAGATTAAAAACATTGGTGATTTTCTCATAACTGATAGGGGAAGAAAACTTCTGGAGCACTATGTCGACAAAGAGATTCATATTTTAGACAGGACCAAAGACTTAACCCCTCATTTGGATATAATAAACAAATCCAGATTTGTGGTGCTTTGTGGTGGACCAGCATATGCTACTGATATCTATGGTGGAATCTATCCGCTGGTGGATGATTTAGATAAAATCAAAGTGCCCATTATACCTTTTGGGTTAGGATGGAGTGGCTTTCCAATCAACAGGCCACAAGATTTTCAATTCGACAGTTAATCCGAGAATTTTCTGAAAAGGGTTCATGGTGGCATCTTGTCATCGAGTTGTAGAGATGAAACAACGGAATTTATTGTAAAAAATAATGGCTTTCAAAATGTGTCGATGACCGGCTGTCCAGTTTGGTATGATTTAAACTATATAGACGAGAAGTTTTCACCTAGAAAAATTGAGAATATTGTCATTACGACTCCCGCGGCGCCTAGGCTATTCTGGCAAACCATAAAACTTGTGTATTTGGTAAAAAAAGAATTTCCCAAGGGCAACTTCTATTTTAGTTTCCATAGAGGAATTATGCCGGATAAACATACAAAACTGGTTACAAGTATTGGATATTTTCTAATGTGTTTAGGTGCAAAAATTGTAATTCCAAAACTTAAGATTAGAGATATATCATATGATTTGAACAGGATGAAGTTCTATGAAAAAATGGATTTTCATATTGGGTATCGGGTTCACGCTCATTTGTATTTTCTAAGCCGCAGAGTGCCAACGGTTCTTATTAATGAAGATGGTAGGGGAACGGGAATGGTTACCACTTTGAAAATGCCTATTCTGAATATTCATGATAGTGAGTTATTTACTAAAATCAAGGAAACAATAAGAAGATACAAAACCAACGATTACAGTGATTTTCACAAAGCTAAACAAGTAATAGAGGAAAAATTCATTGTAATGAAGGGCTTTTTAGAAAATCTGAAAACCTCCTATTAGTGCGCCGAAGTATTTTAAAGAAAGTAATAGACAAAGTTCATTCCATTCGGATTGGTGCTACGGTTGTAAAGTCAAGATTTGGTTTTAGGACTTACATATCGAAAAGAGCTTTCGTTTCCAACTCCACTATAGGAGACTATACTTCCATTGGACGGAATACCACCATCATTAATGCAGACTTGGGAAAATACTGCTCTATTTCTTGGAATGTAACAATAGGTGCCACACAACACCCTTTCAATAGAATCTCTACCCATGCTTTTTCTTACATCAAACGTTTTGGTTTTGTAAACCGAGATGAGCGGTTTGTCTTGAAAACGAAGGTTGGCAGTGATGTGTGGTTTGGAGCAAACTGTATCGTAATGCCAGGAATTACTATAGGTCATGGTGCGGTAATCGGCGCTGGTGCAATAGTTACTAAAGATGTACCAGACTACGCAATTGTTGTCGGATCTCCAGCAAAAGTCATTCGCTTAGGTTTGATGAAGAAATAAAGGACAAACTTTTAGAGTCTAAATGGTGGGACCTTGAACATAATGTGATTAAGGATCACATAGGACTTTGGCATGAAAAGTTAAATGAGGAGGTAGTCAATAGATTGCTTGTGGTATGCAGGTAATTAGAAACTCAACAATTTACCTCGGGAGTAGTATTGTCAATAAAGCTATTCCTTTTATTCTTTTACCATTATTAACTGAATATCTAAGCCCTTCAGAGTACGGACTTGTATCAATATTCCAGATTTTAATCTCACTTTTCACTGCTGTAGTAGGAATGGCTATTAATACTAATGTCTCCAAAAACTTCTACGCTTACAGCCACCTTAAAATGGCGATATCTATTGGTAATATGTTGAGGGTTCTAATGTTTTCATTCCTCTTTGTTTTTATTACCACTTACATAGCATCAATTTTCTTTGATGAGATTTTTTCTCTCCCCAAAAACTGGTTGAGGGCAATACCTTTCTTGAGTGTATTATTCATGATTAATGGTATAAACCTCACCGTTTTACGGATGAAAGGAGAAGCAATTACGTTTGGTATTTTTGAAATTTCAAATACTTTGGTGAATTTAGGTTTATCCGTAATTCTTTTGATACAATTCAATTATGGTTGGGAATCAAGAGCTATCGGTATAACATTTGCCTACTTTCTTTTCGCGTTGTTGGCACTCAAGGTTCTAGCTAACAAGCGGTATTTGAAGTTTACTTATGATGCTCAAGAAACTAGAGCAATATTAAAATTATCTTTACCTCTAGTCCCTCATGCGTTGGGAGGAATTGTAATTGCTGTAAGTGATAGACTCTTCATAGAGAAGATGGTTGACTTGAAAACCGTTGGAATTTATACTGTTGGATACATGTTTGGAATGATTGTAATGCTATTTACAGAGGCATTTGTCAAGGCTTGGAACCCTTGGTTTTTTAGAACGTTAAACAATCCAACGTCTGAGAAAAAAGTTCAAATTGTTAGGTACACCTATATTTATTTAGCTGTAGTGTTACTTCTAGTAATATTGGTGACAGTTATGGGAAAATTAGTATTGCCTTACTTTGTGGATGCCGAGTATTTGGAAGCGTCCATGTATATCTTTTGGGTGGCTTTGGGATACTTTTTCTTTGGAGCGTATCAAATTTTTTTCCCTTACCTCGTAGTAATGGGCAGGACTTCTTTCTTGGCAGTAAGTACCGTTTTGTCAGCAGTAATCAATCTTATTTTGAACTACTTCCTGATAAGACACTATGGCGCTATAGGAGCTGCTTATGCTACTATTGTAGCTTACTTTATAAGTAGTCTTTTGGTTTTCTTATATCAAAAGAAGCACTACGAAATGCCTTGGTTTGTTAGAAGCAAAACAACTACATAAATGAGTGATTCTGAAATAAACATTTTTGTTTCCATTGCGCCCTCTCATAACAGGAGCTTTGAAAGTCTTTTAAAAACAGAGTCTCTAAAGGGAAAGAAAATTTTGATAAATATTGGGAATTATGAGTACAGTCCTAGAATGTGGGATGCCGTCATAGAAGACTATTCCCCTATGCGAAACCCATCTTCCGAGAATCTTTTAGCAACCATTTTATTTCAATTAAAAAAGATTTTAGCTTACAAGAGAATCATTTCAAGTTGTAAGAAAAAGATACCATCTAAAGGGTACACATTGTTTTATTGTAATTTAGAAGACATACTTAACAACTTCATGTTTTTTAGGTTCAGAAAAAATTTGCAAGAAGAGAGAATTTTGGTAGAAGATGGTATTTTGAACTACTACGAGTATAAGATTGAGTCTCCTAGAAAGCCTAATTTTATATTGAAAAAAATACTTTGTTGGTTCTTAAGAGTACCATACAAAGTAGTAGAAGGGCAGTTATCCGGAATAGATAGAGATGACGTCCAAAAACAATTTGTAAGGTATCCGAGTTTAGCCTTATTTCCTGAAAAGGCTCTAAGGTTGGAAAGTGACATCATTGATTTTGAGCCCAGTGAAGATAGCATTCTTTTTATTGGACAAGATGTTTTAGCTAACATCGTAGCAAAACAAGACTATTTGGATGGTATCAATCAAATCATAGAAAAAATACAGGAGAATTGTTCAACCGCTTCAAAAGTCCATTACAAACCCCACAGAAATGGAGATTATAAGATAGCTGAGGAATTATTAATTTAGGCGTTTGGGAACCAATATGAATTGGTAATTGATGAGCGACCGGTAGAAACTATTCTGAGTAATATCCGGCCGATGTATATTTATTCTTTTTTCTCTTCAGCATTATTCAATATTAAACTAGGAGCTAAAGACGTAGATAAACTCAAGGTTTTTTCATTGCCAATTAATCAAGTCGATAATCTGGTTTTGAATTTATTCCGAAAAGTGGACATAATAGTGATGAAATGAGCTTAATCGCGAATGTTCTTATTGTTTTATTGATTTTTGCCATAGGCATCTACAAGTTGAACAAAGATTATAAGCTCTTTTATTTACTTGTGTATGTTTATTATCAGGGGCTGATTACTTCCGCTTCTCTTACCTACATAGAAACCGGTATTTACATAAGCGAACAGGATAGGTTTAGCTATTTCGTAGGAGCCAACTTTTATTTTTTTATTTTTTTTATTCTTTCTATTCAAACATTAGAGTTGATTATTCGCGGACTGGATAAAAATGTTGTAGCGCACTTCCCAAAGTTCAAAATAGGCCAGAAGCATGTAGGGTATCGGATAATTTCAATTTCTAGTATATTGATTTTATCTGTGTTGGTAATGAACTTAACACTTTCTTCAAGTCCTTTGTTTAGCGATTCGGTAACCCGGTTTTCGTATTGGGAAAATTCAAGAATTCCTATTCTTAAAACGTTGTTTGGGAACACCGCTACCTTTTTGCCGTTTTTATTTGGAATTACCTACCTAAAAAGAAGAAGAACAGCTGTCATTTACCTGTTGGTATATATCATATATCTTATTTTGATTGGTCAGAAGTTCAGTCCGATTGTAAGATCATTGTACTCTTTCTTTTTACCATGGGTTATGACATCAAACCTTAAATTTAAGTTCAACCCTTTTATTTTTCTCAAATCTTATTTTACACCTATTGCATTTCTTCTTTTTGGGTTAGTATATCTAAAGTATTCAATTAGAAATCCTTTTGTTTTTGCAGGAGCAGAGACTCCTTTTCAAGCAATAATTTATAGGGCTTTTGGTTTACAAGCTCATCTATTTTGGGGTTCGGTTGAACAGTTTGTTTATTTGGGAAAACCATTATCATATGATATTTCTGAGCTTTACAAGGGGATGCATACATTAATGAGACACTTTTGGTTTGGCGACCCAGATCACATACAAAAATCTATTGAGAACGGATTTAGTTTCGCAAATGCCTATCCAGCAGTTTTGTTAAAGATATTTCCTCTATGGATTGTGTTTCCCTTACATATCGCTCTTACGGGGTTAATTTATGCCCCTATGGGCTGGCTTCTCAAGAATGTGGTTGAAAACAAGTGTTGGGTAGTATCGTTCTTGGCCTTTCAATTTTTTAATAGGACGGGTATAGCCTTTATCATGGGATATTATAATAAAGCTATACCTGGGTTTTTGTTTTGTATCGCATTGTGTGTTTACGCGTTTTTAATATATAAATATCGTATACAACGTAAAATAATAGCGAACCAATGACTGTGAGACCTTTTAGTTAAATCAAAAGGGTTAAGAGTAATTTGTAATGTTTTCTAAGGGATTATATTTTCGTCTGTTTTAGGAAGTTGTTCAATGTATTTTATAAAAGGTTTGGTTCTTTTTCTTGGAAATGTTGTTTATGAAAAATGACAGGATTAAATTTTAAATATGATGGGAAAGTATACCTACTATGCTCTGTTATTTCTGACATTTTCACTTCCTTTTGAACTATTGTTCATCTCAATTGCAAGTGTAGTTTGGTTTGTTTTTGCTGTTCTCATGTTTCGAGCCAAAAACTGGCAAAGACCAAAGCTCAACAACATATATTTAATCATTCTCTTTTTTGTTTGGTCAGCTATTGGGGTTTTTTATAGTAACAGTTTGCCTGAAGCTACAGAAAGGCTTGTAAGGCAAGCACCCCTATTGATGTTTCCAATAGCAGCTCTATGTTTACCGTTGGAAAAGAAAAAAGTACAAACACTTAAGAAAGTTTTTGTTTTTGCCTGTATCGTCTTTTGTATGGTCTCTGTGGGCACACTAATTTTTAATGTCATATCTAAATATTCTGTTTCACACCACTATAATTTTGTTCAGAGCTCAATGTATCATTTCCACTTTCCTTATGATACACTTTATTTGAATCTTGCTTGTATTTTTGTGCTTTTCGGAAACTTCAATGAGTTGACCAAGAAGATAACATCCTTCATCTTTTTTAGTGTGATATTCCTCTTTGGAGTTAGAACAGGAATAGCAACATTTTTATTAATCACCTTGCTTTATTTGGGTATAAACTATAAGACAACCTTTAAATTGAAGAATTTGATAATTTTTGGAATGGGGATATTACTGTCTTTGTTCATTCTTAATAAAAGTAGCTATCTAAAGGACAAATATTATGGGGTGTTGGAAAAATTAGAAATCGTAAAAAGTGAAGAGATTTCCGAAGTGGGTAAAGAATATCATAAACTATCTCTTAGACAAAAGCTTTGGAGTGCTTCATGGGATGTAGTACAAGAAAAACCCCTTTTTGGATATGGAGTTTTTGGAGAAGTTGAGCCCTTAAAAGAGGCGTTTAAAAGAAATGGGATTTCAAAAAAAAACAATGATATGAATTCTCATAATCAATATCTCACAACTTTTCTACAACACGGTGCAATAGGTGTGGTTCTTTTATTGTTCATATTGCTAAGAAGTCTTTTATTATCCTTAAAAGAAAAGAAGTATGAAAACTTTCTTTTAGTGTTGGTGATTTCCTTAGCTTTTGTAACAGAGTCAATGCTGCTTAGGCAAAAAGGAATCGTCATATTCGCTTTGGTATTTTCTGTTTTTCTTGGTAAGCTATCTGACAAAGAACCCAATAAAGGAAAAACAATGTTATCTCAAGAAACTGATTTCGAGTAAATTTCTATTAAAGTTTCAAAATTTTTGTCTTTATCAAAAAGCTCATGCGCTCTTATTAAAGAATTCTTCCCAAATTGTTCAAGTTGTTCAGGATTGGAATGTAGGTTTTCAATAAAACCAATGAATTGTTCAGCAGTTTCCCCGAGATAGCCGTTATAGTTATGTTCCACAGCGTCCTTATTCCCGACTACATTAGTTGCTAAAACAGGTTTGGACAAGGCCATGGATTCTATAATAGTAAAAGGTAAACCCTCCCATAAAGACGTCTGGATGTATATATCAAAAGTATTGACCAATTCCAGTGCTTCTTGATGAGTTTTCCATCCAGTTACGGTTATGTTTTCGCTTTTCAAGTCATATTTAAGTTTACCGTCACCAATCCAAACAAAATCAAAAGAGGGAAGCTTTTTGGCAATTTGATCAAAAAGCAAGGGGTTTTTTTGAGGGCTAAGCCTCCCCATTGTGCCGATAGTGAATTTATTGGACGATTCATCCGTTTCTTTTGTCGATTTGGAAATTTCGTTAACATGAACTCCATTTCTAACGAGAAGGGATTTACCTATTTTTTGAGCGTGGAGGAACTCGGTATCCCCACAAGCAATAGTAGTTCCTCCAAAGATGCGTGCAACCCATTTCTCAATACCATAAAAAAACTTCTTCTTGCCATTGCTGATATCTTGTCTAAGAAATGAATAGCCATTTGGAGTATAGTACAATGCAGCTTTTGAGGAAAAATAAGTGGCAACTCTTCCCAGTATACTTGCCTTTGAAGAATGTAGATGAATAATATCGGGTTTTATTTCCTTTATTAGTTTTCTTAGCGCGATAATAGCCGTAAGGTCGTTTTTTATCGAAATTTCTCTCGACATCGGAACTTGAATAAGAGAGGTTCTAGAAGAAAAGTCCTTTGCTATTTTCTGCATGTCGGTACCATTCCTTTGTGGGCTGTAAATCACATATGTTTCGAATTGGTTGTATCGGTCAAGTACACCACAAATTTCCCTAATATAATTATAGACACCTGCTGCAAAAGGCTCACTGATATGAAGCACTTTGATTTTTTTCATACTGCCAAAAATAAAACTATTTTTAGGGCGAATAGACAAGTATGGGGATTAAGGCAGCTATAATTATAGGAGGTTCAGGTTACATAGGACGCAACCTGCTTTCCGGATTGATGATAGAAAACCTATTTGAAAAATATTTCGTTTTGGATATCAATCCACTTAAGGGATTTGAGAAGGAGGTTAAGGAAGCTATTGTAACCTATATTTCAGCTGATGTCAGGCGTAGACTACCCAGTTTGGAGATAGATTTGGACGGTAAAAAATCTTGGATATTCAATTTGGCGGCTATACACCGAGAACCGGGGCATGAATTCAAAGAATATTTTGATACCAATATACCCGGCGCAAAACATGTAAACTTAATGGCCGACGAGCTAAATATTAGTAATGTTTTCTTTACTAGTAGTATAGCTCCCTATGGAAAATCGATAGAACAAAGAACGGAGCAATCTACATTGTACCCCGAAACAGCATATGGTATTTCAAAAGCGCTAGCTGAAGAGATTCATCAGAAATGGCTAAATAGGGATATATTGAATAGGAGGCTGGTGATTGTGAGGCCTAGCGTAATATATGGCCCAAAAGACCCTGGTAATGTATACAGGATGATTAAATCCTTAAAAAAAGGGACATTCATCTTGCCGAATGGAGGTCAAGTAATTAAAGCATATGGCTATGTTTATGGATTGGTAGATAGCATTCTTTTCACCATCCAGAAGGAGAAAGAACCGCTGATAGTTTACAATTATGCGGAAAATCCTTTGGTTAATTTAAAGGAAATGACCCAAATTGTTAAAAAAGAGCTTGATTTCAAAAAACTTACCTTATCTATTCCTGTAAATCTACTAGTCGTCATAGCTAGGTTAGTTCAAATAGTATTTAAAGTTCTTGGTAAAAAATCTGATATTCATCCAGTCCGGGTAAGGAAAGCAGGTTTTCCAACAAATATTCATCCAGAATATTTGATAAATTCAGGATTTTCGTTCAAGTACGGGTTTGAAAAATCCCTAAAACACTGGAAATCTGTATCGCCTGAAGATTTTGACTAATAGAAAAAATTAATTTCAGAATAATACAAGTTTGCAATGTGGCCGTTTAATTTATCCTCTGTGGAATAAACAAAGCCTATTCGATTTTCATCAATCTTCACAAAATCACCGTAGGTTATTCTTCTTTTATCATCATTGATTGATTTGATTTTGTTCCAAGTTTTCCCCTTGTCATTTGAAATAGCCAAAGCACCAGATTGAGCTTTCCCTTCCCTATAAACCAATAATAGTGTACCACTCTTTTTATGATAGAAAACATTTGGTCTATGTACAATCCAACCTGGGAAAGTTACCTCTTCCGGGAAAGCCCAAGTTTTTCCCTTATCCTTTGAAAGGGTTCTGAACAATTTACTTTTCGAGGGATTTGAATAAAACATTAATAGGTCAGAGCCGGCTTTGACCAAAATGTTCTCGGCTTCTTTGCTATTTTGAGAAGGAACGGTAAAAACCTCCCAAGAATCAAAGTTTTTTGAGATAGCTACTCCAACATCTAAGCTCTTATTCTCATTACCATAAAAAACGGGGAGAACTTTTTGTTTTCCATATTCTTGGATATGACCTTCACAGCTAATTTTGTTTCTGTTGAAGTTTTCGAAGAAAAGTTTTTCTCTTTTTGACCAGTTATCGCCTTGATTCTTGGAAAGGAAATAGTAAATGTCTCCGTGGTCGCCGTCATTTACGTGGAAGGTGGCTATTAACGTTTTACGTAACTGAGTTATGTGAAGATTCCTTATGCCATACTTGGAATTTTGAAAATCTGCTCCATTATCTATAACATTCTCTTGCGACCAGTTTTGACCCCAATCATCACTGTAAATTAGACAAGCTTTTGCATTTGCACTTAAATGACTATCTGAAGATCTATAACCTATGAGCAGCCTATTTTTCTTTGACTTCTCGATACTTGGGAAAGCATTGTGTTTTCCATTGCTAAGAATTACTGAGGGTTTAGACAGTTTGATTTGAACATTCTTTTTATTTTGGCATGTACAAGATATTGCGCAAAAGAAAAGTATTCCGAAATAACATAGTTGAAGTTTTAAAATGTGATGGAGAAGTTTCATTAAAAGAAAAGTTCTGGCTTTGTGCTAAATTAAAACTAAAAACACTACCGTATAAATTAACTTTGTCCAATACGAATTATAGATGACGCTAGGCAAGTACAGATATTCCGGACTTTTGATTCCCGTATCGCTTATAGTGGATTTATTGATAATTAATTCGCTGGCATACTATCTCCCATTACAGTTCAGGTATCCTATTTTATTTCATTCTTACATTTCTATGGGGTGGACCTTAATAGCTCTAAAAACCACATTTTATGTTGTATATAGATACACCAAGGTTACGCATGTAATTATCCTTCTTTTTCGACAATTCTTTTTTTTCTTTCTTGTTCTTTATGCGTTTATAGGCTTTTTTAAGCAACCTAACATGAGCCGCTTGGCGATTGCCGAGTATCTAGCTATTTCTTTTACTATTGTCTTTACAATCAAGTTCCTGAACTATTATTTTCTAATGAAGTACAGGGAGAAAATAAAGGGTAACATTAGGAATGTTGTAGTATTGGGAAAGAGTAAGAAAACAGATCAGCTAATTGCTGTTTTTAATGAGAGAACGGAATACGGATATAATTTTGTTAAACAATTTTCATTAGAAAAAGGAGAATATAACTTTGCTGAGTATTTTGAGTTCATACTCGCAAATAAAATTGATGAAATTTATTGCTCGGTTTCTGAACTTTCCAATGACGAGGTAGTGAGCTTCATAAATTTTGCGGATAATAATCTTATTGCACTTAAATTCATCCCAGACAACAAAAATATTTTTGCAAAAAAGTTAAAGTTTGAATATTATGATTATATCCCAGTACTATCTCTCCGGGATATCCCCCTTCATAGTCCGATTAACGCCTTTATCAAAAGGAGCTTCGATATTGTTTTCTCTCTAGTGGTAATTTTAGGGCTTCTATCATGGCTCACCCCATTGTTGGCCTTCATAATAACTTTGGAATCTAAAGGCCCCGTTTTCTTTAGACAAACTCGAAATGGAATTGATAATCGAGAGTTTTATTGCTACAAATTCCGTTCGATGGCGCCAAACACATATGCTGACCATATCTCTGCCACAAAGAACGATATGAGGGTAACTAAAGTCGGAAAATTTATCCGGCGAACTAGCATTGACGAATTACCGCAATTTTACAATGTACTGTTTGGAACGATGTCAGTAGTAGGACCTAGACCTCACATGGTAAAACACACCAATGAATATTCTGACAGAATAAATAAATATATGGTGAGACATTTTGTGAAACCGGGAATTACAGGACTAGCACAGGTGCGAGGGTATCGAGGAGAAATTGAAAAACACGCCGACATTCAGAATCGGATTAAGTTTGATGTTTTTTACATTGAAAACTGGTCCATGTTCTTAGATTTGAAAATTATAATCCAAACAATTATCAATGCGCTTGCAGGAGAATCAAAAGCATACTAGTATTTTTGAAATCCCTTAAGGAGCAAGGATTAAAGAATATTGTAAATGAAAAATATATTAATAACGGGCGCTGCGGGATTTTTGGGCTCGCACTTATGTGACAGATTTATTGCCGAGGGCTATCGTGTAATCGCCATGGATAACCTTATCACTGGCGACCTCAAAAACATTGAACACCTTTTCCCTTTGGAGCGATTTGAATTTCACAACCACGATGTCTCCACTTTCGTGCATGTTCCGGGGGATTTGGATTATATATTGCATTTTGCGTCCCCCGCAAGTCCAATTGATTACTTAAAAATTCCGATTGAAACGCTTAAGGTTGGTTCTCTGGGCACTCTTAACCTATTGGGATTGGCAAAAGAAAAGAATGCCCGCATTTTGGTGGCTTCAACCTCTGAGGTCTATGGAGATCCTTTGGTGCACCCCCAAAATGAGGAGTATTATGGAAACGTAAGTCCTATAGGCCCTCGAGGGGTTTACGACGAGGCGAAACGGTTTATGGAATCGATAACCATGGCCTATCATCGGCATCATGGTTTGGATACCCGTATTGTTCGCATCTTCAACACCTACGGTTCTCGAATGCGCTTAAATGATGGAAGGGTTGTTCCTGCTTTTATCGGGCAGGCGCTGCGTGGACAAGATTTAACCGTTTTTGGCGATGGTTCACAAACCCGTTCCTTCACGTATATAGATGACCAGGTTGAAGGGATTTATCGGTTGTTGATGAGCGATTATGTTGAACCCATCAATATTGGGAATCCGGAAGAGACTACCATTTTGGAGTTCGCGGAAGAAATCATTTCGTTAACCGGAACTGACCAAAAAATTATTTTTAAACCCCTTCCTCAAGATGACCCGCTGCAACGACAACCTGATATTAGTCGCGCTAAGGAAATTCTGAATTGGGAACCTCAAGTTCCTCGTTCAGAAGGACTCAAACGAGCGTATGAGTATTTCCAATCGTTGTCCGAAGAAGAGTTGTGGCAAGAACATCGTGATTTTATCAAAAACAAGTAAGAGTATCTAGCGCAAGCTGTATTTTTGCCGAAAACCGGCGAAAATGAATATTCTTGTCCTTGGCTCTGGCGGTAGAGAGCACGCAATTACCCATAAAATTGTCCAAAGTCCTTTAGCTAACGCTGTGTTTGTTGCTCCGGGCAACGCAGGTACCAATAACATTGCCGAGAATGTCAATATTGGAGTGAATGATTTTGCAGAACTCGCTGCTTTTGTAAAGGAAAAAGAGATTCAAATTGTCGTAGTAGGGCCAGAGGACCCCTTGGTCAATGGAATCCACGACTATTTTTTGGCCGACCCCGAATTAAACAATGTCATGGTCATTGGTCCACAGAAGGCAGCTGCGGAACTAGAAGGCAGCAAAGCCTTCGCCAAAGCGTTTATGCAACGCCATTCTATCCCAACGGCGGCATACCAAAGTTTTACCAAAGAAACCCTACAAGACGCATACCAATTCATGGAAACCTTGAAACCGCCTTATGTTCTCAAAGCGGACGGGTTAGCAGCTGGAAAGGGAGTGCTGATTATCAAGGATTTGGAAGAAGCAAAGGCTGCTTTGGCAACTATGTTAGTTGATGAAAAGTTCGGAAAAGCAAGCCAAACTGTGGTCATTGAAGAGTTCTTGGATGGGATTGAGTTAAGTTGTTTTGTTGTTACCGATGGAAAGGATTATAAGCTTCTACACACGGCCAAAGCCTATAAAAGAATTGGAGAAGGCGACACTGGCTTGAATACTGGAGGTATGGGCGCTATTTCACCGGTTCCGTTTGCAGATTCAGCCTTCATGGAGAAGATTGAATCCCAAATCGTGAAACCAACCGTTGAAGGACTGCAAAAAGACGGCTTACCTTATGTTGGGTTTATTTTTATCGGTCTTATCAAGGTTGATGGTCAACCCAAGGTTATCGAATACAACGTCCGAATGGGAGACCCGGAAACAGAAGCAGTTTTTCCGAGAATCGAATCAGATGTGGTAGAGTTGTTCCGTGCGATGGGTTCAGGAAGTTTGGAAGGATATCAACTGGAAATTAACGAACAAACAGCTGCAACCCTAGTTGCTGTTTCAGGAGGATATCCTGAAGCATATGAAAAAGGAAAGGAAATTTCAGGTCTTTCTGAAATTGAAGGAGCAACAGTATTTCACGCGGGAACTAAAATGGATAACGGAAAAGTACTAACCAATGGAGGGCGGGTATTGGCCCTTACCACTATGGATAACGACATGGGTAAAGCCTTGGAAAAGGCTTATGGCCAACTCAGCAAAATTACTTTTGACGGAATAAACTACAGAAGTGATATAGGCTTTGACCTATAGATAAGAGTGGGAGCTGATACTTTTATCCTCTTCTCCGCTATCGTTGAAAATTTTTAATTGCTTCATCCAGTAAAGCATGGCAATAATACCGACAACCGAAAACACCCAGTTGATAGTGTTGGAAGTCCACCAGCTTTCCATGAATCTGAAAATATCGTATGTCGCGAACAAATAGTTCACGAATAAGTCTTCAATGCCGTAAAAAAAATTGCTCATGTTGGCTATATTTACTTTACAAAATTAGTAAAACCTGATATGATTTCTAGCTTTTTTGGGAAAACAAAGCCTATAAATTATGCGGTTTTATCCACTTTTCTGATTGTTTTTTACGCCTGTTTGGTCGGGTTCTCCAAAATAGGTGTCCCAACGAGGTCAGGATACATTCTTGAGGGAATCGCGCTTATAGCCTTGATTTTCGAATTGATTGTTATCAATGAGATTGTGCGGTCCGAAAAAGTTACTGGCTTCAGCTCGTTCTCTATGCTGTTTTTTGTACTGTTGCTGGTCACTTTTCCAGAAACCCTTATGGATATCAAAGGGATTTTTGCCAACCTCTTTATTTTGTTGGCCGTATGGCGGTTGCTTTCCATGCAAAACCTGAAACAACTAAAACATAAACTCTTTGATGCGTCTTTCTTTGTCACAGTAGCTAGTTTGTTTTACGATTGGGCTCTTTTGTACTTTCTCTTGGTTTTTTTGGTCATAAACGTGTTCGATAGAAACAGTTTTAAGAACTGGCTGGTACCGGTATTGGCCATTTTGACTACCGCCATTATTGGAATGGCATTTATGCTTTTAAAAAATGATTTTTCTTTTTTTTGGGAACATTATCAGTTTAAAATTGAAAGCGAGGCTCTTCAAAACTTGGAGTACCGCTTTATAAAAATCTTGGTTTTTGGTGTTTTGATTTTATTCTTGATGGGAGTGGTGTTTTTAAAACAACGAAAAAAAGGAGGCGGAAAATTGATTACCCTTCGGATTTGTTTTTTGACCTTTTTGATTGCGCTTTGTATTGCATTTTTCAAACTGGAAAGCGCTCATACGATTATTTTAGGCTTTTTTCCGACAGCGGTGTTTTTGACAAATTATTTGGAAATCTTAAAAGAATCCAGATATAAAGAGGTTGCTACTACCTTATTAGTTTTTATTCCCTTTTTCATTTTGGCGGTTGAGCTCAGCTTATAAAGCGTAAAGCAATATCTTTGCCGAAACCCGAATATTTATGTTCAGTTCATTTGCCTTTGGCATCTTTGAGGAAAGTATTGACACGTATCACATAAAGGACGATGTCTATCAAACCTTTTCCAATCCTTATCCAAAAGATAAGATAGAGCACCTTTTGTACCGTAAAAATTGGATTGATACGGTACAATGGCATTATGAAGATATTATAAGAGACCCGGAAATTGAACCGAACGCTGCGTTGGACCTAAAGCGTAAGATTGACGCGAGCAATCAAGACCGGACCGACCTTGTAGAGTATATTGATAGCTACTTCTTGCAAAAATACCAATCGGTAGAAGTTCTGGAAGATGCCACCATAAATACGGAAAGTCCCGCTTGGGCCATCGACCGACTTTCAATACTGGCTTTGAAAATCTATCATATGCAGGAAGAGGTAAATCGAGAAGATGCTACCCCCGAACATGTTGAAAAGTGTCAAACCAAACTGAATATTCTTCTAGAGCAAAAGAAAGATTTGTCCCAGGCCATTGACCAGCTTTTGTATGATATCGAAGCAGGTCGCAAATTCATGAAAGTGTACAAACAAATGAAAATGTACAATGATGATGAGCTAAACCCAGTGTTGCGTGGCCAAAAATCCTAGGCTGCAACATATTCTCGTTATTCGTCTTTCTGCTTTAGGCGATGTGGCCATGTTGGTTCCCGTCTTGCAGGTACTGTTAAACACTTATCCTGACCTAAAAATCACCCTGCTTACCCGTGGTTTTTTGGCTCCTATTTTTCATAGACTATCGAACGTTGAGGTATTTCCGGTTGAAACAAAAGGCAGGCACAAAGGCTTTTTGGGGTTATGGCGACTGTATCGAGAACTCAAACCAAAATCATTTACCGGAGTTGCTGACGTACATAATGTATTGCGCAGCAATGTTCTAAGGCTCTTTTTCAAAACCAGCGGTATTCCCTTCTTTCAAATAGATAAAGGCCGTAATGAGAAGAAGTCTCTTACGCGTGAAAACGATAAGATTTTTAAACCCTTGAAACCGACGCATCAACGCTATGCTGAGGTTTTTGAGAAGATGGGCTACCCTTTGGATTTGGAGCAGTTTACATTTTTGGGAAAACAAGGCATACCCGAGAAAGTATTCAGTGTATTAGGAGAAAAGAAACAGAACCAATGGGTTGGAATTGCCCCATTTGCAGCACATGCAGGTAAAATGTATCCGCTGGACATGATGGTTGAGGTAATCGACACTTTGAATTCAAGAAACGATTATCAAATACTACTATTCGGTGGAGGAGAGCAGGAAATCACAAAGTTGGCCGCAATAGCCAAAACAAGAAACAAGGTATTTTCCGTTGCCGGTGAACTGACCCTAGCTGAAGAGTTGGCCTTAATTTCCAATTTGGATGTTATGGTGGCGATGGATAGTGGCAATGCCCATCTTGCTGCTAATTATGGAGTTCCAGTGGTTACCATTTGGGGCGTTACCCACCCGTATTCCGGTTTTTATCCTTTCGGACAGCCGGAAAACCATTCACTATTACCCGACAGAGAGCAATTTCCGTTGTTGCCTACTTCGGTATATGGTAATAAAGTGCCCAAAGGATATGAAAATGTAATGGAAACAATCCTCCCCGAGCAAGTTCTGGGAAAAATATCTGAAGTTTTGGCGGGTTAGGCGCGCACGGCCGTAGGACGCAGACTATTGAAATAGTGACGTAGCTGCTGTAGGTATTGGTATTTGGCTTGCTTCGGGTTGTGGTTCATCTTCATGGTGCGCATTCCTAAATAGGAGGAAATAATATAAGCCGCAACTCCTTCACAATCAATGTGACGAGCGATGTGACCATCCAATTTTCCTGTTTTCAACATCCCTATCATGTTGACCTCCCACATCTGAAGAATATCTTTTAAGTAAGCACTTATTTGTTCCTGTTTTCCATCCAACTCGGTCAAAAAGTCTCCAAGCATAAAACCATAAATCAACTCGTTGCTTTTTCCTGGTTCCAAGGCCTTGTCTAGGCTTTCCATAATCGCAGATAAAGGGTCCTCTTGAGCGGACAAAGGCTCAACCAATAAGGCATATATCTTTTGTGCCACAAGATTTTGAACGATGTAAACGAAAAAATCTTCTTTGGATTTAAAATGGTGATAAAAAGCGCCTTTTGATAAACAAAGTTCTCGCAAAATGTCGTTCAAGTTGGTGTTGTGATAGCCTTTTTGCGCAAAAACATCGAGTCCTTTATAGCATAGTCGGTTGATGGTTACTTTGGATTTAAGGTGCTTTTCCATAAGATTTGGTTTTGTAGGTTTAGACCTCGCGGTCGGTTACAAAGTTGGGTCAGGAGTGAGGGGGCAAAAACAATATCAGTCGTATTCGTAAGAAAAATCGGTAAAAAACATCTTTTGAAGTATTCTTGGAACTAAATCAAAATGGCGACCGACCCGGCGGTCGGTTTAAGTGGTATCTTTTGAGGATTAAATACGTTTTTGTTTCATAGGCGAATGGTTTTGGAGTGGCCAAAAGGAGTTAAATAGCATTTCTTTCAGGCATTTTAAAGCAAATGATAAACCTGCGATTTTTGAAAACCACGCTACTATTGGCAATTCTTCTTTTGAGCGCCTGCCAACGCCAAAAAAAAGTGGTCGAAGTAAATGACCCTAATGAAATAGATACATATATCGAAAACCTAATGAAGGTGCATGATGTGCCTGGCTTGGCCCTTGCCGTTCTTAAAAAGGACTCCGTAATACATAAAAAATTCTATGGAAAGGCTTCATTGGAGTTTGATATCCCTGTAGACGAAAATCATTTATTCCGAGTGTACTCTACTACAAAGTTGCTAGTTGCCACTGCCATTTTTCAACTTCAAGAACAAGGCAAACTAAGATTGGATGACACGCTTGTGATACATTTAAAAAATCTCCCTGAGACTTGGGAAAGGGTTTCCATTGCCAATTTATTGACCCATTCATCTGGAATACCCAACTTTATTCAATTTGAAAGCCACTTGAACAACGAAGCGGTATGGGCAAAGTTGGCAGAGCTACCTATGGAATTTGAGCCAGGCACCTTATGGCGATACAATCAGACCAACTATTGGCTGTTGGCCAAGATTATTGAAAAACAAAGTGGAATGACCTTGACGGAGTTTGTCGCCCAAAATCAATTTGAGGGAGATAAAGATGGATTTGTCTTTTCATCCAATAGTTTGGAAGTGATTCCGAATCGGATATCGAAATATGTTTTTGACGATGACCTGGAGAAGTATGAAAAATCAATTGACCAAGAACAATCCAGGGGGTTGGCTGGAAACGGACTGAATATCACCTTGGATAAATTTGTCTCTTGGAACCAACGGTTGGACCAAAATCAAATCCTTTCCAATGAAAACAAACAAAAAATGTGGATTTCCCAACAGTTTGAAAATGGGAAACGATTTGCCTATGGTTGGGATGATTATAGTTTTGACGATGTGAAGTCCTTTGGATTTACTGGAGGGGGTGTTAGCGCCTTCAGAAAATTTGTTGACCACGATATCACGGTAATCGTTTTGACTAATGGATACAGATATACTCCAATCCACAATACCATAGTAAATGAGGTTGTAGGGATTGTAGATGAGAACCTTAAGAACAAATCCCGTTCACTTCAAGATGCCGTGTTTGAAGCGTTCATCGCTAAACCATTCGATAAGGCCCTTAAAACACTTGATTCCGTTCAAAAATTATATCCAGACGAACGTTTCGAGGGAACCTTAAATCGAATTGGCTACACTCTTTTAAATAAGAAAGCAACAAAAAAGGCCATTGATATCTTTTCGTTGAACACGAAGAAATATCCAGAATCATCAAACACATTTGATAGTTTGGGAGAAGCCTTTCTGGTTTCGGGCAATTTGGAAGCTGCTCTGGAACAATATCAGAAAGCACTCCTTTTAAACCCAGAAAGTACAAATGCGCAGAAAATGATCCGCGGTATTTCAAGAGAGTTGAAAGGTTCTCAATAGTGAATGCACCAGTTTAATTAGCATTTAGCTAGAATTCTTCTGAACGGAAGACACCTTTCGTCAAATAATAATAAGGTTTCATTAACTTGAGTAAGAGCTATTATCTTAACTTACTAATTTTGAGTTTCAGCCAAGAAATAAAAAATTTCATAGTAAAGCGGATTAATAGCTAAATGATGATTAGAAAGATTTTCGTTGGTCTTTTCCTGACCATAGGACTTTGTGCTGTAGCGCAAAACGAGAAGGACACCACTTTAATTAGCCAATTTGTAGACCACTACAACAAAAAAGAGTATGGTTTGGTCTATGCGTTGTTCTCAGATAACATGCAACAAAAAACACCTTTGGTTCAAATTGAAGGGTTGCTTGGTGGATTAAACGCCGCGGTGGGAACAATCAAACAAACCGAATTTGTTGCGAAAGACGAAGCAGGTTTCTCTCATAACAAAACCAGTTTTGAAAAAGGAATTTTTGATGTGGCCATATCCGAAGATGGCAATGGAAAAATGGCAGGATTCAAAATTGTTCCTTTTGTTGAGGAAGATTTTTCTCGGAAAGTAAGCAATCAATTGAAAAGCGAAGAGGCTTTACCATCAACATTACAGACAGAGTTGCTATATGAATTCTGTAAAAGTTTTAAAATTTTCTGTATGATGTTTTAACAA